>TARA_R110000823_G_scaffold273541_4_pt1 | contig 10976 bp, 9 predicted proteins | sample TARA_R110000823 | Tara Oceans TARA_R110000823 (sample SAMEA4397722) | marine metagenome | biome: Polar Biome; feature: [DCM] deep chlorophyll maximum layer (ENVO:01000326); material: water (ENVO:00002006), including particulate matter (ENVO:01000060) such as... | depth 20 m | reverse complement strand
GGATTTCCGACATGGAACCAAACTCAATCATTTTCTAGCCTAAGCCGAAATTTCTGGGCTTAGGCGGAAAAATTGAAGAAATTTTTTCTTAGACCCCGAATTTCCCGATGATTCCGATCATGTCTCACCCAACTACCATCCAACTAACTAACAAACCAGTGAAAATTAAGGTTACCATCAAAATGCAACCGCCCGATGGTCGTTTATTTTATACTCAGGAAGCACCATTCATCCGATGGTGCATGTACATAACCAAACACCTACCATACTTGCCTACTGAGATGTGGATACTCATATTTAAAAAGGCACTGATGTCTGAACCAGAATATTGGTTTGAATTTTGGTGCTGGGACAAATACAAAAAATTAGGTAAACCGTGTCCAATTTGGAATTACGGTCACACTTGCGATGAGGTTCCATACATTCTGGATGGATGGTGACCAACTTGTTCTAACTTCGACTCACCATACCTCACCCTTTTCATGAATATTCAATGGTCGTTTAAGTTCAGAAACCGGAACAATCAATTGCCATGTTACACAATGATTACTATACATAGGTGGTACAATCCCCCATTGTTCATCAATTATACTCTTAGGAATTTCCGATTTATGAATACTAATGATTAGTATCAAGCTATCCTCATTATCAACTTTGGTACGATAGCATTCAAAATGATCATACCTACTTGAACATGGCCGACTAGCCGACGCATGACCATTATATCTTGATTCTTTACACCGAATATCCATTTTGTATTCATACGGAATCTTGTCTCTACACCAAGATTTTTCATCTAAATTATACTTTTTAGCAAACTCATTACGATTTTTGATAAAATCATCGTCTTCTTTGCTATATTCAAACCTACCCCAATAGGTTTTTGTGAACAGTTTTGGAAACTCTGTCAATTCGGATAATTCTTGTCTTGTCATATGACAAGACAAGAGTCTTCATTTTTTGTACTCATATTCTTCACCCTGATGTGAAAATTATTCTTCGGAAACAGATTCTAATGTTGTACTTCTGGAATCTTTCCATTTTAAATATTCATCTTTCTTGCTCATTGCTGCTTTGTATGATATACCTTGTTCCTTTGAGTGTTCCCTGCAAAACTGTACCCATGGTGATGTAGATGATCTTTTTTGTTTAGGTGCAGGTTTGGTAGGAACAGCAACAGTAACAGGTTCATCATCACTATCAGCATCCGGACTACTTCTTTTAACTTCTGCTTTACCATGTTGTACATGTCCTTCAATAGCATCAGTAAGTGCTGTCTTGTTCATCTTGGAATAACCACGTAGACCTAAGTCACGTGCAATGTCTCTGAGTTCCCGTGCGAGTGGCATTTATACCTTAATGTGGGAACTTCTTAAAATAAAATTAACCTATAACTTTATACATGACACAGCCACAAGAGTTAGTACCAAAGACCTATGTATTAGAACTGTCTCAAGCAAATGCCGACATTGTGCACGGTGATAGAAATGGTGATTATACAGTAACATTTGCTGAACCTATTCAAATTTCACAAGGGGATCAACTTGCACTTAGGATGGCAAGTATAGATAGTCAGAAAACAGATTCACAAAGTGTAGTGTTTGCTAATGATCAACATATTGGAATGTCATTTAGTTATTATGATTATAACTATCCAATCAGAAAAAAAACGGTAGCACCTGCACTTATTGGTGATATGGCATTGAATAGACAAAGGATTGATAGAGTTGGTGCAGGTGCCGATAACTACCCACTTGATTATGAAATGTATATTAAATATCATGAAATAAGTACTGATATATTTCAGTTGGACAGTATTATAATAACTTATGTTGGGGGTGCACCAAAAGTCGATGGTGAACCCTTGGGCACTACAGGTAGTTTTGGTTCAACAACCGAAAGGAATGTTGTCAGTTATTTTGCTTTCCCATTGTTTTCATGGATTGATGAAAACGGGAAATTTCATACTTCGGTTGCAAAACCTTTTGCAACGTCTCAAAGTGGTCAAGGTTTGGCAAGTGAAACAATTGTGGTTAAAGCAGCAAATACAACTGAACCAGATTGGAAATATACTTACATGGCTCACAGTACTAATGATTATGACCCAGGCAGTACTGATTGGAAACCAACCATGACAGCTGGTTTAACGGGTGCACACTTTTCAAAAGGTACATTTGGTGGGGAAAAAATTATATTTAGTAAAAATTCATTTAGGGTCACAGGGCTTACCGGTGGTATCATTACTCAGAAGACCGTGTTTGGTAAATCCACTAATTTTTCGGAACAATATGTACAAATTGTAAATACATTTGGTACTGGGGCAAGTTCTACCACTTCACTTCCACCACCAGGTGGTGTTAAGTATCAGTTAAGTCAAGGTACAGCAGGATGTGTATTACCGGCAGGTCGGTATGATAGAAATACTTTAGCAAATCTATTAACCCGACGATTCACACAAGTTGGTATTGATCCAGAAAATTCAGCAGCTGGGACTACACAGGTATTTGAACCAGATACATTATTAGTTATTAATACAAATGATATAAATGCTGATGGTAGTATTTACAGAAAAATATTAGAGGATGATGCACCCTCAGGTGTTGGTATCGATTTTAGTTCAAATAATAGTTATAGTTATACAGGGTCAAACCCTACTACACCAACCGAAACTGTAAATGTTACTCTTGGTGCAAGAAAGTTTGCTATTGAATATGGTGTAGTAGGTGCAGCATACCAAGTGTCAGATGCACATCAGTCCGTTAACAATCCAGATGATGTTGCATCTGATAATATTGGTTTCTTTAGAACAGGTGCAGGTAGTGTCGGTGATCCATTCATTTTCAATGAAATAACGGCTGCCACTGGGGTTATTATTAATGATTTGCAACCCCAACCTTTCTGGACAGAAGTCATGGGACTTTATGATAATTGGGTTGTACCCACTACTGAAGATGATAAGGGGGTTAGATACTTCACAAAGAAACAAGTCAATCCAGTAGATGGTAATGATAAGAACCCACATGAAAGTGCAGAAATTACCACATTCAATCCTACCAACAGTAGAATTGAAACAGCACCAACAACAGAAGCCACATTTATTTCTACTACCGCAACACCTACCTTTTCTGTTGTAGGTGATAGTCCTGTTGTTAACACTGAAGGTACTTTTTACCTTTTAGAAATACAAGGATTGAATGTTACACAAAGTGATTTTATTGACTCTGATGAAACCATGCCTAATATTTCTGCTATCATTAGTAAACAATATAATGCAAATGATATTGTCACAGGATTCAGTGACTCAGGTATTCCATATGTTCATAGAGGTGAACCACAAATGATTTCATCAGCAAGAGTTAGAATATTAGATCCAACAACAAAAAATGTAGTATCAACCTTGGGTCAAAGGAATGATGTCTTTTTAAATTTAACTACAGCAAGACCGGTATATAACCCTCAAAATGTTCCACTACCTAAGTTACCACCCAAACCGAAAACACAGACTAATCGGTAGTAGGTTAAAACAAATAATTAAAATATACTTTTTTAATTATTTGTAAGAGTTTGAACTTTACAGCTAAGAGTTAGTAACACAGTTATCTTGTATTATTATTTACTAACTCTTAGCCCAAAAGTTAGAAAGTTATAAATAAAAAAGAATATATATATTTCTTTACTGGTAAGTTCTTGTTCCTCTGAAATATAAATATGCACTATGTGGTGTGGTAACATTAGAATCAATTTCAACAGCAAACTGTTGTGAACTGAAATCCAATGGACTACCAAAATTAATGCCCAGACCATATGCATCTTGGTCTTCAATCCGGTTCAAGAGTGTAGCATAGTTCTTTGGTTCATTGTTCCATGACCTCAGGTAGTTCCATAGCATTTCAGATCGGGACATCATAGTAAATCCTACAAGTGCCGTATCGGTGTCATTAATAGCATAGTAAAGTCGGGAAGCACCTTGATTGTTATTAACAAAACTACCAAGGATTGGGGTGCCAGGTAGTGGGGCACATCTAAGATAATTCTTTTTACCGGATACATCCGATTCATCAGCAGTAGGAATAAATGACATGTGGACTGCATCAGACAAACCAGGGACAAAAGTACTAAGATTTGCATTGTTGGTTTCGATCACTTGTCTGTTAACCTGATACACTTCCATAGTCAATGGTTCTCTTTGACCATCATCATCCATAGTCTCATATCTAAGTTCAAGTTTCTGAATTTGATAGCCAACATTTGCATCAGCCCCATACACTACTTCACTATCAGGTGCAAGTCGACATCGGATTCGAACAACACCAACTTGGTTACCAGGGATACCGACATTACTTTTGTTGGGTGCAATGTCAGGTTTGACAACAAATGGAACGGAAGCACTTGCATTGACACCCATGTTAAGTCCCATTCGGACTGTTTCATTAAGTGCTTTACCTTCAATGCAGTTGAATGTTTCTGTTCCAAGACTATCCCGTAACATACTTCCTTGTGTCTTCATTTTTACATAACGGGGATAATGTGAGAATTGTTCAGTTAAACCGATGCTTCTAAATTCTGTAGTAAAGTCTCTAAAAAGTGCATGGTAACCAGCATCAGGATCAATGTAACCATTGGTATCCTGTGAAGTGAATGGAAGTCCTGAGGACTTATTTTTAAAAATAGTTGCTTCACCACAAATTGCAAGACTACCAGGCACTAACTTTTTATTTTCAAGTGACAAGATAAAATCGATTGTGTCATTTGCCTCATATGTTGTTTTCTTGGCAAGGGGGAATACAATGTTATATTGTGTCGGGTTCATTGACATATAACTTAGTATTTAATAATTTTTACTTACATTACCAATCTACCATCCTTAAAGTTTAAGGATCTTGGGTAAATACTAACATAGAAAATCTCTTTGGTTTGCATGGTATTAGCACCCTCACATCTCAGTTGGAAATTAATAATTGCATCATTTCCTACAATAGGTGTTACAAGAGGATATATGCTATGTGAATCTTGTTCAAGGTCATCACTTAGCGAACCAAAATCATAGGTGTGTACCGGTGAATCAAATCGAACAAGTTGCTGACCAAGATTACCATAGAATTTCTGTAGTAGATGATTGTGTAATTGCCTTCCTCCAGCAAGACCAGCACTATTAATTAGTGGACAAATGTGGACATCCCTGTTAGTAGTGTATCTACCTTCAATTGAAAACCGATAATCTCTTGCTTTGTCAATACATGAAACAAGTCGGTTATTCAATGGGGTAAGCACGGCAACACCGGCACAACCAGGTTCAATACTTAATGTTTCTGAATAGTCACCTGTGACATTTAACACTTTCTGGACAAGTCGATGTTCCATGAATGGGATCTGTAAAGATGACATAGCACTCTGTGCTTGTTGCAAACCTTGTGGGGTTAACTGAAGACAATGCATTTCACAAAACACTTCTTGAACATTGTATGCAATTTTAACACTTGAACCAACATGCAGTTGCAAGTTAATTTCAGTCATGGCATCACCAATGGTAGCACCACCAGGTTGTGAGACAAGGATGATAGTAACAACACCGGCAGAGGAAACACTAAGTGTCTTGATAGATGTCAGGTGTGCAATTTGTGCTGCACCACCTTTCTTATAGTTCATAGCAACTGGTTGACCAACATACCATGGTAGGTATTCCAATGCTGCTTTATTGACATTTTCGGTATTGTTGCTATTAGGGTTGGTATCCGGCATAGGGTCGTTAAATTGATAGGACAGTGGGTTATTAGCCCCACCAAGAAGACCATCTGTTGCAAGAGTAACTGGTGCCATGTTGTAAGCAACAGGGGGTGCTGTTGCCGTAATTTCCCTGACATCTTCAAATTCAAGTCTATAAGTGAGATCCCCAACAGCAAGGTTAGGGAATTGTCTTGTACCATCTGCCATTCTGTCAAGATGCTTAAGTGAGCATCGGACTTCAGCAGTTACTGCTTGTGTGATATGACCATCACCTGTAAGATCCTGACTAACAAGAACATCAAGTTCAGTTGGTTTACCCATCACTAAGAAAGGTGTTGGTTGAATTCGATTGTAGACATTGGGGTCATGTGTACTGAAATTACCACCCCCATTAAAGTTGTTCCATGCACCTGCTTCACTACTATACTTCTTGTAATAATCTAGGTTAGAGTTAACTACATTTTGATGTCTCATTTCATTCATTTGTCCATATTCTTGTGATCTAACACTTGCATTTCTAATCATGGCTTGACAACCACCAATATCTATGGGTGAGATACCAAGATTCTTGTGTCTACCAGCAAAATAGGGTGGAAGTAAATTCATGTTGGGGTTGGTTGCATCAACACTATCTGCATCATTACCGGTAACTTCCATGTTCATCCTGAACACTACTTGTGAATTTTCTAAATCAGTGAATCCAAGACTTGCTGGAATTTCAAAATTTGCTCTTGTTCTACCAGCAACGTTAAAATCACCTGATTCAATAGATTGTATACGCTTGATCTTTATTGACATATAACTTAGGAATTAATAATTTTTTGCTTTAATTATATATAGATGACCGATAGCACTAGAGGTAGTTTTATAGATCAAAAGTTAGACTCATACAGAAATAGACTTAGTAATGTCCAGCAAACAGAAGCCTTGAATTGGGCAAAGAAGATTGCACAATCCAACCAACCGATAGAAGCCTTGAAACAAGCAGTTGCAGAGATTGGAACACCTTTAGCCTTAGACTTCTTAAGAGAGGGTATTATGCATTTTGCAGGTGTTGCTTCTGCACACATTGGTGACAAACTCAAAGGACTAGACCCCCGATTCCAAGAAATCTTTAAAGATAGAATGGGTGACTTAGTTAAGTTACAAAAGATGTCACCCACAGAAAGGAAAAAGTGGATTGCTAATGAAGTAAAGACACGTAAAGATGCAAGAATTGCTGCCTTGAAAGATAAAGTGGATAGTGTAAGAAATGAAGCAGGTGATCCACTTACAAGAGCAGCCGATGCAGCAAAGAAAGCAGCAAGAGGGGGGGCTGATAGAGAACAAGATGGTTCGGGGGGTGGTCAACAACAAGCAGCACCAGCTAATGCCGGTGAAGAAGGTTCTACCGATGAAGCAAATTCCCGAAGTGCAGCAGGCGGGGATGATAGAGCAGAAGCAACAAGGGTAGGTACTGACCAACCGGAAGGGGGGACTAATGATCTTGGCTCACCATCTTCAGGTAAACCCGATCTTAGTGCTGTTGATGATGGTGGTGTAAATGAAAGAATTTCTGCTTTCCCTGCTACTGATGACCCTGAAGGTGAGTTCAGAGCAATTTCTAAAACTATAAATAAAAAAGCAGTAAGTGGTTTGAACAAAGAAGACAGAAGTGCACTTAGAAAAAGTGCAAATAAGATGGGGGGTGATAATGAAGCAGCCGCAAATGGTGAGGATGCTATGAGATCAAAGTTAGAAGCAAAGAATAAGGTGATCAATGATGCTGTAGGTAGAAAGCAACAGAACTTATTACCAGCCGATAAATACAGTGCAAAAGGTGTTCCCACAGAAGCATCGGAAGATTCGGTAGCACAAAGAACATCAGATTTACAAGCAAGTCAAGAAAACTCAGCAGAAAGACAGGGACAAGCAGCAGGGGGTAAACCTGAAGCAAACTTAACTGAAGCAACTGAGGTTGATCCATTTACAGGTGAACCGGTAAGTACTTCCAAGAAAGCAAAAGCAGCAACGGATGATGATGAATTTAATGCAGAGTCTGACAATCCTTATCCTGAAACACAAAGAACCGTAGCATTACCACCCCCACAAGTACCATCATGGCAAAAGGCATTGGACTTTCCAGCAATGGGGCAAGGTGATGAACCGATTGGTGCAAGGTTTGGTAAAAATCCATATAGTTTCACACAGGCAAGTGAAGCAGCAAGTTCAGCAAACCTTTCAAGAATCTTTCCTAATGCTGGTAATGCAGCTCAATCATTTCAAGCCGATGGTTCAGATAGACCAGCTGGTCGGGCACAAGTTCAACCCTCAGCTGCATTAGCAAGTGCACAACAAACAGCAGCAGAGAATTTACCAAAGATAGATGTTAGAGCACAAGCATCAGCATTAAATGATAGACTGTCGATTGTACAATCCGAACCACAGATTACTTCGGGTAATAAGATTCCAGTGTTAAGAGCAACGGTGGAAGCACCACAAGCAATCAAGGCTACGGTTGCATCAACATTGCCCAAAGTCAATGCTACATCCGAAGAGGTAACATCAAGGGCAAGATCATTAGCACCTTCTTTAGTCGAAGGTGAAGGTGCTTTATCTAGAATAGGTGGAAGTTTAGGTGTATTACAACAAGCATCATCAATAGCGGGGATAGCAGCTGGTGGTGGAACTGGTTCAGCAAAAGCAAAAGCAATTGGTGAAGCAACCGGTGTACAGGTAGGTTCGGAAGCATCAGCAAGATTAGCAACGGTAGTTAGTGGTTCGGAAGGTTTAGGTGAAGCAGCCAGTTTAGTGCCAGGGGCTGCACAGCTATTGTTAGGTGAAGGTAGTGCCAAACAAAAGTTAACCGGTTTAGCAAGTCAATTGGGACAAGTCGGTGGACAAAAGTTAGCATCTACCGGTGCTAGTGCATTAGCAAATGCAGCAAAACCAGCCGTACCAGCCGTAGAAGGTGCAGAAGGTTCAGGAAAACCAGTGGTGTCTGCTTTAGCAAAAGCAGCCGAAGGGGGTGAGGAAGGACTTGATGGATTAGCAGAAGGACTTGCTGTCACCGGTGGTGAAACCGGTGGGCTTGGTTTTTTGGCTGCCGGTGTAGTCGGGTTAGCAGCAACACTAGGGTCTATTTTTGCACCTCATCATGATCCGGTTGCCCCCGTAATGCCTACGCCTAACCTTTCTATTCCTGTTTTACAAACAGGTGTTTAATGTCGAATTGCTTAAAAATAAAAGTGATATAGATTATAAATGAGTTTAAGTAATACAGTTCGAACAACCTTGCTAGATCCAAGAATTTCCAATGACCAAAGATGTGAGTTTAGGTTAGAAGATGGTTTTTATGCTTCAAGTCTGAAACTTATTGATTTGGGTGTTTTCGATGCCGGACTATCAGGGGCAGAAGGGGTGTTCTATCCCACCATCACTGGTGTGATGAGCATTGTTAAGAACATTTTCCTTTATTCTGACACAACTCTTATTGATTCCCTACAGAATGTAGCACAATATGTATCGGTTCAAGCACTTAAGACTTCAAATCAGGGGTCTACCGATTTGAACAACCAGCTTATCCTGAATGGTATGGGTTTTAGAGGTGTCAGTGCTGAACCACAGCCCACACCAGGTTCTAACAATGCACCGGCACTTGGTAGACCAGGGGCTTTAGCACTTGGTGGTAGGGACATGTATAGTTTTAACACAATTGGTGGTAAATTTGCTACTAATAATCAAGTTCCTATTCCAGCGGCTGAAAGACAACAATCTGGTTCAGTTCTTCTTAGTCAATATTTGCAGTTTTTGAAGACTGTTTCCATGTTACCTAATATCCCCGATCTCAGACTTGTCATTGAATGGGATACCAATGCTGCATCATATTATCCAGATCCCGATACAGCCAATGCTATCACACTTGCACTCAAGGTAATGAGACCAACACTTGTGGTTGATGAAATTCTTAATGTCGACCCTAGTGAAGGTGAAAACTTTTCACTACCCTACCTATCAACTATTGTCGAAAGGTTTGTTGTTCCAACAGCACAATCAGAACTTGTACCTACCCGATCATCCTACAAGAGTCAAGCATTCACTTCTAAGTTTGTTAAAGACATCATGTTCTTTAACTTACCAGCTGCTGAACTAGCTGCTGCTGATAGATGGTTGACCCGAACAACCCGATCAGTTGCACAGGATAATGAAACCTTGCAATTAGTTGTTAATCACAAGAATCATTTACCCGATCAAGGTATCACTAGTCTTGCACAGAAATATCATTATTTCAATGAGGCACAGACCCAACTCAACCTACCACTTGTTGCCGGTACTTATGGTATTCAGGACACTAGTGGTAATATTGCTGCACCAAGTGCTGCCCCTCTTGTCGGTCAGTATAGTGTTACAGCAGTTAAGATTGGACAGACAGTTAATGATCTTAGAATTGAATATGCAAGAACAAAGGGTGATACACCATCATCCGGTTCTGATGGTTCAGGTTTCACCCTACTTGCTTTCGGCACAGTTGCCAAGACACTTACAAAACAAGGCAATGGTATGGTTAGAGTCTCATATTAAATCTAAGACTTATTATATGATTTCATCAAGTGCTAAGAAATTCGGTGTCCAAACCCGCACAGTTGCTAAACCCAAAGTAAAAGGTAGTCCAAGAGTAAAGACCGGTGCAAAGAGAATGTATTTTTCAGCTAAAAAAGCAAAAAGACCAATTGTAGCTAAAAGACGACGTAGATCATAATTTACGGGAATATGGGAAGGATAGGTTACCTTGTGGTGGTACACCTTTTAGGATAAGTGCTTTCCGAACCAAGGGAAGGATGACTTCCTTCTTTCCACCCCCCTTTTTTTTCATTTGTGCTCTAGTTGCAACTTGCAACTTAACTGCAATTTCTCTTAGTTCATCTACTTGAACTTTATTAATATTCTTGAAGGCTTTTCGTTTTGTTGCTTGTGCAACAACATTAGCACCTCTTGCAAATGCTTTCCGGTTTGCTTTCTTTCCTTGTGCTAAACCAGCACCAAAACCCTTTTTTAAACATTCATTGGGTGTTCCTTTTGTCTTACCAGGCGGGGTTGCTTTAGTGCCACAGTATGTAGGCATATATATTCACAAAGTAAAATAAACTTATTTTACTTAGTCAATTAAAACCATTTGCCCCCCACGGCTACTATATGTTTTACTTTAGGTTTGGGTGGTTGAGTCTTGGGTAGGCTTTCATTAAATTTCTTTTCAGGTGTAGGTGCTGATGCTG
>TARA_R110000823_G_scaffold20306_1_pt1 | contig 11001 bp, 2 predicted proteins | sample TARA_R110000823 | Tara Oceans TARA_R110000823 (sample SAMEA4397722) | marine metagenome | biome: Polar Biome; feature: [DCM] deep chlorophyll maximum layer (ENVO:01000326); material: water (ENVO:00002006), including particulate matter (ENVO:01000060) such as... | depth 20 m | reverse complement strand
CTCCACGCAGTTTCTGCAGGTCCCCATTGGCCCACACTCCAGTTGCGTTCAAGGTCGTCGGTGCTGTACTTGTTGGTCAGTGTGCCGACTGGTGGTCGTAAAACCCCGTACTCGTTAACGGGAACAACAGCCGACAATCCTGCACGTACAAAACGCAAATCGTAACCTTGTCTGCTGCCTTCGGCAATGTATCCTGCTTCTAAGTCATTCCATAAAATGCTGTTGCCGCTAGTATAAGGTGCAGGACCGTAACGGTCTTGCCACCAAATTGGTTCTGCCATGAACCCCAACATCTCCCAAGGAGTCAAGTGCGGAGTTTGTGTATCGTAAAAATATTCATAACACGCTCTCCAGCTTCCTTGCAGGTTATCATTATCACTGTCCAGCGATAAACCGTAATTCCAAGTGAACGGATCAGCAGACGAAAATACTGTATTGGTAGTATAGTTTACTTTATTAAATCCTATCCACTTTAAGAAGCTCTCTGATAGGACTTTATTATATTCAGCTGATGTATAACCAGTGTCTCTAAACTTTCCTGGTTTGCTGTCAAAAATGCTCAAGTAGTCTTCGTTATAAGTGGCTTTGATGTTGTTGTAGATTCTTAATTCTAATTCCAACAATAGGTTGTCACGGAAGTCATTGAAGACTGGAGTCTTACTTCCGTCGTGTCCGATAATAAATGTTGTAGTTGTGGAATATGTACTGTCGGTTACTAACGTAGGATTAAATTTAGGATAAAGGCCTAACTTAGACGGTGTTTCTGGAATGTAACATCCGTCGGTATTTGAGTATTCGACGATTGTTAGTGTATCGTTTACGTTCAATGATATCGAGTTAGTCAATACAATTGCTGGACCTGTGGCCAAGAAAGAATAATCTTTTCCAAAAGTTATCTGGCTATTATTCAAATAAACAAGTATAGCGTTATTTGACGGAGCGTCGTTTGAGAATGTGGTTGTTATCTCGTATTGTTTTTGTGCTGGGTCAAAAATGTTATAGCTGATGGCGTTTTTGTTGTCGCCGTACGGCACCATGTCACTATAGAACCAAGGGAAAGTTTTGTTCTTAACTTGATTAATTTGTTTAAGAATTAAATCTGTTGCTGTGCGCGGATTAGTCGTGTCAATTTGATTTGACTGCGATGCAATTGTTAAAAACTTATTTTTGAATCTTGTGTATTCTTGTTGTGCATTATAAATTGACGCAACAAAATTGTATGTGTCGTTACCCAAAAACATACTTGCATATGTAATAGGACTGCTTTGTTGTAATATTGAGCCTTTTGCCCCAGTAATTACAATATCTCTAATGTTACTGCTACCAGGATAAGCACCAGTAAATCTGGTAGATGTTCTTGTCATCATACCCAAGTGATTTCTAACTTCACCAAGTGTAATGCCACTAACAACTGTATTTTGTGCATTTAAATTCAAGTTGTCCGGTACTTGGTAGCTGCCAATTGCAGAAACTTCGTTACTATAAACAAGAATATCAATTCTGTCGTCGGCTTTAATTAAATTTGGTCTGATAGCAATGCTTCTGTAATTTTGAGGAAGCAATGTTATCTGGTAATCCGTATCTTTAATTTTTGTAAAGTTAACATAAACTTGAAGATTTCTAGTGGCAGTATTTGCTAGTGGTGTAATATCGATTCTGAAATCGTTGTTTAGTCCATCATAGTCGTAACCGATTACTTGATACTGTTTAGTTTCTTCTGATACTGTTTCCCACACATTCAAGTCAGTATAAGACCCGTCTGCATTATTTTTATGCAAGAAACCTATGTTGACATTTTTTTCGATGTCCGATATTCCAGACTTGTAAGTAAAAGTGTCAGAGTCGTAATTATTAGTAAATTCAATGTCGCCTTGAGTTCCGACAGATTTATACACCAATGGAAACCCTAATACAGAATCCGGTGTACCTGTGCCTACTGTGTAACTAAACAACGCTGTGCCAGTAAATGCGGTTTGACTATTGGATATCGGGTACATTGTTCTGTCACCGAGTGATGCGCCAGTACTGTCATAAATGTTAAACAACGGTGACTGATTTAATGTTGTTTTAGTTTGCCCTTCGTCCCACGCAACACCTGTGTACCAATAGCTTTTGCCTGCATTAGTTTCACCATTCAATACAGAAACAGTATCATTAAGGGCAGCAGTTTCTTGCAAGGTTAAATGTATAACTTTTGCAGTGGAAGGATTGCCGTCTGTGTCTTCAAAGGAAACACGATAAATGTTTTTTGCTACTTCGGCATCTTCTGCGGATGCAAATATAATTCGCATCCCGTTGATAACGTTAACACTATCTAAGAATATACCAGTTTGTCCTTCTACTCCAATAAAAGGACGAGTTTGTTGTGTGTCGTAAATGTCAACAGGAGCTAATGCATTAATACCGAAATCATATAATTCTAAATCCGCATTAAAATCAATAATAGGCCTATTTGCTCGTTGATATGTGTTATAAGATATCGTGGTATTATTGTAAATTCCAGTTGCTTTTAAAACATCTTCGTGGAACCATCTGTTGCGACGAGCCCATGGGTTCTTATCTCTGCTGGCTCGATTGATAAGAATGTAGTCCGGTGTTAATAAACTAGTGTTGTTATCTGGGTCTAAGCTACCGTAAAACGAAGTACCAACAAAGTACGGGTAAAGAGGATTGCCTGTGCTGTCTTGCGATGCAAAATATGCATAAGTTCCGTTAGGGAAATCGGGTGTTACACCAAATCTTCCGTTATAACGATCCAATGTGCCGATGCTTTCTTGATAAGAGTAGTCTTCAATAAATGCGCCAGCTAAGAATTCAAATTTAACAGTTGTGTTTGCATAAATTTCAATGTCACTATTCAATTGAATCTGATTTGAGCCGCCAACATACTCCGAGGAACTACCCGTCACAGTACTACCACCGCCGGCTACGATCCAATAAGTTCCGGATGTATCGATACCAGAGTCACTGCTGAATGTCAAACGCATTCCGGGATTTAATCCGAAAGTAGAAGAAACCGTAAGGTTGGCACCATTTACTGTGTTGGCAGAAAGAACAACTTCTCTGGATTCTGGTCTACCAGAAGCACCGGAGGTAACATTATAGCTAGTAGTCATTAAACTAGTGCCGCTAGATGAATCTGCTGGATTGGTATAGCCGTAAGGTCCGTATATCGGATAGCCGTCTGCGGCAATACCAATCAATTTGCTATGACCATCACTTTCAACGTAACCTGTCGTGAATCCAGCCACGTTACCCCATGCATCAGAAGTTATGAAACTACTGGAATGATAATGATAAACTTCGTTGTTATCTGGGAAACCACCGTATGAATCCTGTCCGTTTATGTGTACTTCGGCAGTATTATAATGCCACACGCCGCCGCTTGCGCCAACTAGATATTCTCCGTTATAGGGACTGTAAAAAGGGATTCCTGTTAAACTTACGCCCAATGCACCTTGTCGCAATAAGTTGGATGTTCCTTCACCTTCAACATTTAATCCGCCTCGGTAAGGATATTCAAACGTTAGTTCTTGCGCGGAAATATAGCGTTGATTAACGGAATTCGGAAATATTCCAACAGGAATACTGCTTGCGGCAGGATTGGCGTTGGCGGTTACTGTTAAAATACTTCTAACATCATTCAATGCTGCCGATGTCGCAGTTGCAGTAAAATCTGCAGAAGGATTAAAGTTTGCTCTGGAAATAAAAGCACTAACTGCTAAGTCAGAAACTTTTACTAAACGGATACCTGTACCTACACCTTCTACATAATATTCAACATTGCGGTAAGACTCAGGTATTACTGTGTTATCAAATTTAACTTTTAATCCGTTAGTAAAAATAACCTCGTTGGGACTGATATAGTTTTGCTTACCTAAAATATCTGTTGTGATATTAATAACATTAGTCGTATTGTTGATTAGTCTGATTACGCCGTATTCTGTGTCAACAACGCTGTCTTGATAATACAATGTATCAAGCGGTGCTGTAATAGGATTAATCTTGGTAAAGTATGCGCTGGTATTTTTATACCATTGTGTATCTGCGTTAGTTAACCCGCTTACAATAATAACTTTATTTTCAGTCGGAACCGGGGCTAAATTATGCAGAGTAACAATATAATCACTGCCACTAGGAGTTAATCTGATTTCCCATACTTGCCATCTATCTGCAGGCAGTACACCTGACGGATAGTTGACAGATTGCCAATCTGCTAACGTTGCAGAGCTTGTACTGAAAATTAAACTCTTATAGCTGACTAATGTGCTAGCAGAGATGCCGTCGAAGCCTCCTGTATTGGCAATAACACTTAATGCAATACCATCAATTTCACTGAACTTTAGGCCAGTAACAAAATCTACGGTTTGTACAACCGGCATCGAGATAAAATTATCTTGCGCAGTAGCTAACGGTACATTAAATGTAATCGTACCGTCATCGTCACCGTTATTAGTGACTCCCAATACTAATCTTTTTTCAGGAGTTACACTGATTCCAGGCTCAGTCTGAATATAAAAAGACTTTCCCAGTTGATTTACTTTAAATTCGTAGGTGCCACTGCGCACTAGCACAATGTCGGGGTTGCCTACATTAGTGTATCCGCTAACTGTGTAGACTGCCGAGGCACTGTCTGGATATATATAAAACGTCTTTTCTGTAGAAGCCGTTCCGGAAAAAACATCAATTGAATCGGGACCGTTCGGAACCCAAAAATACTTGCCGAAATTAACTAACTCATCTAAGTTTACTTGAGGATTATAGTTATAAAATTCGTTATGAAACAGCTTATCTTGGTTAGCCGTGTTGCCTCCGAAATAATTTATTTGTGCTAATAAATCTGGGTAAGTGCCGTAAAATTGCACTTCGGATGTATCGTTATCTTTAACAACAACTGTAGGCTCCAGCTGATAGTCAGCCCGTTCTTTGCTTGGCTCTCTAATATAACTAGTGATGCCTTGCCAACCAGGAGTAAACTTTCTTCCAACATATCCGTTAATAGTCGCAACATTAGGCTCAGTCATTAACTGGTCTAATGTTGCTCCTAGAAACTTAGAATTTGCGTCGCTTTGAAATACTGCTGGTAAAAAATCTAAAGTCTTTGTAATGGCCATTGCTTGTCAATCTGTTAATTAATAATAGTATTTACCGCTTGATTTTCCAGGTTCAATTGCGCCGCAGTAATCGAGCTAATAATTTCAATATTTTCAGCAGTAGCCACGCTGATTAAAATCTGATTAGGATTGCTACTTATTTGCTGTAAACTTCCGTATGTCTGGCTTTCGCTATTAGGAACAATCACAATACTGCTAATAGCAGGAGCAAGTCCTTGTTGAATGTATGTAGCTAACTCAGTAAAATAGAATGTTTCTCCGAAATCCCAATTCTCTGTAGCAAAGTAAGTGTTGATACTTGCCAATACTTGACTTCTTATTTCAGTATCGCTTAAATTAACATTAGAATTTTTAATAATTTTAAAAGTAGCTTGTAGTTCTACACTGGCTTTATTTCCAAACAGAGATTTAAATTCTGCGGTATTGTAAATAATTGCATCGCTTACTGATTTATAATTTTCTAAATCGTTAAAAGCCAATCTCAATGTTTCGCTAGATGGGAAAGCAGGCTCCGCAACACGGCCAGTTGTATCCAATGCCCAGGTACGATAACTTGTTTCGTATTCCTTAGTTAATATATACATATCTATTAGATTATTAGGACTAGGATCCAATCTTCTAGTAGAAGGAGAATTGTGCCTATATTGGAAATACAAATTCTGCCTGCCTGTTCGGGCCAAATAATCTTTACTTAGCGTTAGTGTTCTAGTCGACCCAGCGACCGACAATACATAAAATAATTTTTCTGTCGTTGCATAAAATACCTGGCCGTCGACATAATTGTTGATATTTGCAAGTATTTCAGATCTAATAGTATATCCGGTATCCACTAATGTATTATTGTAAATTTCGTAAGTGACAAAACTGTCATACCCGTAAGTTTTTTGCAAAAACACAAATTTTTCCAACGGATCGACTGCGGGCTGTACAATCTCGTCAAAGATGTCTGGATTATCCGGGACTCCATCGTCATCAAAGTCACTGTAAGTAATTAATACTTTGCTCTGATCTACATACCCGTCAGACTCTGCAACTTGCCCGTATATAAACCAAGGCAAATTATTTGTATACGGAGTTCCAGTATCGGGGTCGCCGTTGACTTTTAAAACATTGACACTGTCGTTAATAGTTAATCCCGTAGTAGGATCGTACACCTTAACACTATTGTCGAAATAGAATTTTGTTTCTTGTACACTTTGGAAAATATAACTTAGTCCTCTGGTTTCAACTGTGTAAATTGTGCCGTTAACTGTAAAGTTCAGCATCCAACTGCTGTCATTATTGAGGCCTAAATTTGCGCCTTCGTTTTCCTGACTAAACGTACCAGTAGTGTCTATATCTTGTGCCGCAATCACTGTCCACTCTCGGGTACTTTGGCTGTATCTTATGCCAAATTCGGTGTAACTAGAAATCAATCCGACCAGCGTTGAAGTGAATTCAGTACTGAAACTGTTGCTGAACGCAGGAATTACCGTAACTGCTTGCGCATTTAGCGGTATATTTTGACTCAGTGTCACTGGCCCAACGCCAGTGCTTAGATTGCCTTGACCGCCGGAGCCTATTACTTGTGCCAAAGTCACGTATAACAATGCTCGTCCGCTTTGTGGAATTATGCCGGATGATGGTATAGGTGTAATATAATTTTCTGCATTGAAATACTTTCCAGCACCTGGGCTAAAAATAACAATGCTGTTTTCTGTCAGATAAGATGCATCGCCGGACACACCCGAACCAATTTGCAATTTGTTCCCTGAACTATCTACAAAGTATCCTGTACTACTATTTGAACCAACTGTGCTACGGTACCAGTAAGTAGTAGATAAATTAAATCTATTAAAATATTTGTAATAAAAATGTAAAGTATCTTTATCTCTAATAGAAGGTAATACCTGATTCTGTATAACCCGGTTTATGTCTGCGTTTGTGACCCAAGTAAAATCAAAACTAGATGCTGCGTCTTCTTCAAATACCACGCCGTCTTCAGCAAAAATATTAGTACTGCTGTAACGCCCGGTGTTGTCTACCACGTTTAAATATCTACTTGTGCCGCTGCTTGTTCTGTTAACTGCTTTGACTTTACTGATAGTGTTGTAGTTGCTGTAAGGAAAAACATTATAGTCTTCGCCTGTTACCATACGGTTCTGTGTATAGTATAACTGCGGAGCCTTTGCCTTAATTTCGGCATTAGATTCTCGTGCCACAGCATTAGCAACTGTGTATTTTAAACTGGCAACCACTGTTAGTGTTTCAATTCGGTTAGTTCTGCCGATATATTGAATAGAGATGGTGATATTTTGCATATCGTCCGGAGTAACTTTATAAGTTGATCCAGTACTGGCTCTTACGTAAGATCTAAAACGACCTTGTGGGATCGCGCTGAAAGTGCCGTCGCCAAATACTAAATCAATTTGGTCGTTTGCTTTGGTAGAAACTTGATATGACTGTTTTGCAGTATTGTTATTGTAAATGACGTTGAAGCCGTTTATTGCAGGAGTAGGTGTCCACTCTTGCGACACTGAGCCTTGATTGGTCAATTGGTACAACCACACGTCGGTATTGTTAATATTATTAACGTTGATACTAGCAATATTGTTAGGAATGCTTTCGTTGAATGCAAAATTTAAACTTTGTAGTGTACCTTGTTTAAAGTAAACAAAAAAGCCAGTGTTATTACTAGCATTACCTAGGTTGTCATTACGATAAAGAATGTTAAAAGCATTACCAGACGCAGGACTTGCTTCATAAATATATTCTTTGTCTTTAGATGTAGCGCTTACTGCTTCGAAATTTAATCCAGAACCTTCTACTGTGGACGTGAATCCGTAAACTGGTAATAATCCGGCTGGGGTGTTAATTGCATATTCGTCGGTTTGTATGCCGCCGATTAATTGGCTGTTTGCAGGATCTCCAATTGTTTGGTATGTGGGAAACGATGCATTTAAAATTGTAATAAACTGTTCGTACCAATTGACGTTTGTGCTGTCATTCCACTTGACTATTAAATTGCTTAAATCTAAACCGTTGCTGTCTGTCAAGGGCTCTGTTGTTTGTATACTATCAAACTTTAAATATCCGTTGGCAGTTTGGTTACGTTTGGGAATATAACTCACTAACTTTGCTAACTTTAAGATGCTATCTCTGCGTTCAGCAGTATCAATAAAGTTTTCTCGAGCATTTAAGTCTGTGCGGAATGCAAGGCTTTGCCCCATGTAAGCGATTAAATCGATTAGCGCAATGTATTCACTGCTTTCAGTATAATCGTTGAAATCTTCTGGGTAGTATAGTTTTAAATAGTCCAACATTGCTTTACGCAATGTTTGAAAATCGTAGGCTTGAAAGTCAGCTGATCTGAAACTTTCGTAAATTTTAGTCCAATCTTGATTGACTAATAAGCTGTTTTGTCTGCTAGTGGTGGCCATATTCGTTCCGTTTTAAATATTTATCGCCACTAGAAAGTGGGCATATTATACGAACTGGTATGCTGTGCGTGCCTGTTGATCAAATTGTAATTTTAAATTTCCAACTTGATTTGTTTGAATATACACTAATGTAATTTCTATTTGTAATCCTCGGTCATATTCGGTTACTGCAACATCTTTTGCAGCCAACCTAGGATCATAGCCGATTATACGTTTAATATCCTGCATTATTATTGCTTTAGTATCTTCGTTTAAGGGATCAAACAGTTTGTCCCATATGATGGTACCAAAGTCAGGATTCATTAGTTTTTCGCCCTTACGAATATTAAAATAATTCATAAGGTCTTGCTTAACTAGGTCAAAGTCAGTGACACGAAAGTGCTTGCTTCTTTGATATGTGCTGAATCCTTTATACGTTGCCATACTAATATTTACCTATATAAATTATGCGGTTGCAGACCTTGTAACAATCGCAGTGCTAGCATTGCTTGCTTGAATAACAGGCACTTGTGTTTGACTATATCTTCCTTGATTATAGTAGGACGCCAGTGAAGTCCCGTAAGCATCTTCAAATCCTGTACCAGTCACTGTCCATTGTTTAACATTGCCCGGGCCTGCTAAATGACTAGCCGACAATAATCCTGCAACAGAAGCGTTGTCAGTATCGTCGGTAATCACCCCAGTACGCTGCAATGTTGCATAATTTTGTTTAGTATAATTATACATTGCATCTTCCTGTACCGAAGGACTAGCTTGGAATGCATCAGCGCTTGATATACCGTTTTTACCAGTCCAGTTGTTGGGATTATTTAATGCTTCCGGAGTTTGTGGTGTGCCTGGCTTTACATATCCCAAGTCGATTAACGCACTGCGGCCCATTTGATATTTGCCTTGGTATCCCAATGTATTCTCTATATCGTATTTTCCGCCACTTTCAGTATACCCAGTTTGTGCAAACAATGCCCTAACTTCGTCCTGGCTTAGTTTGCCTAAGGGCTTTGGAGGTGGTGCTTGTGCAATGAAAATAGAAGCAGGTGCTGTCTTGCCAGGTGCAATAGACACATTATTTACTACGTCGGCTGCACGATTTAAACTTGTTGCTCCGGTAGCTGGACTGATTGGGTTTCCTTCAATATCTTTTTCGCTGCTGATTCCTGCTGTTTGAGAGGTGATAATTTCGTTTTGTTGAGCGACGACTGCACCAATGTTTCCTCTGATATAAGGTTCATGAGTAGGAACACGATAGTTAATAGATGTTAATAATCCTTCCTGTATAGTCCAGCCCTCGCCAGATGGAAGTGTTTCTGTTAACGAATACTGCGGTAGCTTTGCGGGTGATTGAGATAGTGCAGCAAGCCCGGTTGGTGCGCCACTGTTTAAAGCAATAACACTTCCTACTAAACTCATAGTGCCTGCTGAAGTCATGTTAACTTTGGCTCCAGCAATGTTTACACCAGTTAGTCCCTGAATGCTAGTGCTCAATCCTCGTATTTGTACAGGTCCTTCACTATTAACAATAGTTGCTTGTGTTTCTAATCTAACTGCTTGCGCTTTAACATCGAATGTACCGGCATTGATAGACACACTTTTTCCCTGCATCATAATATTACCGTAAGTTCTGAGACTGAAATCTCTTGCACCGAATACTAATATGTCGCCTTCTTTTGTTAATTCTACCCAGGCAGAACCAGCAGCGTTGGCAATATACATAAAGCCGTCAGTGTCGTTCATGAATATTTGATGGCCAGCAGCAGATTTTAATTTAACAAGATTGCTCTTTCCAGTTATGTCGCCATCGTCCATAGTTAAACTATGCCCGCCTACGCGGTTTAACGCTACAAAATCTACTGGATTAAAATTACCTTTACTGATGTCATCTAGTAAACTTGGATTGTTGGCTGGGTCGTTTGTGGGTCGACCAGGCGTGCTGAAACCAAACACACTACTAACTGGATCACGTTGAACGCTACTGGTGATAGGGCCTCTTCCACCTTGATCATTTTGTAATCCTTGTTTAACCAAATTAGTAAACTGCGGAATATGTAATGGTCTTAACGCATCAGTTGCCCAGTTAGAAGAAAATACGTTAGCATCGTTTTCATTGAACTCGCCTGCAGGGTAACTGTTGCCCGGTAACAGAAATGGCGCTAACTGCGGAGGTACACTGACTGGGTCTATTCTGTCCAATGGTACTGCACCTATAGACGGTACCATTCCTTTGCCTAAATTAGGATTTACACAGGCAAACCAGTATCCACTATTTCTGTTACCGTCGGGAAAACAACACAGCACAATGTTGCCTATATCCGGCGGGGTCATGAAGAAACCGTAAGTCTGTCGAGTATTATAAAAATCGTTTTGCTTATTTGGTGTTGCTCCGGTAGCCTGTGGGCCCAGTGTTTTTCCAGCGAATGGACTTGCATAGTCTACCAATGTCCACGTCCCTGGGTTCGTAGAAGTTGAACTGC
>TARA_R110000823_G_scaffold120671_12_pt1 | contig 11050 bp, 6 predicted proteins | sample TARA_R110000823 | Tara Oceans TARA_R110000823 (sample SAMEA4397722) | marine metagenome | biome: Polar Biome; feature: [DCM] deep chlorophyll maximum layer (ENVO:01000326); material: water (ENVO:00002006), including particulate matter (ENVO:01000060) such as... | depth 20 m | reverse complement strand
GGTTCACTACCTGCAGCAAGAATAGTTTTTAATGAACAGACACCGTTTGTCACAGGCGGATCAAGCGGAACAGGATCTTTTAAATTACAAGATGCAACAGGAACAACTTTGCCTTTTGCAACAAACAGTATTAATGCCGAAGGGCGATTATATATTACAACACCAGCATCTATGATAGATGTTAGTGGTACAGTAAATTATGAGCGTAATATTTTTAATTATGCGTTTGATGCTGTTGCAAATGACTTTGTAATCACTGACCCAGGTGGCGGGGTTGTATCATTAAATAATGATGGATTAACAACAGTAAAATCTGTGCAAGATTATATTACATATAGTTTTGCAAATATTTTACAGCCGGGTATTGTTGACGGTGATACATCTGTAAAAACAAGAGACGAAGATACAACCGGAATTGAAAGTAGAGTAGAGATAAAAGTAGACAATACTTTAATCGGAAACATCTATAGTAATAGGTTAGAACTTGCTAATTTAAAAATACAAGAAAATGAAATATCTACTTCAATATCAGATGAAGATTTATTTTTGTCAGCAACTGGAACAGGATCTGTTACAGTTAAAGATTCATTTGTAATGACAGGATCTCCATTTGACGATGATCTATCAGCAACACCGTCAGTACCTAGTGATGGAATAAAACTATTTTCAAAAAATACAGCCGACAGTGAAGGTAATGTTGGCTTATATTATGTAAATAAAAACAATGTAACAGACGAACTAGTAAGTAAAAATAGAGCACTACTGTTCGGAATGCTCTTTTAAGGAAACAATATGGCAATCGTAAACGCACAACTAACAAACACACAACTAGATGTTCTTACAGTACCGTCGGCTAAAAAATATGCTATTACAAATATAATGGTTTGTAATAATAGCGCCGCTGACTCTGCAAACTTTGATTTACACTTTTTACCAAGCGGAGTAGCACTTAATAACTCTGTGACTAGAATTGTAAATAACTTAGTACTACCAGCAGGAGAAACGTTTACATTTGATTCAGAAAGAATAGTTTTAGAAGCAGGTGATTTGGTCAGCTTTGTTGCTGCACCAGACATTGGAGCAAACTTAACTAATCTTGCTGTAACAATAAGTTATTTGGAAGTGTAATAATGAGATTACTCAAAGCGCAAAATACTAACCTACGTAATATTTACGGCAACGGAGTTAAGTATGATGTCAATGGTCAAGTTATTTTTGATAGTACAAATACTATGCTTGTTCCTAAAGGAACTGAAGCACAAAGACCAACAACTCCAAATAACGGACATTTAAGATATAATACTGATGACAATCAATTTGAAGCATACCAAAACGGAGCCTGGAGAGAAATACGTTTTAAAGAACCAAATCAAGACCCAGGTATTACACAACAAAACTTAGGTAACGGAGATGCAACAGAAACTGTTTTTGGACCATTAGCAAGCGGTGATGCAGATTATCCAGTTCCGGCAGCAGCTCAAAATGTTCTTGTATTTGTAGAAAATGTTTTTCAAATAGCAACAACAAATTATACGTTAGTACAGAGTGTAAGCGGGAACTTAACTGGCCCTAATCAACCATATGCAGACGGTTGGTACATTAAATTTGGATCAGCACCAGACTTAGCAAAACCTATTACTGTACTACATAACTTTGACAAGTAAACCAATAAATACTACTGCATAAGGAGACATCATGGCAGTAGGTAGAATATCCGGACCGTTATTAGCAGCAAATCTTGAACGTAACGGAATTAATTTAAATTTTAAAAATACTCTTGTCGACACATCTCTTCTTCATTTAGATGCAACAGCACTTAAATTAGGATTCAATTCAAACACAACAACTGATGAAATACAAGTATTAGGTATGTCTAAAATGCCTAGCATGATTGCATCTACACAATTACAAATAGGAAATCTTACTTGGGGGAATGGCAGTAATGTTAATTCATTAGATTCACCAATTATATTACAAGCGGCTGTTGGTGGAACAATAAAATTATCTGGGTTTGCAACTGATCAAATTGAAATTAACGACAACAGTATTAAAAGTTATAACACTAATTCAAATATTGACTTATTACCGCAAGGAACCGGAACAACAGAAATACCAACTAACTTAAAAGTATTTGGTAACTTACATTCAGTTCAGAACATTACAGCAAATGGAAGTATTACATTAGGTAGTGGAGACGAAGATAATTTAATCCTTAATTCTGAATTAACAACAGATATTATGCCAGATGTTACTGATACTTACAGTTTAGGTAAAGCAGGCAAAGAATGGGGTGAAATACATACAAATTTAGTAAATGGTGTATCGGTTAATGCAGGAGAAGTACTTGCTACTACAACTAACTTTGGGTTACGTTCAGGTAACATTTTCTATGTAAGTAAAAATGGTAATGACGCAAACGAAGGCGACAACCCACAAGGACCAATGCTTACAATCAAAGCAGCACTTGCTAGATCTGATGCGAGTACTCAAGGACCAGTTGAAATACATATATACCCAGGAGAGTACGAAGAAATATTTCCTATGGAAATACCAACTAATGTAGCTGTAGTTGGACATAGTATGCGTGGTGTTATTATTAAACCAACAGCAGGAACAAATACAAATAACTGTTTCTTAATGAACGGCGAAACAACAATCCAACATGTTACTGTAAAAGATTTCTTTAGCCCGGGTCATGCATTTAGTTTTGCAACAAACACAGTAGTAACATCAAGGTCACCATACATACAAAACGTAACAGTAATTACAGCAGGTAGTGTAACAAGTGCAAGCGACCCAAGAGGGTTTGCACAAGGTGACGCAGGCAAGGGTGCCTTAGTTGACGGGGCAAATGTTAATAGTGCTAGTCAAGAAGCAAGTATGTTATTCCATAGCGTTACATTTATTACGCCAGGAGTTGATGCTATAACAATGACAAATGGTGTTAGAGTTGAATGGCTAAACTCATTTACATACTTTGCTAATAGAGGACTTTATGCTGTTAGAGGAGTAACTGGACATTTAAGTACAGACGGAAGTACAACACAATTTGGTGCTGAACTTAGGTCAATAGGGTCAGCAAACGTTTACGGAAATTTTGGAGCAGTAGCAGATGGTGCAGATACTATTATGTATCTGATACAACATAACTTTGGATACATTGGAAATGGAAAATTCAAAGACAACGATCCAAGTAGATCTATACAAACACAAGAAACAAGTCAGCTTAATAGCGGAAATATTTATTTTTCATCAACTGACCATTTAGGTAACTTTAGAGTTGGCGATCAATTTGTTGTTGACTTAGAAAGTGGCTCTTCAAGTATTGTTATTACAGAAGCACAAGTAAATGCGCTTAACGGTATTAATGTTACTACAGGTGGAACTACAAGTATTCTTGACGGATCAAAAGCAACTACTAGTAACCTTATTATTACAAACAATACATTGTTCAGTAGCCCAGGAAGTATTGATGTCAACAGTGCATCAGGAGTTATTAACTTTTTAGATAATACAAATGTAACTGGCAACGTTGTTATGTCCGGTGACTTTACAATTGGCGGTAGTGCAATTGGATTTGGTAATGATGCATCTGACACAATTAGTTTTGCACAAGAACTAGATCAAGACATTGTACCAGATATTAGCGGAGCATATAGTTTAGGACTAGCAAGCAAGACTTGGAAAAAATCCTGGCTAAGTGCTGCACAATCTGATGATGTATTAATCCAAGATAATTTTATAACAACTACTGAATCTAATAGTGATTTAGAATTTAAAGCAGCTGGTACTGGTGCTGTTAGAATAGAAAATATTGTTGTCAACGAAAATAATCTTAGTACAGATACAGCAGATTTAGAACTACAAACTAATGCTAACCTAAGCATAACTAGCACAGGTAGTATAAAATTACCAGTTGGAACAACAGCAGAAAGAATTGCACTAGCAGGAAACTTGAGGTTCAGTACTAGTAGCAATTACTTTGAAGGCTACACAACAGCACCTGTATCATTTGGAGGAATATATAGTTCAAATGGCTTAACAAATGTTGTTGCACATCCTACACAAAATAAAATAAGTTTTAATGCTGATCCAACTAATTACTCTACATTTATAGATGCTAACGGAGTATCAGCACCAAGACTAACAGTCGACGATATTCGGATAGACGGCAATACAATTAGTACAACTTTATCAAATAGCAACTTAGAATTTGGCATGCACGGCACTGGAAAATTTGTACTAGAAGATTTAAAAATAAAAAATAATATACTAGAAATTACCGATGGTGGACCTATGACATTTGTAACCAATGATGGGTACTTTGCATTTAGAGGATCGTCAGGTATTGTTGTACCTAACGGTGGTAATGAAACTAGGGGAACTAATAACCAAATTGGTGATACTAGATTTAATAATAGAGCAGATGTGCGAGCACTTGAAGTTTATTCAGGAGCAGCAACAGATGACAAGCCTGAAACTTGGATACCAGCTACAGGTGCAGGAGAAAGTGTCACTATAGAATATCAAGAAGATCAAGTTAATATTTGGTCCATTGTGCTAGGATAACCTACTTAAATTTTCAAATACAACTAAATACTAATAATGCAAAACAGCGACCATTGTTTTGCACTTACAAACCGCGGTCAACCAGCGATAGAAGTATAATGCTTGAACAGGTTGGAGGCACAGGATGCCCGTATAAGGAGAAAACATGGCTGTAGGTCGCATATCTGGTCCGTTACTTAAATCAAATCTTATCCGTAATGGAATAGATTTAGCATTTGAAACTGACCTACTATATTTAGATGTAAACAATCAGCGCATCGGTGTTAAAAATTCATCTCCTCAATACGATTTAGACATTACTGGTACAATGCGTAGTACCAACATTAGCGTAGATAATAACTTAGATATTGCAAATATTAACATAACTGGCAATACAATAAGCACCTCACAACAATATTTAAACTTAGGTACACTTGATAATATTGTTTATCAAAATAAAGCAAGAATTGACGGTATTGACATTCAAGGCAATGTTATTAGTACTAACGATTCTAACGCAAATTTAGAATTTAGACCAAACGGAACAGGCGAAGTACAAGTTCATTCTAATATGAATGTTACTGGAGATATCCATGCAACTGGTAATATTTCAGCAGACGGCGATATTACAATTGGTGATGCAGATACTGATAATATTATAATCAATGCAGATTTAGCAAGTGATATTATTCCTAATGTATCAAATACTTACAAGCTAGGTGAAGCTGGAAAAATATGGAACGATGTTCATGTTAATACACTTTATGCAGACAGTGTTAATACTACAGATTTAAATATTGGCGGCATTGATCTTACACTTAGACAAGGTAACATACTTTATGTTTCTGAAAACGGTGACGATGCACATACAGGAACACATCCACAAGACCCAGTAGCAAGTGTTAAGCACGGATTAAGTTTAGCAGTAGCAGGTGATACAGTACATATTACTCCGGGCGTTTATACAGAAATATTTCCATTAACTATTCCAGTAGGAGTAACACTAAAAGGATCTGGTATAAGATCAGTTACAATACAGCCTACAACAGCAACACGCTACAAAGATGCATTTTTACTTAACGGTGAGAGTACAGTTGAAGACTTAACTATTAAAGATTTTTATAGTGGACGTAATAATTTTACTATTACAAGCGGTGGCGGTGGCGGTGGAACATTAACAGTAAATGCTGGAACAGCACCACAAGCACACGCATATGTAAGTGGCGGCACAATTACTAATGATGCAAAGTCTACTTGGCATATTGTAACAGGAGCAACTTATAATAATGTTACTGGAGCACTTACTGTTACGTATTCAGGAAATGCTCCTGCTAATGGTGCTGAAGTATTCCTAGAAGGACTAGTGTTTAGCTGTAACGGAGGCAATAGAACATTCCCCGACAACGGATACTCTTTCCGATTTGCAACAGATTTTGAAGTAACTACACGTTCCCCATATATTAGAAATGTAAGTGCTATCACAAAAGGTAGTGTAATTACTGCTGAAGATCCTAGAGGATTTAATGAAGGAGATGCTGGTAAAGGTCCATATGTAGATGGAGCTTATGCAACAGCAAATTCTAAAGAAGCAAGTATGTTATTTCATAGTTGTACATTTATTACTCCGGGGGTTGACGGACTTACAGCAACAAACGGTGCTAGAATAGAATGGTTAAATTCATTTACATATTTTGCTAATCGCGGAATATATGCATTTGATAGTAATGAAGGTATAAAGAGCGATGGTAAAACACGTATTAGACTTAGCGGAATAACAGGTACATTTGCCGCAGGTAACACAGTAGTATTTACATCAGCTGATGCAAGTACTGTTCAAAGTGTAACTGTTGAAAGTGTTGATAATGATATACTTGTTATTGATGGAAAGAATACAAACTTCTTTGGTTTTGATACAACTCCGCAAAGTATTTCAAACGGTTCAGGAGCAACAGCAACAGTAATAGAAAATGTAGATTTAGCAGACTTTGGCGCAGAAATAAGAATGATTGGTTCTGCGTGTGTATATGGTAACTTTGGCATCTACGGAGACGGCCCAGGTGTTATTGTATATGCAATAGGACAAAATTTAGCATACATTGGTAACGGAAAAGAAGTTACTAATGATCCAGGAACAGTAATACAAGCAAACGAAGTTGTCGAATTAGACAATGCAAAAGTAAGATATAACTCAGTTGACCACAAAGGCGATTTTAGAGTTGGTGAATTATTTTATGTAAATCAAGATGCTGGAACAGTAAGTTTTACAGCAAACGCACTAAATGTTGATTTAACAACAGGTGCAACATTTACAACAGGCAGTGATACTTCGTTTATAAACGGATCACGTATTGATGTTGGTAATTTAAGATTAACTGGCAATACATTATCGAGTACTGTTGGCGCAATTAATTTTAATAGTAGTAGTGGCGCAATTAACTTATTAGACAATGTTGACATTACTGGTAACTTAGATGTTAGCGGCAATGTTACAATAGGCGGCAATGTTACAATAGGCGACGAAGGAACTGATAGTATACAAATTGTAGCAGGTATTAATAGTAACTTAGTACCTAGTAGCACAAGCACATTTAGTTTAGGAACTAGTACAAATTCATGGTCAAAACTTTGGGTATCAGAATTACAAGTTGATGATATAAACATTAATACAAACGTAGTTACAACTACTTCATCTAATGCTGATTTAGAATTACGTGCTAACGGCACAGGTAGTGTTGTAGCTGAAGGATTTACATTTGAATCAAATAACATTTCAACTACTGGTGATATGGTACTTGAACCAGGTAGTGAACAATTAAATATTATATCAACTGGCGCTATTAAGATGCCTGCGGGTACAACCGTACAACGTCCTGCAGGAGCAGCTGGACAGTTTCGTTATAATACTGATTTAACAAGATTTGAAGGATATAACGGAACTAACTGGATTAACCTAAAGGGTGTAGAAGATATAGATGGCGACACTAGAATAACAGCTGAATTAACAGAAGGTGCTGATGATGATATTATTAGATTCTACGTACAAGATGCTGTTATAGGTAGTGTAGATGCAGGTGGATTAAATGTTAATAGGGTTGATGTAGATAATATACAGCTGGACGGTAATACGATAAATACAACGTCGGGAGATTTAGATTTAATTATGTCGCCCAACGGAACAGGCTCAGTTGTAATTGATAACTTTTCTATCAACGACAACACTATAACACATACAGTACCTCAAGGCATAATGGAGTTCCAAAAAACTGGAGTTAATGCGTATTACAAATTCGGCGGATCATATGGATTAGTTTTACCAGTAGGAACATCATTAAATAGACCAGCAACGCCTGAATCAGGCATGATACGTTTTAATACAGCTGATCTTAGAGTTGAAGTTTTTGACGGTAGTATTTGGACTAGTGTAGCAGGTTTGAGCGGAGCGGTTAGTGCAATCGACGCAACAAACATTGCAATTGAAAATGTTTTATTTATGGGATAAGGAAATATAAATGGCAACCTTTTTTAGAAATGAAGTAGTAAAAAACGTAGGAACAACACCAGTAAAAGTTATTGAAACTAATGGTGCTACACGAGCAACAGTAATTGGATTAAGTTTTACCAACCTTACTGATAAATTTGTGTATGTTAACGTAGAACTACAAAGCCAGGATAGTGCAAGAGGATTTTATTTAAAAGATTCTATTCTTCCTTCAGGCACAAGTTTACGTGCTGTATCCTCGGGCGAAAAATTAATATTGGCAACTAGTAATGCAATGTATGTATCAGCAACACTTGATGACTCGGTAGACGTTATTATTAGTTACGTGGAGATTACATAATGTATTATATAGGAACAACACCAAGTGACGTAGCAGCAGGATTTATCAAAAGATATTTTTACGGTTTACGTAGGAACGATGACGGCGAATTATTTTTACAACAACTTGATCAATTAAGACTTGGTCAAGAGAATGTCGTTATTGTTAACGACTTAGGTATTGCATCAGAGAACTATCCGGATTTTGAAGAAGGTATTGATTTCTTAGATGGCATTGACATTGACCACGAACAATTATATCCAAACTTGCGTTACCAACAATTTAAATGGGAAAACAGAAGTTTGTTATATTATATTGAAGAATCAACAGGATTTTTTATACAAAGAATTTCAGAAGCATATACATACCCAGATAAAAATAGTTCTCCGGGATATGGAGCAGGCGATGATTCACTAGTGCTTGTAAACTCAAGTAGCGAACAGATAGGATACTAAGATGGCAGAATTTAAGTTAGACAGATTTAAGTATACATGGAAAGGCCAGTGGGCTATAAGTACTGAATACTTAAAAGATGACATTGTTTACAACGGCGGTAAAAGTTATGTTTGTATTGTAAGTCATTCTTCAAGTACAGAATTTGCAAACGAATTAGCAAGAATACTTCCAGGATCTAATCCACCTGCACCTGCACCGTATTGGGTCGTAATGACTAGTAGTAAAACGTTTAGCGGCAATTATACTATTGGTGTTGAATACGTCCCAGGTGAAATAGTTTTATTCAACGGTAAATTACATTTATGTAAAATACCACATACTTCTACTAACTTTGCAACACAGTTAACTAACTGGGAAGACTTTGGAGACGGCATAGACTTTGTAGGTAATTGGGTTTCTGGTACAGGATACGGCGAAGGCGCATTAGTAAAATATAACGGTATAGTATATCGTTGTAAACTTGCACACGATGCAGGCTCAACACTTGAAGAAAATATTGATGCTAATACTAATTTTAATTGCTGGGATATTTTTCATTCTGGAAAAGAATGGCGTAGTGCTTGGTTAACTAACACAGTTTATAGAGTTAACGATACAGTATCATTTGGTGGAGCAATTTACGAATGTAATACTACACATACATCAGCAGGTAATTCAATTGATAATACAAACTTTACAATTTCCTTTCCAGGAACTTCGTTTAAAGCAGATTGGGATTCATTAGTAGTTTATTCAACAGGTGACATTGTAAGGTATGGCGGATTTTTATACAGTGCAATAAACAACAACCAAGACAGCCAACCAAGTTTGGTTACTGTTCTTGATGCACAAGGCAAAGTTGTATCACAAGACTTAGGCGGTGACTCTACAATTAACTGGAGAGTATTAGCTAAAAGCAACGACTTTGCTGGAGACTGGTTATTAGGAAATGAATATCAAGCAGGCGACATTGTACAGCGTGGTGGTTATTTGTATGAAGCAGTAAGAGATGTAGGATTACAAGACGGAAAAGATAGTGCAAGTACAGACCTTGATCCAGAAGTATGGAACTTACTTACTAAAGGTCAAAAATGGAACAGTACTTGGGGAACTTTAAGTTATTACTCAAGAGGTGATGTAATCTATCATTTAGGTAGTACGTACACATGTAACTTTGAGCATTCATCAAATTTTGAGAACGCACCGGGTGATTTTGCTGTAGGAATTTATAACTATTGGGACCTAACAGTACAAGCAGGACAGCAAGCAGCATTGACTAAAAAGGGCGACTTACTTACATACGGCGCCTGGAGAAAAGACAACTACGAAGACGACAGTACACTTGGAGACTCAAGAATACCAGTTGGTGAAACAAACCAGCTTTTAAGTATTACAGCTGAACAAGAAGTATTTTGGCGTAACAGAGATTTTGAAAATCAAGTTGTATATGTTGGACTAAACGGCAAAGACCAAGAGACATATGGCAGAGAGCCAGAGACTCCTTTCCGTACAGTGCGACATGCATGTGAATGGATTGAAGATAACTTTAATGCACTAGTGCCAACTAAGATTTTTGTATCAACAGGTAGATTTGAAGAAATTGGGCCTATTAGTGTACCGGCAGGATGTGTTGTAATGGGAGACGAATTACGTGCAACAACTATTGCAGCTACAGGTCCTATAGCAGATTATCAAAACGACACAGCATTCCATAATAATATTATTTCACACTTCATAAGTATAGCACAGAAAATTATAGTAAACGAACAAGTAGTTTCACAAAGCGGAAATACTATTGAACAAAAAAGAAACTTACCAGTAGGATCTAACGATGCATATGTATTAATGACACAGCGTAAGTTAGATTACTTTAACAGAGTTGAATTCTTATCAGCAAGTGGCGCTACTAATCCTGCAATGAGTGGCACTAACACAAAAAGTACAGATACCGGTTTAACATATGCAGCCGCTATAATTAAACAAAATCAAGAATATATTGTACAAGATTGTTTTGGATATATTGCAAATGTATTTCCAGATTTTACCGGTGACTTATTACGTATTAGAAATGACATACAAAGTTTTATACGAGCAATGATAAGAGATATAGATTATCCTGGAACATACGGAACAATAAATGCAGCTAACAGATATGCTAGAGCTATTACAGGCTCAGGTACAACTGATATGTTCTTAATGAGAGATACAACTGGTTTAAGAAACTGCACAATTGAAGGACTTACTGGTGG
>TARA_R110000823_G_scaffold46965_8_pt1 | contig 11063 bp, 5 predicted proteins | sample TARA_R110000823 | Tara Oceans TARA_R110000823 (sample SAMEA4397722) | marine metagenome | biome: Polar Biome; feature: [DCM] deep chlorophyll maximum layer (ENVO:01000326); material: water (ENVO:00002006), including particulate matter (ENVO:01000060) such as... | depth 20 m | reverse complement strand
TCGGTCTCAACTTACACCAACTAACTTATAAAGGATTATATATGTTCGATAGACTATTAGACTACGATAAGCCGTTAAACAAAGCTACTAAGAAGACCAAAACTAAGACAACAGTTAAGAAGCCACAAGCACCTAAGGTAGCCACTAAGGAGCCAGTAGCAGCGCCTGCTGTATGCCCTACCTGCAACCCACTACCCATGAGGGAGGAGATGAGGCCTCCTGGGTCATACCTACGGGACAATGGACTACTGATGTTAGTAGATAAGTTTGATCAAGAGAAGATCATGCCTATCGTAGCACAGATTTATGAGTACAACCTGATGCCTGACGATATGCAACCAGAACATCTTACTCTAATCATCAACAGCCCAGGAGGTACAATCCACTCAGCCTTCCACCTTATTGATGCAATGATGATGTCAGAGATTCCTATCGTTACTATTGGTAAGGGTCTCGTAGCCTCGTGCGGTGTACTAACCCTTATGGCTGGTGATCGACGGCTAGTGACACACAACACGTCAGTTATGTCACACCAGTTCTCATGGGGGTCACAAGGTAAAGAGCATGAACTAAAGGCTATCGTTAAAGAGTTTGATATGGCTGGTACACGTATGATCGACCACTATAAGAAGTGTACTAAGAAGTCAGAAACATACATCCGTAAGAACCTACTTAACCCTACGGACGCATGGTTATCTCCAGAGGATTGTGTTAAACATGGTATTATTGATGAAGTAGTTACTACTTACTAAGATAAGACTTGACAAGAGGGGTATACTTATGTTATACTCACCTTATACCCTAACACAAAGGAGCATAAGTAGCTAGATGGCCCCTAAACGTAATAAACCCCCTGCTATTGAACAGGAGGCTAAAGACTTCGTTAAGTCTAAAAGTAATACGACTGAGAAGGTTCTCGATGTAGTTCTCCCCACGACACGAGTACAACTAGCAGCTTCAGCATTAGCTGGGCTGTTAGCTTCAGGTGGTATAGCACGAGCGGAAGAACTCGTGACTGAGGCTTTCAGGTATGCAGACCTGCTCCTCAACCATAAAGACTAGTATAAAACTAATAGCCCCCTCTCGGTGTAAAAACCTTGAGGGGGTTTTTCTTTGTTTAATTGGAAGTTAGGTCTGTGTAGTCTTCAGCAAAGTCAAGCAATTGATTTAGCTTAGCTTCCCCGTCTTCCTGATCTAACATGTCCTTAGGGTTACCCTCGTACTGGAACAGCTTCTGTGTCCGCTTAAGATCATCCTTGTTTACCTTTTCTAAACGATCTAAAAGAAGCATTGGACCCCCTTGAATCCGCATTATGGTCTTAACACGATCTCTAGATATAGCTATAACTTCATCTGCATACTTCTCACGTCTAGCAATAGGTAGTTCGTAGAAGTCAGGATACCTCTCCAACATCTTAGCTGTCTCCTCTTCAAAGATAAAGGATACGTTACTATTCATATAGTTCTTCAGATCAGCATCACCACCCCACCTAAAGGCTTTCCACGATGGAACACCTACTGAGTTAAGCATACTTTCACTTAGGGAGTTACCAGGGGTACCACGTACACCTAACATAACCTTACCTACATCAGGCTTAACACCCCCAGGGGAGGTAGGTGAAGCAGCTCTTGGACTATCCTTTGGACCACCACCTAGTGTATCAAAGAACTCGTCAACGTACCTAGTAGCCTTCTTAGTGAAGGTCCAGTCCTGCCAAGCATCACCTGAAGTGTTACGATCTACTTCTTCGAAGTTACCCTTAGCGAACTTGATAGCAACGTTAAGAGGTTCAAGGGAACGGGTAGCACCTGACGAGATGCGACCTATAGAACCTAGAGCAACCTCCAGTGATTGGGCATACGCAGCTGACATATTACCCTCAGCTAGTGCTTGACCCAGCGAAGCTACAATAGAAGTTGCATCTGATGATGATCTAAAGGTTTGACCAACAGTAACATCAATAAACTCTTGAGCTAGGTCTGATGGAACTTCCCCATCTTTACGCCAATGAGCCAGCATCTGACCAGTAAGGTGTAACATAGACTCAGGAAAGTCATAGGTCTTATCAGAAATAGAACCATCATCTTCTCTCTTTTGAGCCCAACGTAAACCTTCCTTTAAGTTATCCATCTTTTCTTCAGACATAAGAGCGACACCAGTAATACCTACTATAGCTCTAGCTATAAGCTGTGTACCTTCTTCAGACTCTAAGTTGCTTGACTTCCTGAGACCTATAGCTTTACCACCTAGTACACGTACAGCATTAACACCTGAGTAGTCACCCATCATAGCCATAGATGTATTAAAGAACTTACCAAAAGGTATGAGGTAACCCCCTGCTTTATCTGCTGATACAGTCTCAATGAACCTTGCAGCACTTAGAGCTAGGTTTGAACCTGGTTTAGATGTCCACACCTTTGAGTATGTCTCACGTAGTGTACGGTCTACAGCTGCTTGCTCCACCTTCTTGAAACGAGGAGAATTCATCTCAACAAAACCAAGCTTAGGGTCTTCCATAAAGGCGTTGTAACCAAGTCCGTACTCTCTACGGATATAGGTCTCAAGACTACTGTGGAAAGATAACATCTTAGTCATCTCATCCTGAAGCTTAACACCCATTACACTTTGTATGAAGTTACGAGTAGACTCAAGACCAAGATTCAACTTAGAATTAGGGTCTAGATTAAACGTCTTAAGTGTTTCAACACCTGCAGAAGCACCTGAGTCACCACCTAAGTCCTTTGATAACTGACCTAGGACATCAGGCCTGAACTCCATGTATGATAAGGTCTTCTCAATGGTATCTTCTGGCATAACAAAGCTAACACCACGACGCATAGCACCTAGGATACTACCAGCACCCCGTTGTACAGCTAGATCATAAGCTTCTTTACCGCCGATCGCTCCCTTTACAGGTGCCATACCTATTTCTAAGGCCCCCTGTATGAAGTCAGAGGAGGTGTTAGCTGCACTTGTACCAGCCCAACCCTTGATGTTAGCACCTGTGGTGCCTGGGTGTGACGTAAGAAGGGACTTGTATAAAGATAGTACGTACTTTCCTACTTCTTTATCTGGCACCTCAGGGTTACCTGTATCAGACATAGCCTTCTGGAAGTCACCAGCAGTAGAGTCTTTAGACAAACCGTTAGTAAGTAAGACCTTAGACTGCTTAGAGTCCCAAAGACGAGCACCTACCTCAGACTGACGTGTCTTCCAGAAGTCTGCCAAGTCCTTAGACTTCTCTATCTTAGAGATAGCAGGTACGTCTCCAAACTCTTTTGTAAAGGTGGTAACAAAGTCAGATACAATATCATCATCTAACCAACCTATAACGTCTCCAATAAAGTTAGTAACGTTATCATCTTTATCTCTTTGAACTAAGACAAGACCAGCATCTTGCATTGTTTGTACAAAACCCTTTGTGTTACCGTCTGCGTCCCCAAATAGAAAGGAACGTACAAATATCTTCTCATTAGGGTTTAGGTCAAGGTCATCTCCGAAACCACTAGCAGCATCCTTCTTAGCGTCACCCCACTTCTGGAATGACTCCTTGTTATCCTTGAAGTTGTCTAGGGTATCTTTGAACCCCTTGTTTACGTCAGTCCAGTTAATACGTTCCTTAACCTTAGTGTTAATAACATCCTTAGTAAGTCCTTTGAACTCTTCAGAGATGTCTACAGCAGCCCTAAAGGCCTCAGGTGCAGCATCACTACGAGCAAAGACAGCAAAACCACGGGAAGCACTTACAATAGCTGGTAACATAATTGTAGACAGAGCAGCAATACCTGTTTGAGTTGCACTATACTCTTCTTGAGCACCAGTGTCTATCAGTTGGTTTTGGTATAGAACATCAGAACCTACATTACCTATAAAGTCAACAGCAGAGATTTTAGCTAGGCTGGCAGTACCTGTCTTAATCGATGCAAGGGATACCTTACGTACCTCACCCTGAGCTACTTTCTTAGCTTCAGCTTTACCTACACCTTTCTTGATCTGTTCCTTAAAGGCATTAGTAGCCACCTTCTTTAGAGACAAAGATGCAGCCTTAGAACCACCAGTAGTCCAGGCCTTACCTACCCCGAAGGATACGACAGTAAGTGGGTCCCAAATAGCTGCTTTAACGTAGTCACGCATACCATCAAAGGTCTCACCCCAGCTAACTTCAGCTGAGAAGATATTAGGGTTCTTATCAAACATAAGGTATTGAGCACCCAGTGTAGCTTTATCTTCATCATCCAAGGTAGTGTTGAAGGCTACCTCGTTAGCAACAGTTACAGTCTGCCCACCAGCAAACGAACGTTGCCAGTTCTGCCACATCTCATAGACTTCTTCATCTTCCATCTTATTAGTATAACCACCATTGGAGCCACCTAATAAGAAGGTAGCGGCACTACGTATAGCACCACGGGAGCCAAAGCGTAGCTCAAGACCTTCACGCATAAGGTCCATGACGTCCTTGTCGTCTACAGCCCTCTCCTTAGTTAATCCACCCTTTTCATACTTATCAAAGGGAGACATAAGGTCAGAACCTGGTGTACTTACACGAGGCTCAGATGCTTCCTCTTCCATAGTGTAGTACTTCTTCCAAGCTGGGGTTGTACCATCACCTTGAACAGCAGGTGTCTCTGTACGTACACGGGGACGAGGGGTGTCTGCAGCAGGCTCTTCCTCCTCTTCCATAGTGTAGTACTTCTTCCAAGCTGGAGCTGCACTCTCTTCAGTTAACGCAGGCTCTTGCTCAGGTTCACTTACAGATAGATCAACCTTACGGCTAACTGGGTTACCAAGTTCATCTTTCTCCTCCGCAACATTAACAGCTTTGAAGGTATCTTTCCATGTATTCGCCATTATTCAGTACCCTTACCCCAAGCATCAATCTTAGCTAGTATATCCTGAGGTGGAACACCACTCTTACCCCATTCATCAATCTTAGAGAGTAGATCAGAAGGAACTAAGTCACCCTTACCCCAAGCATCAAGCTCAAGAAGGACCGCCTTAGGTGACATCCCGCTCTTACCCCATTCATCAATCTTAGATACGACCTCTTGTGGTGAAAGACCACCTTTACCCCATGTATCTAATTTAACGAGTAGCTCCTCAGGTGTTGCACTACCTTGACCCCAAGTATCAATCTTGTCGATCAACTCCTTAGGTACTAGGTCTTTCTTACCCCAGTCATCAATAGTAGAGAGTAGCTGTTTAATAGAGGAGCCATTCCTAAGTTCAGACCCAACCTTAGAGGCTAAGGAGGAACGTACTTTAGGGTTGTTTAACTCAGTAGCCATCATTGACGACGGCTGATATCCTTCTTCTCCACCTAAAAAGGCAGATTCAGGTGCGGGTCTAGAACCTAAACCTGAACGTACTTTAGGGTTATTAAGTTCAGTAGCCATCATTGAAGTAGGTTGGTAACCTGCCTCTGTAAAGAGACTAACGGCAACGTCTTCACCGTACTCATCTGTAATCTCAGAAATAGCACCTTCTATTGTTGCAGCGTCGTTTTCAGCTACTATAGATGTGACAGCTCCTTTAACTTTAGAAGGAACCTTAGAGAGTGCATCGCGTACCTTAGGGTTATCTAAACCGGATGACATCTCCATGTTGGGGCGTGGGTGTCTACGTGAACCACGGCCAGTTAGAGGGAACCTCTCATCTAGTACATCGTATACACGGTTAATACCTTCATTAGTTATAGTAGGGTCATCTAGCTGAGACCTAACCTCTTCCTCTGTCATGTTGTCCATTGGGCCTGCAACAGTAGGTGCGGTCTTATTAGGCCCTCTGCCCATTGTTTCTGCAGTAGCATCTACAACAGGTTTTGCAGCCCAAGCTGGTGTATCTTCAGAAGGTATGCCTGCAGCAGCATCCTTAGCTGTAACAGCAGCATCAGCAGCTACCTTTGCAGCTTCCTCAGCCTTCCTAGCAGCAGCAGCCTTCTCTTCTTCAGTAGCAGGTGTTAGAGCCCTCATTTGTTTACCATCTACAGTGAAGTTAGTACCACTCAAAGCAGCTATTTCTTCTTCAGACATATCATTAAAGTCTTCAAAGGTGATGTCTACTGGTTTCTCTAATTCTAGTGTTTTGATCTTACCATCAAACACATAGTAATCACCTTCATTAATAGAACCATTAGCTATTGCTTTGTTTATATCTTCCTCAGTATCAAAGGTTACACCATCAATAGCTTGGTCCCAACCACCTCCATACTTATACTTTAACCCGCCTTTATAGTTCATAAGTTGAGAAAGAATAGCATTAGAGCCAACCAAACCAATAGCTGAAGCAGCTCTACCGTCTTCCAATGCATTCAAGGCACGGCTTAGCTCCCCTGAACTTGCACTTAGACTTGCCTTTTCGTCATCCGAAAGACTTGTGTCCTCCAACTGACCTGCAATACGACCTAGACGTTCCTTTAACTCAGTTTCAACTGAGCTATTAGCTTGGGTTGTAACCTTACCTGTATCTATCCGTTCAAACTTCTGCATATCTTCAAATGTTATACTGGTAGAGGGTGCTACTGTATACTCATCCATGATATACTCACGCCAAGTCTTATTAACACCATTACCCACCTTCTCATCCAACTTACTAAGCTCCAGGCCAAACTCAACAGCAAGAGACTCTGCGTCAGGGATATGACCAGGGTTTTCTGTTAGAAGACCACGGGCCATATAATTCTCTAACGGTTCAATAGCTTCCGGTGTACCTTCAAAAGACTTTACATGGGAGTTGTAAGACACAAGGACATCGTGTAGGACTTGATTACCACTACCCGCATACTCAGCCACAATGTCTTCGGAAACACCCAAAGCCCCTAGTCGGGCCATATTCTCTTCAATTGTATGTGTAGGTTTACTTCCAGAAGCAGGTACACCTTTTGTTTGTGAACCAGACCCTCCTCCCTTACGTCTAGGGCCTTTACCCATACGACCTACAGTAGCAAGTGTCTGTCCAAAAGAAACTTCATCAGCCTTAGCTTTAGCAACAGCTTTGTCTTGAGCAACGTTATAATCGAATACCTTAAGCTTCCAAGCCTCATCTTTACCACGGGCTGCTTCACGCTCAGCCTGTGCATCCTCTACGTTACGTTGAGCCTCGTTGGACTCCATTGCACGGCCTAAGCCTTTCCAGAACGACATTACATACCACCTTCTAATTTAGACATACGGGACATTAAGCCTGCAGGTGCAGCCTCAGTCTCTTCGATAGTCTCATCCATACTAACTTCTTCTGATACTTCATCCATCTCAGGTACGTCTGTAGCTTCTTCACCTTCATACTCTGATAAGTACTTCTTAGCCTTACGTACATTGATTTCGTATTTAACCTTAACACGCTCTGCAGTATCATCAGGAATACCTTCGTCGTATTCAATACCAGCCTTATCAGCTGTAGACTTGATAAACTCATGTACTACAGGTGCAATGATCAAGGAGATGTCGATACTGTGGCGTCCGTCCACTACAGCACCCCGTAGGAGCCCCTCAGTGAGGGTCACAACGTCCATACCTAGTTCCATAGCCTCTAGTAAAGAAGAGACCTTATCGTCCTGTGTGAGGCGATCTAGATGCCACTCAATTGCATCCTCTGGAGTAGTAATCTCTGGTGGGTTTTCATAGGGAGCATTCTTTGGCTCAGACGTCAGGGACTGTCCTGGGATAATCATATTAGTTAATCCTTCTTATTTAAACTTATTGTAGTAGTCTGAGAGACGAGTACCAAACTTATCAGCTGGATTGTATTTACCACCTGTAGTTACATACTTCTTCATACCACTCTTACCACCTAGGTGGGCAACAGCACGTAGACCATCCGTTGACATCTTATCAGACCCTGGTAGTTTAGCAATAGTCTTATCGATATCGTTGATATGCCATTCAAAGACCTTAGACTGAAGAGAAGCATCGTTACGGAACTCTTCAGTAGAGAAGTTATCCTTATTTGCTTTCTTATAGTCAGCCAGACGAGCATCACCAAACTGATAACCCCCTGTCATTGTACGACCATCGTCAATAGTAATCTGAACGTCATCACGACCACCGCTTTCAGACTGCTTTAACTTAGCAGCAAAACTACCAAGAGAAGAGTTACGATCCATAATATCACTATTAGAACGACTAGGTTCCTGAGGGCGTAATGAAGACTTTAGACCTTCTTCACTCTGCTCTTCTTTTCTAGCTTGCATGTTCTCCATAAGAGCTAATCCAAGACCATCAGCTAGGCTACCTGACTCATCTACAGGAGGACGACTCCTAGGACGCATCAGACCCTGCTGTTGACCCTGTAGCTGCTCCTTAGCATCAGGTGCTTGGTACTTGGTACCTGTACGATCTAGGAGTGCCTTACGAGCAGCTTCTAGGTTCTTGCGGTATGCGAATTTACCTTGTTCCATATCCATATACTCCTTAAATACCTATCAACTTGCCGAGAACAAAACCAATTCCCTCTTTCTTAGATCGACTATCAGACTGACCGGACTCCCACTGAGCTAGGGTTACCTGTTTGTCAGCTAAAAAGACACTAAGAGCACGGTCACTGGCTGACTCAGACTGACGGAAGGCGTAGTCCATGATATCACGTTCACGTTGCCATACAGTGTCAACCATTTGCTGTGTAATAGAGTTAGCAGATAAAGCAGCAGCACGGTTAGCTTCATTCTGAGCACCAGTATTAATAGTAGATGCATTCTGACGCCATTGAGCATTGGCTTGTGCGACCACTAGGGCATTCTGTGCATTGAACTGATCACGTTGTACATCCATACCAGCGTTAAACTGTTGTACTTGTGTAGACATATTAGCGAAGAACTGATTAGTTTGGTTCTCACTAGAGGCATTGAACTGTTTAGCTGCGTTAACGGCAGACTGGTCAGTAAAGATAGCCTGGATATTGCTCTGAGCTTTAAACATATTAGTTTGTTGCTCAATATCTAAGTTCTTCATATCCATTGCAAGGAAGGCTTGAGCATTCTGTACAGATGACTGTTGACGGTTGTTAAGGTTAGCTGTATCCATATTAGCTGCAGCAGCTGCATTCTGAAGTACAGCAGCATTCTTAGCTGACATCTCAGTTAGACCGATAGTCTGCATCATCTTAGAGTTAGAAAGAGCAGCGTTCTCCTGCGCTGTAAATGTCATATTAGCTGCTTCAGCATACTTAGCTGCGTTAAGCACAGCTGATTGCTGCTCGTTAGACATCTCTTGACCACGTAGTGCAGCCTCGATCTGTGCATTAGCAAGCACTGTTTGCTGACGATTAGACATCTCAGCCATATCAACATTTAACTTATTAGTAGAGTTAAACATAACTGTTTGTTGTTCGTTGTTCAACTCAATCTGACGTTCCTCAAGAACAGCTGAAACATTAAACAACTGTGTCTGTTGTCTTACGTCCATTGCCTTACCTTCAAGAGAAGCCATAGCAGCTGCATCCTGTAGGAAAGCCTGTTGTTTAGCTGAGGCATCAAAGTTAGCCCGTTGGAAGTCTTGAGAAGTAGTTAGAACAGCCATCTGTTGTTCATTAGACAACTCTTGACCAACCAGTGCAGCACGTACCTGAAGGTTACTTAGTGCAGTCTGTTGTTCATTAGATAGATTAGACATCTCAACTTGTAGGTTCTGAGCTGAGTTTTGTATAGAAATCTGCTGTCTATTGTTCAAGTTGATCTGGTTCATTTCAGCATACTTAGCTGCATTAGTCAAAGATGTCTGAGTCTTGACATCAATAACCTTGCTCTGAAGAGCTGCTTTAAACTGAGCATTAGCTAGGATAGTGGACTGTGTGTTAGATAGGTTTTGAGATTGAAGAGAGAAGGAGTTAGCTGAGTTCTGCATAGCAGCTTGCTGTGAGTTACTTAGGTTAGCTAGCTCCATGTTCTGTTGTGCTGCAGCATTAGTCAAAGCTACTTGCTGACGGTTACCAAGGTTAGTCATGTTCATCTGACCAAACATCTGAGCATCCTGAGCAGCAATAGGTACAGCTGACTCCATGACAGACTGTACAATAGCTGCACCAGCCATTGAACTACCACCTAGACCTCTAGCAGCCATAGCAGAGTTAGCAGCCCGCATACCCCCAGCAGCCCACGCAGGGGTACCGTTGTTAAACTGTTGCATTAGGTTAGCCATCTGACCTTGTACCGTAGCAGAAGGAGGTACAGTGCCTTGAGCAGCTTGAGCTAGAGCAGACTGAGAGAAACTACCCTGTGCAGCAGCAGCTACTGAATTAGCATCTAGTGCTTCCATAGTGGCAGCTACGGCTGTAACTGCTGTAGCAGCTCCTACAATATCATTAGCATTAACTAGTTCGTTAGCCCCAACTGAACCCTGTGCAGCTTCAATGGTAGACTGCCAGTCTGATTGAGCAGCTGCAGCAGTAGGGTATTCAGAGGCAGTAGCAGCATCTTGTACAGTCGTTGCTTGCTGTTGTGCTACCTGTGTAGGTGTAAGAGTGTAGGTGTCTTGTGCTTCAGCCTCTGGTGTATCACCATCAAAGGCAGCAGCACTTACACTTTGGTACTTAGACAACATCTGGGCAGCTTCAGCTGAAGGTATGTTGTTAGCTGTAGCAAACTGAGACAACTCCTGAGGAGTTACAGTACGGGTACCAGCTTGTACCTCTTGTAGGTACTGAGCATCAAAACCAGCAGTAGTGGCCATAGCCTCTGGTGACAAAGAACCCTGTGCCGCGTCGACTAAGGCAGTGGGTGACACAGCCCCTTGAGCAGCTGTTATACCATCTGTAGCAGCTGCAACTTGACCAGAAGCTGTAGTTGCGTCTACTGCACCAGCATTAAAGGCATTAGGATCAGTGATCTGAGGAGCAGGTGAATCAATAGAACCAGTACCTGCTTCAATGTTAGTACCTGCAGCGTTAGGGTCTATCTGACCTACATTAGCTGTTGTGACCAATGAAGCAGGGTCTTCAACGGAACCTTGTTGCATGTTTGCTGCAGCACCAGTGATAGCCATACTCTGTTTTTTAGCAGCAACTACCCTAGCCTCTTCAGCAGCTTTAGCATCTGCGATAGCTTTAGCCTCAGCAGCTACTCTAGCATCCTCTA
>TARA_R110000823_G_scaffold241207_1_pt1 | contig 11067 bp, 26 predicted proteins | sample TARA_R110000823 | Tara Oceans TARA_R110000823 (sample SAMEA4397722) | marine metagenome | biome: Polar Biome; feature: [DCM] deep chlorophyll maximum layer (ENVO:01000326); material: water (ENVO:00002006), including particulate matter (ENVO:01000060) such as... | depth 20 m | reverse complement strand
ATAGGCTTTCTTAGTTTTTAGTGGTACAACTCCCATCTCATCAAACAACACAGTTTGTAATTGCTTAGTCGATCTAATATTAAACTCGTGTCCGGCGACTAAATATATTACCTTCTCTATTCTCTGTAGTCTTCTCTCATATCTAGCACTAAGGTGTCTATAGTAATCAGGGTCAATAAGTACCCCTCTAGTTTCCATATTAATGCAGGCTAGGGCAGCGTTATGATCTAGGATTATTAGGTCGCTGTCTATAGTATCATACAAGAGATCAAGGAGTTTGGCAGTATATAGAGCATCAGATCCACAGTATTGAGCTGCTTCACTGACATCTATGTCATTAAATCTCTTCTTTTCTTTACCCTTACCTACAACTTCTTCAAAGGTTTTCATACGAACACCAAGACGTTTACTAGCTACATGCTTCAGTCCTTGTTCTCTGAGTCCACCTTTTAAATATGTGAGTATCATAGTATCTATATACTCAGGAAAAACACTATATCTATCTAAGATCTTTTTCTCAAATGCCATGTTGTGGCACACAAACTTAACGTTGTGCTGTATAGTTCTTAAAAACTCCATCAATACTTCTAGTGGTGTGTTGTTGGCCTCTGTATGATCTACAGGAATATAGAATGTATCTTTGTTTCTACTAAAGCATAGGCCAGCAGAAATTACATTAGTTGTTCTAGCATCCATGGAATCAGTCTCAAAATCTATAGACATAAACTCATTGTTAGCAACTAGGTATAATAATCTATCTATAACATCAAGGTTCTTTAAGTCTATTACTTCTACATCAATAGTATTAAGGTCTAGCTTTACTTCCTCTTTTTTGATAACGTCTATTCTTAATTTTCTAGCACCAAACTTTAAAAGTAAGTCTTTCTTCGCGGCAGTAATCCTCTTCTTGAACATAGAGAAGTTCTTAGGTAGGTATACTGTAAGTACATCCCCCTCAAGAGTGTACTCAGCCTTAGTAAATTTTAATAGTCCGTCTACAGTTGTTGTCATTATTTTAGTCCTAATTGTTTATCTAGTTTATTTATTCCTTCTTCCCTTAAATACTCTCTGACTACAGCTCTACCCCTAGATATTCTGGATCTTGCTGTTCCAACCGCAACCTCCATTATAACAGAGATCTCTTTATAGTTATACCCAGAAATATACAAAAATAACGCTTCTATAAATTGTTTATCTTTTTTACCTGCTTTATTTTTAATAAGTATAAGTATATCATTTAAATACATTTTAGTTTCAGTAGTATCTTCTTTCCCTAAAGACACTTCTATATACTGCTCATTATTCTCATCAACAATATCACTTGCTATCATAGGATACTTTTTACTATAGGATTCCGCAGACCTCAAATAATCAAATATTTTATTCTTAGTAACCCTAGAAAGCCATGATTTAAAAGCTCTCTTCTCTCTAATAGTATGTTCTTTAGTAACTACAACAAACATTATACTACTTACCAGATCTTGGCAGTCATGTTCATTGAAACTTTTTCTACCTCTCATGAATCTCTTTACAACTAAGTATGTCTTTGCCCTTACTCTATTGTAACTTTCTCTTGATAACACCATTATACCAATCCTTTTTTTATCAAATCAACCAACGCTAATTGCCAATCATGTCCTTTACCAACCTTCTGTTGTAGCCAACTAAGTATAATTGTTTTAAGTGATTTAATAAACCTATCAATGTTTAAGTCTCCACCTGCTACAAGCTTATCATTAGGATTCCAAGTTGTTATAAAATTAGTAACTGTTAATCCTCCTGAATGCTTTCTAACTTTCATACGTACATACCAACCATATACCCAATTATGTATAGGTGATTGTAGGGTAATCATTCGGTTTACATTTAAAGGTATTAATTTTCTACCAGATTGTAACGCTATGATACACCCTAAGCTGTGTGCAAGAACGTCTACTTCAAATCCTAGTGCAGATAGTGTAGCAATCTTTTCGTTAACAAGTTTACAAACTTCTTTTCTTTTCTTCTCACGAAAGAAGTAAGGTATAAAGTCAGCTTGATCTACAAATTTAGCTGTAATAGTACCATCAAAAATATCTTCCGTGTGCGTATATTCAATTGCGTCATACCTATTAAAGAACTTCTTAACCAGCTTAAGAGTTGGCTTCATATATTCTCTCTGGGTATTAATACCTTGTACAATTATGAGAGCTTTCTTAACCATTTAACAACTCCTTTATATTCTTAAGATAGTTTTGTCTGTCTTCCAAACCGTTGTAACCACCATTTATTCTTTTGGTCACAGCATTTACATCATCTATATCCGCTAAATCGTTTAGGCTGTGTGACCCCCAGTATTCCATAGCTGTAAGTACTGATAGTCTAGGTGCAGAAGCTAACTCAGGGTTATTTAATAGTAAAATACCGCCAAATTTCTTGTAGTTGTGCCTTCCAGTTAATTGAAAGATTCCTCTACCCTTATACTTCACCCCATCCCCAGGAGTAACATTGCCTAGGTCTTGCCTACCTTCATAAGCTCTGCCAGTAGCATACTCTTCTAAGGTTCTGAAGTGTGCTGATTCATGTGCAGCCTGTGCTATGAAATGGGCAGCTCTTAACTTAGTATTAATACCATAAGCCTCATTATACCTGTTAAAGTTCTTTACAAAACCTTTTATAATTCTGTAATCACCTGTAGGACACAGTTTTTTAATCATCTCTATCGTTATCATCTTTTTCCTTTAACCCTTCATTCTCTATGTCTTCTACTGATCTTAAATTTTCCCGTGTACCTAAAGACATAAAATAATCACAATCTTTATCTTTGCCTGGGGTCTCCGCGAAGTATGATTGTGCATAAGGACAGGGCTTAAATCTATATCTAGCACACTCAGCTTTCACACTACAACCATCACCGTTACACATACAATAATCTACCATTATAATACACCCATCTCCTTATTGGTTAATACTTTAAATATCTTAATCTTTTTCTTGCGGCCTTTACGAATGTATTCATCACCAATCTTAATTATATATTTTCCAACTGTTAGTTTAACATATTCATTGGTAGTAGCTACAACAATACCTTTTTTCTTTTTGATAATAGTAACTACATCTTTGTCTGGATTATTAAGTCTAATTGACCCATAACCTAATGAATTAGTTACATCATATAACCGTCTTAAAGCTTCTTTGTCGTCAGTAGATAGATTGTGTACTATCGAGTAGGCTGACATTAAAGAGTTAGTGTCTGTTAAGCTGGCATGTCCTAAACCTAATAGATGTACAATCTCATGGGCTATTACAGCAGCTTGTGAATCTATATCCAGTGTATCAAACTGATTAGAATTTACATACATTTTACCATAGTCCCTACCTTGTAGTCTAGCCGCTCCGGCAAAACTAGACCAAGCACGATCATGTGATACTTTAAATATACCAGCTTCTTTGCTGCTAAACCAATGAAGAAACTCATGCTTATCTCTTACTACATCATAATCTATTTCAGTATATGAATAAGTTATCTGTATGTCTACTAACTCAGCATTTACTAAGTTTACTGCTCTATCCATAGCATCTCTTGGCATAGAAGCATCTACATCTAAGTGCATTGAGATAAGTCTAGTATTATTTACGTTTCCTGCTTGTACGACACCTGAGCTCATTACTATTAGTATTAGTACTATTAATTTATACATTATTCTTGCTCCTCTTGTATTAATCATTATATATCTCCTCTAAACTTTTATAAACTTTGTATTCCCCGGAAATAATCTTCATCACGTCAGTAAGATTCCAGTACTTTATATAATAAGTAAACTCATGCTTACCCCATGTAACGTACACACCCCAATTAAACATTGTGTCCAGGAAACTTAACCTATCAAATCGGCATAAGTGTTTATACCTTCTTACAACAGCCTTAACTATAGCCTTAACTTTTTTAAATGTGTTTATATAGTCTTCCCTATCACCCAGGTTCTTTGGCAATCCTTTATATACTGATGCCATATTATATTCAACAGCCTTCTGCATAAATTCTTTCTCAGTAAGGTCAACGTCTTCGGCAAACTTGGTGAAGAAATAAGTTCCTTCTGCTCTGTCCATACACCTAAGAAATACTGGTAACATAGGATTCATATCTCTACCTTGATACACTTTAAACAGTTGTAGATCTTCATCAGTATTACTAAAACCTAGACCTATTTCCTGCACTGCTCTAAGTACTTCATTCCAATCACCAAAATTTCTTAAAGAATCTAACGCTGACTCATAGCTAGTTGACTTAGCCTGCGCCAACTTATAGAATGTCTTAAAGATTTCAAACTCTACAATATTTTTTTGCTTAGGACTTATTAATTTCTCTCCATTAAGATCATCATGAACTACTGTTAACTCTCCACAAATTTCACCCATGTCGTGTACAATAGCCATAAGTCTAAGCTTCTGTTGGTCCTGTTCATCGTCTAAAGTTTCCGCAACGAAGTCAGCCATCTTAGTTAGCTGCGCTGTATGTTGTCTAACACTATTCTTCTTAGTCATGTTGGGAACGCCTACAAATCTGTAGACTTCTCCAATAGATTTTAACATTGTCTTAAGTGTATCTATCTGTTCGGCAGAAATTCCTAACATTTTAGTAGTTAAAATATTCTTTCCCCATCTGTTAAGTATTTTCATCGGACTGCTCCTCTTGTAGTAGTATGTAGTCTGTACTCACACCAGCATTAGCGGATGCTGTTAACTTCATAGCTTTATCAATTAATTTATGTGGGTCCGATTTCTTATAGCCAGAAAAGATTACACCTTCAGCATGGTCAGGGACTCCTATAGCCGCATAAGGTGTAGTTAACACTACATAAGAAAGGTCTTGTCCAACACTAATTATACTATTTTTATAAACTAAAAGTATTTCAGATCCGCCGGCAAGTTCTGCTTCACTATCAGTAATTTTTAAAAATCCGTGTTTAACGCCTAATCGGTGTAACTCATCACAAAAGGCAAAGGCTAGATCATCAACATCTATAGCAGTATTAACAATATGCTTCAGGTTAAGTTTATTATAGATACAGTTTATTACTCTAAATGAACCACAGCAGCCAATAAGAACCCCAGATTTCTCAAACACTTTCTCAGTTGTAGTAAGTTTCTCTGAATTACCTTGAGTTACACACATGTCACCGGCCATGTAACCTATACCATCTTTAATTACTGCTAAAATTAGTGTCATATTTTGTTTCCTTACATACCTTATACCCAAACTTTTGAGTACATTTATTAAATTTACTTAATGTCATTTAAAATTGCTATTGACATCTTAGCCAAATCTTCAGTAGATAGACCGTCAAGTTCATGCCACAAGTCTACTATATCTTTTCTCACAACAAGCAGTTCCGGATTAATATCAAAGAATTGTTCCAAGCTTCCATACATTCTATAACAGTGTACCGTTCTGTACAAGTCTCTTAACATTTCTTGAAATCCGTCTAGACCTTTATGATCCAACTTCTCAAAAAATATTCGTACTAACGTTGATTGGTTTTCTGGAATCATAGTAATCCTTAAAAATGGTCCGCAGCCGGGACTTGAACCCTGCCTACCAGTTTCACAGACTGGGGTGCTAACCAACTACACTAGCCGCGGTATGAAATGAGTCTTTTAACGAATGTCATACTCAGGACAGATATGCTAACTAATCATCATCACGGTCATTGTTAGATTGACAGTACAATGAACCATTCTCATCTGACTTAATACTTCTACAGTTCTTTAAGCCGGAAATAGTTACTTTGCCATCAATGATTGTGATGTACTGGTCTAAGATACTTGAGCCTGTATCACCTTTAGGTCCAGCAGGTCCTTGAGGTCCAGTAGCTCCGTCTTCACCAGCTTCCCCTACATCTCCCTTAACAACTCCTAAAGCATCAATAACACCGTCTGTATACTTAATTAGTAGAATACCATCAGAGTTAACTTTAGCGTCTGAAATACCTCTACCATTTTCCCCATTAACTCCAGCAATTCCTTGTAAACCTCTAGGTCCTTGAGATCCATTAGTACCATTAGTACCATTAGCACCTGCAACGCCTTGAGGTCCTGTTAAACCAGTAGGTCCTTGTGGTCCGCTATTACCTTGAGGTCCGGTAGAGTCTACAAACATTTTGTTAGCAATGATAACGAGTTGACTCTCTTCATTACCCTTACCAGTTAGTGTAAGTAAACCATAAACTTCTCTATTACTATTAGTAACTAAGTCAGGAAAAGTTATGTCTACTCTTTTTTTATCAGCTCTTAGTTTAGACTCCAGCGGAATAACAGCTCCGTCTATTCTTAGTTCCGCTTTGAACGGATCTTTTTTTGAGTTAAAATTTTTGATTGTTACTACGTATGTACTTTCCTCAATTATTAACGATGGTAAAATTGTCCTTACTTTTGCAGACACGGAACTAACTTGTGTCAACAAGAATAAACCTATTAATGTAACTAATATTTTTGATTTCATTATTTTATTTTCCCTTACTTTTCATCATCTTTCGTGATAAAACTAATCATAGTGTCCCATAATCCCGACACTTTAAACATAACAAGTATTACTGACATTGCTACTGCTAACTCTAAAAATTTATTTAACATTTTCCAATACCTCATTCCTATCCTCTATTTGATTAACCAGTACAGCAATCTTTGAATAGAATGCTAGATCTTCATGGCATCTGTGAGTTAACTGTATTTCATGGCAGTCATCAAATCCAGTCAGTGACAGAGGTCCTTCAGATGATTTCTTAAATACATACAGTATATTATTCTTATAATCAGCTACTGATATGATTCTACTATTCTTACTTTTTACTTCGGTATCAGCGGCAAATAGAGTCTTAATAAATGCCGTCTTATCAGCCTCGTCCTTCGCCACTACCAGGGTCAACTTTACTTTATTATCATCTTTAAACTTAGACATGTTTTTGTAACTCCTTTTTCATATTTACTTCCTTTGTTTTTGAAATATTTATATATAATCCTGTTCACATTGTACCCAAAATTAGCTAACTTTATATTAAATATAATTAATCTTCGCCATATTGGTATAATAGGAATAATTCCGATTTTAGTAATATGACAACTCTTCAACTTTATATTAATCATAATTAATCTTAAGATATTCTACATTATCTATGCGTTCTAAGGCATCTAAATTCTGCAGCTTAATAAGTATATCTATAAGGTCAGGCAATTCGCCTAGACTTATCTTAATTTTATTATTCATATCCTTATTAATTTCAAGAGTATTAAATGTAAAATCAGCTTTAATAGATGTATATCCACCCTCTTTTCCGTATGATAATTTTATGTTATCTAGACTCATATTTTTATTTCCACTTACCTATAACTACACCAATAAACATGGCAAGTATTACTACTAATTGAGGTAAAACCTGTTTGGCAAGTTCATACATACCCATTAATATTGTCTCTGCCATTATCTAGTCCTCCAAGAAATATTAGTAGGCGCTATCATGTCTCTAGTATCTATATTACCTACCGATAATTGACTAGCTCTGTAAGCTTCCATAGTCTGTTTATACTCTCTAGCCTCACGTTTCTGTACATCTTTTAGTTCTCTTCTTAGTGATGCTGTGTATCTTTTACTAGCTGTGTATCTACTCTCTTCAGCTCTATACTTAGATTTAGCCTGCATCTCAATAGCATAAGCTTGCTGTACTTTGTCCTGTAAATAGCTTGTACGAGGACTAGCTTTAGCCGCGGATACTGATAGTAGGATTGCTCCAATTATTATTTTTGTTATTTTCATTTTCTTCCTCTTTTTTGTTTTTTAAATTATAAGTTTCTTTATATTTGGCTTAATATATCTATAGAATAATCAGCCACACCAACTTGCCCGAGTTCTATAAAGTCTCTGAAATGATGCTGCAGTTCAATTTTGCGGTCTTTAAGGTCCGGGTATAACTTAATAGCATAAGCAGCCAATATATTAGTATCATCTACTTCATGTTCCGCTTTGTTAAGTCTATTACATATTTCACGATATACCCAGATATAGCTATAGGTGTCTACATTAAATGCCTTGTCGGCAAAAGCTGTGTGCATAACCTCATCATTATATATATACTCATATTCACTAAAGAATATTGCTACAATGTCTGGGTCGAAATTTAGGTCTGATGTTTTCTTATTGCTCATATTATTATTCTACCCATTTTTAATTTTTTTAACCTTAAATCTTTTTAATTTTGCTGATGCTGAATATTTTCATATTACTGTTTTTAAAATTATTGCCGGCAAAAAGTTTCATATCTTATTCTAGGGAATACCCTTGTAAAACAGAGAATGGCTAGGGAATACCCTTGCAAAACGGAGAATGGCTAGGGAATACCCTTGCTTTATACGTGTAAATACCTATATACTAGTTTATATATCTAGATAAACTCCATTCCTTCAATCTCAGTAGTAATTAATAATATACTTTCTTGGAATAAGTTATCTCTTAAGTCTTCAAGAATTGGTATTAATAACTCAGTGCTAGCAGCATATAGCGTATAGCATAGTGAATTTTCAACTACTATTTTCCCGCTATTCATTTTATAAGCACCCTGTTGCATTTGCTTACTGAATCCGCAAAATTGAGTTATAAGCTTATTTTCAAAGTTAGATATTTCTATATCCTTATAACTTTTCCAATTAATCTTGGAAACGCTGCATTCTAATTGCGGATAGCCTGTAGCTACGCTGATTTTAATTTCTTTCATATCTTTTATGTTCCTTTGTTTCTATATAAAACATTATATTCTCTTTACTGTATGTAAGTCTTCTTTTCTAATTTTTGTATTAATTCTCTCATATATATATATTATTCCACGTTTCCACAATTCTAATATTAATTAAATTTAAGTTATGAGTCAATTAGTTTATATAATCGGCTCAGAGTCTACTATATATAGACCTCTAGAAACAAATATAAACTATGAGTTATATTTAATATTTTTATAACTCATACCGTGGTATAACTATAATATGAGAATTAAAGATAAGTTAGCAGCGTTAGAAATTATACCTAAAGAAGCAAGAAAGTATACTATTACTCAAAGAATGCTAGGGTATGTTTCAGCGGCAAAAGTAAAGACTATAACAATAGTAAAGAGAGGTTAAAATGTTAGAAATTAAAGATACTAAAGATAAATACGTGCTAGATATACTTATACACGGCGAAAAAAAGGGCTTTGTTTTAAGGAACAGACCAAAAAATCAGATAGCAAGGTCAATACATTATCTAGTTAATCAAGTTGACCCTAGTATATCAAGAGATTTAATTGAGTATGAGTTAGATTTAATCTTGAAGGACGGCGAATAGTGTATAATATTAATATGAAAGCATTGGATTTAGATTTTAATAGGGCAGTAATTGATATAACTAATAGGCTAGTTCCTGAGTATCATATAAGCAAGGACGCACCAAATACATACGAGGATATGCAAGCTTATTATATAGAATACGGTCAACTATGTATATATAATGGTGCTAGTGATAACACTATTTTTGCCGATAGCAAGGTTAATATAGCCTTTAGGGCATGGCATGATTATTACCATATGACCAAAGAAATAGAATTTACAGAATTAGGGGAATATGAAGTTTCTAAATATCAATCATACGATCTCATATTTTGGTGCATAGATAATAACAAGCAAGATAAGATTAAATTATTCTTACATTTGCTAGATATAGAAATCAACGATCAAGTAAAATTCTTTAATGAAAATAACTATTTTATTGAAGATCAACATAAATTTACACTAGAGCAATTGGATAAGAGAGGCTTAACGATAGCTTAATGAGAATGTAGTAGTATAAGAATATAAAGGAATAAACAAAATGATTAAAGCAACTATGGAATTGGATAGAATAGCAACATTATCAGCATTTAATATAAATGGCTATATTAAGAAAAGAAAAGTCAATCAGCATGCGGAATATTACTATTTTGAGGATAGTAGTATTTTAGTTATACTTATAACTAGAAAAGCTGGTCTAGTAATATATAACGGTTTTAAAGTTATTATGGCTAGTTTATTTCAACATGGATATAATATGGGGGTAGTATAATGATAACTAAAAACGCGGAAAAATTCGATATAATAAATTTAGCAGTTGATAATAACATGGCATATATAACATATAACGATAATATATATGTAGAAACTGATAATATTATGGTGCAAATTTATAATTTAAAGCAATTATTAACATTAATTAATGGCTAATAAATATAAATGTGGTATAATATAAGTATGAGAGAAACAAAATTAATACAAGCAGCATATTGGCTAGGTTATATGAAATCTAGTCTTGATAACGAGGATATAAATAACTTCATTTTTGGTCAAGGAATGTTTACTAACTATTATAAGGTTATTAACAATTTTCCAAAAGAATTATTTGCGGAGTACAAGGATCTAGTGAACGAATTTAATAACATAAAGGAGAGTGTTTAAATGACTGATAAGGATATAAATAATAATTACAGCTTAGATTATTTACTAAATTACTGTGAGGACTGCAATATAGCTACTACAGATATAAGAGTGACTGTTGAAGATACTGATTTACTAGTTGACTTAAAAAATTATAAAGAGGTGGTTTTTGACAATGTAGTACAAGGAGGTTATTAATATGGGACTAAATGAGATACTGCAAAATTTAATATTAACAGTTGTACTGATAATGCTATTATTCATTTTTGCCGACTATGTAAGTGCTTCATCAAAAGAGCAACTTGAGAGGCGTATAGTCCAATTAAATAGACATGAAGCGGTGCTAGTCAAGCAGCGGGATAAATACGAGGTATTACTGCGCAATGTTGATAGTGCTTTGAGACAATTAAATTTAAGGCGTGAAAGCATGGAGCAAATAAAATGAGTAGTGAGTTTTATGGTATGAGTTTTATTGATAGTATGAGATTTAGGGCAATCACAACTACACTATTAATTGATATACTTATATATAAATATAACTATTACAGCTTCGATTATTTAGCCGATAAAATGAGCTGTAGCAAATGAGGTATAATATAA
>TARA_R110000823_G_scaffold78546_13_pt1 | contig 11092 bp, 24 predicted proteins | sample TARA_R110000823 | Tara Oceans TARA_R110000823 (sample SAMEA4397722) | marine metagenome | biome: Polar Biome; feature: [DCM] deep chlorophyll maximum layer (ENVO:01000326); material: water (ENVO:00002006), including particulate matter (ENVO:01000060) such as... | depth 20 m | reverse complement strand
AACTCACTATAGTCCTTTCGACTTGGGGCACATATGTCTCGCCAGATGTTACGGGAGGTATAACGCTCATTTGGTTTCCTCCCGATCCACAAATCGGCATTCATATTCCTGGTCATATGTTTTGGTTTCCTCCCATTTCTTGAAAAGAGATCTGGCATCAACGATATGAACCCCATCTATTAAGGGAGAGGTCAAATGATACCTATGAACATTCATGAATTCACGGGCACGCTTTGCCTCCAATGCCAATGAAGTCTTATACTCTAGAGCCTCTTCGGGGGTGTCAAACTCAACACCAGCCCAGCCATACTTAACAGTCGTCATGATACTGCCCTCCTCCGAGCCGAAGCTTCTAAACTAGCCACGAACTCCTCAGCGAGATAACCTTCATCAAAGGCAAGGATAGCATCATTACCATTATTGATACTTCGCACAGAGGGATCATAGTTCTCATAAAGGAATTCCATATACTTATCCCAATTGGAATTGATCGTCTCATACATCTCAAACTTGCTCATGCTACTTTCTCCCTCTTCACTACCAAATCAATATACGTCTCAGTAGACGGCACTCTTCGACCATCAGCTAATACTAAAATGTCAAACGGCTCTAGCCCAATAACCTGAACCCACTCACCGCTGCGATATACCTTACCACGAACACAACAAGAACGCTTGAGAGTAATGAACTCACCAATCTGTACCAGTATTAACTTACTCATACGTTACACTCTATGGCAGGGTGATCATTTCGAAGTCTCATCCAGTGAGCAGCAAGCATATCCGCAATCACCTCTATCTCCTCGAACCCCCAATCATCGACCAGATAGAACTTGCCATCATCAGTCTCAAGGATATCGCCAACGCTCAATGAATGTAAAGGCGCAAGACGTGTAACCTTCGCTTCGTCTAATTCGGTCCAGCGATTCATGATAGCGAAAGCTTCTTCAAGGTCAGTAGTATCTACAGTAGCAACCATATCCATCTCAGCAAACCACTCAGGCTTCCAAGACTTAGAGCCAAAGCAAATCAAATGCCTATGTATATCTAGCTGCTTGGGGGTATAACCTTCACTCAGTACTAGTTGGTAAACATTCATATAAATTTCCTTAGTCACTTAATTATTCAATACAAGTATTGTACTCTTATTTAAGAAAGAAGTAAAGCCTTATTTAACTGTTTTTATACCGATTTGGAATATGCTTATAACGAAAAGTTATAGGGGTTTTTGCGACTTGATAGCCAAATGAACGAATTGCCCAGAGTAGGACGGCGAAGCAGTATGCCATGAGCATAGTAACGAAGATCAATATCCCCATACTAGTCGTCCATCCGCTCAAGTAATACCACTCGCTTCTTGAGTAAGCGTAGCACAAGGTCGGTATCTTTGATGTACTCACGTGACCCTGTGACAGCCATAGCAGCAAAGGTCTCAGCATCATCTATCTTTCGGTTGAGAGCCTCCAATTCATCGGCTAACTGCTCTTCTTCTCCCGATGCTATAGTTACGGGGGATGAGACAGCCTCGTCCTGTAATCGCGCTCTACGTTCCTTTTCGAACATATGATACCAACTAGCTGGCCACATAGAAATGGTCCCATCTTGAACATAATAGTTCATCATACTCAAACCTATCATACTCATACCCAACCCTCATCTGACATTACATGAAAGATTAATGCGAACCCTGTGCAAGAGCATACAAGCATCTCAAGGATAGACATCGTATTGTTCTCCAGTCCGCCCACTGAACCAAAGACTAAGAACCCACCAAGTAAACCAAGAAGAATGTTCATACTATCGCCCCTTTCTCGAACTCATCGGCGAAACGCATCCATACCTGATCAGTATTAGGTTCTGTGGCATAGATGAAAGAGAAGATATTGTCGGTCTCTTGTGAAGTATTAGTCGAGTCAACAACAATCATATCAACGTCATCGTTATCATACCAATCCATCTTAGTAGTGAAGCAGTCTTCAACGCGATTGAAATAGAACACATTAGTGAGACCAGTCTCAGCAAAGTCGTATATTCTTTCTTCCATATTAAGCCACCTCCATCGCATCAAGTTGCTCACGAGCCGAGTCATCCACGGCTGAGCCTTTAACATAGTAGAGAACAGTGTCGTTCGTTTCGCTAACTGATGCGCATGATAGTTCAACACACATCGCACCTGATAGTTCAACAGTCATCTGAGCCACCTCGTCCCAACCGTACAGGAGGATGCCGTCCCAGATAGGGTCATCATGACGCATAGCCATCACAAGGTCATAGCCAGTAGGGATGACGCCATAGTTAGCATCAGTCACAGCGAGTATAGGGTCGGCGAATGCAGCATACTCATCAGCTGACTTAACCTCAGCGATGAAGTTATCAGAAGCTATGGTATTAAAGCCATCACTCAGTGTTATGATATCACCGTCATGTACCTCGACAATCTCAAGCCATACGAACTCACCAATCATACGGACGTAATCACCTTTAAATACTATCATACTATCACCCTACTCATTTCGTTAATCAATACAAGTATTATACTCTCATATAGGGGTGATGTAAAGCCTTTAGCCATTTATTTAAGTTATAGTCCCTATTCGTCAGGCTTATAGTCCTCGCATCAATCGGAGCCATTCTTGTGTTCTTAGTCCCCAGCTGTAGAGGTTATCTATGTAAGTCTTAGCGAAGTCCATACGGTGGTTGTCATGAGTGCCGTTGAGGCGATTGATGATGGTAGCATTCAGTTCATTAACGAATACGTTAGCGTGAGCACTCTTATCCTCAGTGAAGGGATACATCGTAGCGAACCCTGCTGTGGTCTCAGGAAGGGCTGCGAAACTAGGGCACACGACTTCACATCCAGCACTCATCGCCTCGATAGCGGCTATACAGGATGTCTCTGGCCATATGTTAGGATAGGCAAAGATGTGGGCTTGCTTTAATGCTTCACGCACCACGTCATTGGGCTGATAACCGTGATAGGTCATATGGGGGTGATTCTTTATTCGATCAAAGAGACCGAGGTAGGGCGTGTCACGCTCTTCCCATCCATAGGCTGCGAAGGATGAGTACACGTCTAGATGTATCTTATCACCATGAACTTTAGCAAGTTCCTCCATACAGGGTATGAGCAGCTCTAATCCACGATGAGGTGTAGTATGATAGATGAGTCTTATCTTATCACTGGGCTTGGGGGTGTATAGCTCAATTGGGTCAATAGCATTACGAATAACCGCAGAGTCAGCATATGGCACCCCCAGTCCCATGTGATACCCCTGATACTGCGAATGGCTTACGAAGACTATCTTCGCGAAACGCTTCCGAAGTTCAGGATCAGACAGGTGACGGGATTCCGGATCCTCCCATAGATCATGACAGACTAGGATATTCTTCTTATCTTCGTCCAGCTGACGGACACGAGAGTGAATTACACGCACACTACTAGAGAGACCGTTCTCTTCTATTATAGTATTAATGCGTGCTGCCATCATCTCGGTACCACCAGAGGCTTTAGCATATGTGCCATCCCCCGATGGACCGAGTGTCACCTTCTGCGTATCGTCAATTACATTCAATGGCATTTTAGACCTTCTCTATCTCGAGTATGTTCTCTAGGCAGAATGCTCTCCAGCCGTTGGCGTTAGTATCCCATACAGAGAGGCTAGTGTCAGCTTCAGTACGGTTACGTGTTCCATCGCCCTGTCTAGGTGGCGGTAGCATGGACTGTTGAAGAGTACATGTCATCACACGCTTCTCTCCGTTCTTCTTATCAAACGTCACTCGTAGCACGTTCTCAGTTAATAGCTCTCGCAGCTCGTTGCGACTCATCTTGTTGTATATCATATTACAGCTCCTCTACAGCCTTAGTAACATCAGGGAAATGCGTTCCGATAACCGACCAACAACGCTTTGCGATATCCATATGCTCTTTCTGAGTACCATTGGCCATACGCAATTCACAGTAATGTATCCAGCTGCGTAGTGTCCCGCTCATATAAAGAGTAGTTCCAGTTAATCCTTCGGGTAGTAAGGCTCTAGCCTGTTCCTTGGCTATGCCCATATTCAGGGCTGTGGTGTAGGCATGTACTGCCTTATCCAGCAAACCCTTTTGTATCATATTCCACGTCTCTTGATAACCCTTCTGCTCACGCACATCCTCGAGGGCATTACTATTCTGACGATTCTTAGAGTCTTGAAAGCGACACTCCCTATCATATATGAAGTCTTCGCTCTCCGCATATCTTTGACTGAACTCTTGAAAGGAGAAAGAACGGTGACGTAGTATCTGTCTACTAATGTCACGTGTAGTCTTAATCTCCATAGTCATTGAAACCATTTCTAGGGGAGACCAATGATTCTCTTTGATCAGGTAACGAACTAGCTTACCCGCAGTAGCAGTGTTGTTTTGATTAGCTGGATTAGACACACGAGCCGCATATGCCACCAGTTGTTCAGCACTACTACATTCACTGTAGGCAGTGGGAGTACTTAATGCAATTAGATTTACTTCCATACTATACTATTACCTTCCGTTAGAGTACTATTATACTATAAAACAGCCCATAAGTAAAGCTTTTAATAATCTCTAGAGGGGACTACCCATGACTGGGACTCTCAGGGATCTCTTTAGCCTTTACATTTTTATCACTACAGTTCTATTATACTATACATTGCCTCATATAGCAACTTATAACCCTTCCTCATCCCATAAAGCTTCCATCCGTGCCTTACGTTCTACCCATGATGCCTTCATACGCTTTGAATGCCTTTCCTTAAACTCCTTACTACCATGAGCCTTTGAGTTCTTATTACCTTGCATAGTCTTAGATATCTTGGCACGTGCCTCATCAGATAGATACTGCCCACGCTTACCCAATGAGATAGCCTTCCGATGCTCAGCCTTCTTAGGCACACCAAGTAAGCCATGCTCACCCCTCTTCCTAATACGCTCACCAGCTGGTGTTTCAACTGGTGCTTCAGCCTGTTCCTGAGCGTGTAGAGCCATGAGCCTGCGATACTCAGATAGGTCATTACCATTGCCATAACGCTGAAAGAGACCCATGTGAGCGTCAGCGTGGTCTTTGGTGGCTAGTAAAACATAGTTGTCATCGCTATCAGAGCCACCCAACTCAAGAGGAATCAGATGATGCCATTGTTTTTTCATACTCTCACCCTCCTCACAATATCACGGACAAGTATTTATATTCGACATATTTCTTTGTTTCTGATCCCAATTGAGCCATAGTCAAAACCTATTAGCATTCACATCCTCATAGCGCAGGTGTCAATGTAATTCCACGTTTGATGAGTTCTTTCCTTATCTTTTCCTTGCGCTTCTTAGGTGTAGCACCACTTTCCATGGCAGCACGCAACGATTCGAGTGTGGTAGAGCGCATATAATAGTTCTGAGTCTTCCCTTTACGATCAGTCACACTGGGCTTAAACTTAATAGGCATTAGTCTTCTTCCTTTATGAGTTCTAAGAGTATCATGAGTTCAGTAAGCAGTAATGTTATGCTCACTACTAGTTGTATAGGATCAAAGTTAAATACGGCTGTTAGCGCACCTACTGTACCTATCGTGATACCTGTGCCACAGGCTCCTTTCGTCTTCATAAAACTTTTTAACATTTCTTTCTTTCCTGTGTTGAGAGTAGAGTTGATAATAATTTTTTTAATTCTGGTGAGGTGTGACATGACGTATGGGAATTGTTTGTCACGGAATAAGTGGAGATCAGTGTGTGCTCTTCATTAAAGTGTGAGTCCATCGTTATCGTGATTCCCTTGGCATACGTAATGCTATGACCATCAAAGGACTTCGGCTTCTTCTTATACTTGAGGAAGATGTGTTCTTTCAATTCAGATAGGTTGTTCATATTAATCCCAGAGATTCTCATAGTACTTACCAAACAATCGGAACCCATTCGTGATACGAGTCTGATATGCCTTATGACCTTCCCAATCAATTTCAAAGGTGTCATTCGGACCCTTGACCAATTGGCTACGACCTTTCAGTTTGCCTTCGGTGTGCACAATCCAATGAGTATCATGATCCCCTGAATAGAACTGCTCTTCCCAATTGTTATGCTTACTCTCAAAGGCAAAGAGCATTTCATCCATTACCCAGTCCCAGCGGTCAAAGTACTTAGGATCAGTATCACCCTTTTGTGTGTATGCTGTTAGTTCTTTCTTAGTGGGGCGAAGTTCGAGAGGCGCATCTTCAGGGTACACATAGGGAGCACCGTGCTTCGTGAGTTTGAGTTGCTTCAGCATTGGCTCAATGATATACGCTAACGTATGATCCATGCTCCAAGTATCAAAGTCATCTATATGGACTGATACTTTTTGATCATTGCGAAGGTGATCCCAATCTTTCCCTCTTACATCAGCAATCTTATCAGACAGCCAGAATAAGTAGTTATGGTACCATCTATGTGTTGGATACTTGCCCATCGTTACTTTCATATACTGATTCCTTCAACTCACTTATAATTTCAATTAGTTCTTCAATTAGCTGGATGTCACTACAATCATTAGTGTCCATCTCAACTTCAATTTTAACTTTCATCATGAGTCCAGTGTGGCTTATCCATTCCTTCCAGATTGCCCTGTCTCCACCCTGAGTTGTCTAATGGATCATACAGATCTTCTTCATATGATTCATTGACAAATACCTTCAACGTCTCATCGTTATCCTGTAAAGACAGGCTGGCTCCTATGGCGCCATAGTTAGTATATGAGCGACCAGCGGCATCAATTACTTCGACTCTGCTCACGTCCTCGAGTCCAGACTCTACCAACGCTGCCATACCAGATTCAGTCACAGGATTCACAACCCCGATGTATTCACCATCAGAGAAACTGTAGCCGCATGCCAGTAGGAACCTTTGAAACTCTTCAAGGATTTCATCCAGAGATACTGCAGTGTCCATTATAGTATGCTCGATATTCGTTCTCACATTACCAAATGATATCTCACTGGGGGTTGATATAAACTTAAATTTACCGTAAACCATTTCTATCTCCAAATATGTGTTGGGTACTTGCCTATTTCAATTATCATCTCAATATCTAAATCCTGGCTCTGGTTCGCGTTTCTGTTCACCCCATATCTCAGGAGCCTGAATGGCAGCCTCTCCCATATGATACTCACCAGGATAATGTTTTAAACAATAATATGCTTTCATTCTTATTTCTTTAGGAACTCTAGGAGTTTTCTTAGGATCCATCAAGTCTACAAGGAACGCACGAGTAGTCCTAATGGAATAGTATCTTTCATTAGGCATTGTCATTGCCATACTCCAATAATTGCGCTTCTAGTCTCTCTACCGTAAGTTCGAGTTCTTCAATATATTCTTCGACTACAGCCTTTTCGCAAAGAGTCTCACAACATATGGATATATGCTGCTTTGCCCTTACCTTTAATGACTTCTCACCACGCCTCATAATCTATTGCTCATTATCATTGTACTTACTGAAATGCTCTTTTGATATCATTCTCTCAGTAAACAAGAGTCCCCTGAAACACCAATACAAAATACAAACACTGAAAATAATCTCTAATAACACAACCATTACATTTTACTCCAGTCAATAATACAATTATACTATAGTTTGGTATGTATGTAAAGCTTTATTTTATATGAGTTACCACTTCATACAAATACCAGTCATACCAATTGCGATATATCCGTTTCATTTCTTTTCGGTCGATATTGAGCACTGAATCCCAAGCACCATTTAGGTCATCCAGCTTTGCGTTGATTACAGCCCCTTGATACTCTGACCTCCCAAACGAAACAACTGGCTTATCGTGTAGCATAGCCTCTTGACCGACACCTGAGTTGATCACATAGACTGCCGATGCTTTCGGTATCAAATCATTGATAGAGTGGTCAGTAACGTACATAACATTGTTATATTGAGCAATGATTTTCATTAGAGGAGTCATCGCTCCCAAGTTTACTGGGTGCCCCTTAAACACTGCTACCGGACGACTGGAGTCCGCATGACACCACTTGCATAGCGATTCAACGAATTCTAGACAGGATACATCTGAGTGATACAAAATGGTCTCATCGTGAGGCAATTGGAGAGGTACGAATATAAATTCGAAGTTAGCTTCAAAATTAGTCCCTCTCGGCTGAGGAAACTTAGACTCTCCGCTGCGAGCCCATTGCTGCATATTTTGAAACGCATCTGGTGCGCGATCATCATTGGGATCAAACTTTTCTACGAATGACGCACCCCCACCCCAACCTTGAGGATCTATAGTGAATAGCCAAGGGAATACAGTTTGCATATAGAACTTAGTATTATCACCCCCACCCCAGTTATGACGTTCTACATGAGGCACAAGAAAGTCAGCGTTTGGGAAATAGTCTTCGATAGTATCATTGAATGTCCAGCGCGGCATTTCGATGAGAAAATCATCATCAATAGACCCTTCGGACTGAAATGATGTGCCCCAAGCCGCTCCTTGAGCAAATTTCTCCCACCAAGTCCTAATCTCAGGCAAGGCAGCTTCGTTGCGCCTTTCAAGACCGAACTTCTTAAATGGGATATCAAGTCTCGGCTTGAGGAGTACATTCCGAACACCTTCTATACGGAGAGGATATGAGTTCTTCTTGGCCACATATACAGGGTTGTCATGCTTCCTTGGACCCTTACCCGTCCAGATCGCTGTCCCTTCAATAAACTCCCAGTCCATGAATTGGTTATCATAGGTGGTAATGTTCTCATCAGAAACCCCAGCAAACACCCTAGACAGGGCAATTTGATCAGCGAACCATTTGAGAGGGGATTTAGATATGTAATCGGCAACGGCATTAGCCACGCTTAAAGCAGAGGCATTCATATACACCACACCAGCAGCTACACGTGTTCCTTCCGCTTCCCATCCCGTTGTTCCTTCTAGTGGTACGCGAGGGAAATAACCGCAAGGAGTTTCAGGGAACATAAAATGCTTCATCACCATACAGTCAATATCAAGAACCATCACACTACGAGAAGAGTTGAGTATCTCAGGTAGAACTAGAAACCTAGAGCAAGCGTAATAGGTTCGTTCTTGATCCCAAGTGAAGCCTTCAAAGTCCTTATCCTCAAAGGTGTATGTAACTGCTCCTGTTGAGGTGGCAGCTAGAATTCCAGCAAGGGATAGGGCTTGGGGAGTAGGGTTGATGATGTGGACGTGTACGCTGTAATCGTTATCCGAGCAAGAGTACATGAACGCTGGTCCATGCTCAATGAAATACTTACTGTCACACGCAGCCATTATCACTGGGTTGGTAGGAACTTCACCGTATAAAGTTGGCAGCATTTTATCGACCTATAATATTGTAAGTGACCACATCTCTAGGCATATAGTCTTTGCGGTTATAGCCTTCTTCTTGCGCACATTCTACAGCATTCCAAAACAACTCAACAAGTTCTAGATTGGGGTGGGGCAATGACTCACCTGTGAACCAAGAAGGTCTCCAAGGCTGGGTCTGCATAGTTGTGAAGTGTAGCTGTTTGAATGGGACTACGTCTCCATCGTGACTATTCCATTGCGGGTCTAATTGGCCGACGAGATTATTCACTATGAAGAGGTCAATGAACTGATGATGGGCTTGGGGGTGATGCTTCCATTCTTTGCTTACAGGGAATTTATCTTTAAACTTAGCACAATCAAAGAGTATAACGCAAAACTCCTTGCCACCGAATCGCTTACCGTCTCGCGCAAGCATCATTTTGTCGTCAGGTATTTCCAAATCCATCAACTCACCGATGTCACAGTAGTTCAGCATATCACAATCTGTGTATATCGCTTTGCCTTCAAAGTTACAGTATTCAGGGATACCCCAGCGGAAACCGGAGAAGGGAGTTGACCAGTGATGATCAGAGAAACCGTGCCAGAATGACTCAGTGTCGTTAGTCTGACGCATCCATATGATTTCTAGGTCGCGATCAGTATTTTTACGGAGGGTGTATTCATATGCCATCTCAATAAGAGCGTCTTCGCCATTAGCTGAGGAGCCTATGAATAGTCTTACTGGATCTTTATCTTTCATATAATAAACTCTTTATTGGATACCTGTATTAATTATACCGTATCATAGACCAAAAGTAAAGTTATTTGTTGTATTCTTCTTTGAGCAGTTTCAGGTGCTTACCATTTATCCGCAAGCTGATCATTTCGTTGTAGTAGTCATCCCTGAGTATGACATTGTGAGCGAACTGCTCTCGCGCCTCAAAATATGAGCATTCGCCTTTACTTCTGGCCAAATGCAATATCTCTCTCTTGAATTCGTTGCCTTGCTCTACCAGTAACTTCACTCGTTCGCTTGAGCCGTAATAGAGTTTCCAATCTGATAGTACTTTAGTCTTAACTCTACGCTTCCGAGTCTTTGTGATAGGCAGCGTCTTTGGTCTCCAAAAGAACTTCTTCCCGATATACGCCATGCCTGTCTCTACTTCAGTCAGCTTGTAGCAGAAACCGACCAAGTCCTTCAGGTCGGCTTCTTCAGGTATAAATGGCTCACCTTGATACATCCATGGGTTGGCATAATCAATCGTCATCGAAATCTAATTCGTCGAGTTCATCATCAATATCCATATCATCAAATTCATCATCATTATCTACAAAGGCATGGGCTTGAGCAGTTCCACAAAATGGACAATACGCTGGACTGTCTTCTACTGCGTCATCTCGAATAATGTTGATAAGAGTATATTCGGTTCCGCAATCATCACAGGTTAATTCGTATGTTATCTCTTGCATGGTTTATCCTTTTACTGTTTAAACGTGTAACGAATTTCAGTTTCAACACTGTGTTCCCAGCCTTCAGCGTTCCCTGACTCAACTTTACCTTTAATAGTCCAGCCGTTCTTGAACTTGAACTTATATCCAGCCTCTGTTGAGAACCCACCAGTCATGCCACCTGCTTCAAAATACGCCATATCACCCGCATACCCTAATCGCAAGTAGTTCGTTGCGTCATTGGTGAGATAGCTGACTGCATATGATTCGCCATCAAATTTTGCTTTACTTTTCACTTCAACATATGGATCAGCCGATGCTACTGTGCCCATTAATGCTGCAGCGATGATTATTGTT
>TARA_R110000823_G_scaffold26813_4_pt1 | contig 11135 bp, 8 predicted proteins | sample TARA_R110000823 | Tara Oceans TARA_R110000823 (sample SAMEA4397722) | marine metagenome | biome: Polar Biome; feature: [DCM] deep chlorophyll maximum layer (ENVO:01000326); material: water (ENVO:00002006), including particulate matter (ENVO:01000060) such as... | depth 20 m | reverse complement strand
CCTGCGGCTCCCGACACGGTTACCTGGATTCGGGAGCCGGACGACCTGGACCGCTGGCTTGCCGAAGGGCAAGGCGAACCGCTTGCACTGGATACCGAGTTCGAACGGGTCAACACCTTCTTCCCGATTCCTGGTCTGGTCCAGTTGGGGATGGGGCAGCGGTTCTGCCTGGTAGACCCGTCGGTCGCAGAGGCGTCAGAGGGCTTTCGCAACGCGCTCACCGACCCGGACACCCCCAAATTGCTATACGCCATGAGTGAGGATCTGGAACTGTTCCGGCACTGGTTGCAGCTGGAACCGGAGGGCATTCTCGACCTGCAGATCGGCGCCGCGCTGGCCGGTGCCGGCTTTTCCGTCGGTTATGCCCGGCTGGTGGAAACTCTCTTCGGTGAATCACTGGACAAATCGGCGACGCGCTCGGATTGGGTTTCTCGCCCGCTTTCCGCGGCTCAGGAACGCTACGCTCTGGACGACGTTCGCTTCCTTGTTCCCTTGTATCACTGGGTGATTACTCGGTTGCAGAAACGGGGCCTTGAAGCGGCATTGGCTGACGAATCCACTCGATTTTCAAAGGAACTGGCAGCCCAGGATAATCCCGACAGCCATTACCTGAAACTGCGAGGCGGCTGGACATTGAGCCGCCAACAGCAGGGGGTGCTGAAAACCCTGGTGTGTTGGCGGGAACATGAGTCGCGCCTCCGGGATCGGCCCCGCAACCGGGTTGTGGCCGATGCACTGCTGATTGCCATCGCCCAGAGACTGCCACAGTCAGTACGGGAGCTATCGAATATCCAGGGCTTGCCTCCGGCCGTGGTCAGGCGCTACGGGGATACGATTATTAATATGGTTGCGGAGGCATCGACCGCGGATAATTCCGGCATCGACGTTATCGCCGCTCCGCTGAGCCGCCAGGACCAGATGTTCTATAAACAGCTCAAACGCCTGATGGTGAAGGCGGCGGAGGAACGGGATGTGCCGGTGGAACTGCTGGCGCCTCGCAAGCGCCTTGAGGCTGTTGTACAACAACGAAACCTGGCTGCCGGGCTGTTTGACGAGGGCTGGCGCCGTGACCTCCTGGCACCGGTGCAGGAACAGATTGAGGAATTACTGAAATCATGACCGAAAAGACCTTTGTGTCGGTGTTTCGCAGCAGTAAGAAGCCGGACACGTATATCTACGTTCGACGGGGCCAGGCCTGGGATGAACTGCCGGATAGCCTGCGGGGCATATTCGGCCAGCCAATACACGCCATGGACCTGATCATGACACCGGAACGGAAGCTTGCCCGAACGTCTGGCAAGCAGGTTCTGGAGGCTATTGCCGACAAGGATTTCTTCCTGCAGATGCCTGAGGAATCCAGCGGCTACGTTGTAGACTTTCGCCGTAAACCGGAGCCCGGCCGGGAATGATTGCAGAGATTCCGTTCTGGCAACGCAAACGTCTCCATGAGATGACCGCCAAGGAATGGGAGTCCCTGTGTGACGGCTGCGGTAAATGTTGTCTGGCCAAGCTGGAAGACGAAGACACCGGCGATGTCTACTACACTGAGCTGGTGTGCCGTTACATGGAGCAGGACACCTGTCAGTGCAGCGTGTACTCCGAGCGCTTGCAGAAAGTGCCTGCATGCACGGTGCTGACACCGGATACGCTGAGCGACTACCATTGGCTGCCGTATACCTGTGCCTACCGCACACTGGCGGAAGGGCGTGCGCTTGCAGACTGGCACCCGCTACGGTCGGGTGACCCCGATACGGTTCATGAAGCGGGTGTATCGGTGCGTAATCGCGTGATCTCGGAAGCCGATGTACCGGAAGACGATTGGGAAGAACACATAATTCACTGGATCCTTTGATGATAGACGCAGAAACAAACCTTGCTTACGGAATATTCTGGGCCCTGTACGCCGTCGCCTTCGTGGTGTTCTTCTACACCATATCCCGCCTGTTTCGGGTAATTCCGGTTTATGCCATCCGCACGCTGTTGCAGGCCGCGTTGATTGTCCTCCTGTTGACCCCGGTCGAGTCCGGTGAGGTAGCTGGCTGGTGGATGCCGGCCTGGTTGCACGGCGGCTACGAAACCATTCTGGGTGATGCCGCCAACGCGGGCCGGGCCTTTGTGAACATGGGCATAGCATCCCTGGTTATGGTGTTGGTGTGGGTTCTTGACCTCGTCAGATACCGGCTGGTTAAACGCTGAGACTTTCCTTGATCACCACCTCGCATGGAGCTGCCCTGATGCGACTTCTAAGCCGCCTGTTTGCTGTCATCCTCATCCTGCCAATTACGGCGCTTGCACAGCAGGCGCCAACCCTGCAGTTACCCGACAGTGCCGATGTCCGAATTATTGTCGACATCTCCGGCTCCATGAAAACCAACGATCCGGACAACCTGCGCCGCCCGGCTGTGCGCCTGTTGGCGCGTATGCTGCCTCGGCAAGCCAATGCCGGAGTCTGGACCTTTGGTCAGTACGTCAACATGCTGGTGCCCCATGGCAAAGTCGCTGATGACTGGCGGGGGCTGGCTGTCGAACGCTCAGATGAGATCAATTCGGTCGCCCTTCGGACCAATCTGGGGGAGGCGATTCAGGTTGCCAGTGATGATTACCTGTTGGGCTCGGAGAGCCTCGACAATACGGACTTCATTCTACTCACCGATGGCAAAGTGGATATCTCCGACAACGAGAGCGCCAATGATCGCGAGCGTGAGCGGATTCTGGGGGCATTGCTGGACGATTTGAGCAGCCGTGGTGCCACCCTTCATACCGTCGCATTGTCCGAGGAGGCAGATCTTTCTCTTTTGAAGAGCCTTGCGGAACGCACCGGGGGCCGCTATGCCCTGGCATCGTCCGCTGATGCACTGACTCTGGCTTTTCTTGAAGCGCTGAACACCGCTGTACCGCAGCAGCAGATTCCCATTGAGGATAATGGCTTTCAGGTGGATGGTGGCGTAGAGGAATTTACCGCGCTGATTTTTCGCGCTGGTGACGAGTCTGCCGCCAACCGAACGCTTGAACTGGTCAGTCCCGGCGGCACCAAGGCAGGGCCGGACTCAGCCACCGAGGGAATGCGTTGGGTGCGCGAAACGGAATACGACCTGATTACCGTCACCGATCCTGAGGCGGGCGACTGGACGATCAACGGCGAGTTGGGTGAGGGCAGTCGGGTCACTGTCGTCAGCGATCTGCGGATGGTGGTGAGCCCGGTCCCGCCAACATTCACGGAAAACGAACCAGTATCCCTTCAGGTGGCCTTCTTTGAGGAAGACCGAAAAATTGAAAACCGGGACTTCCTGGGGGTTATCGATGTCAGTGTGTCATTAACCTCAGAGGACGGGCGCAGCGGTAACAAGGTGTTGTCTCCGGATGAGCCGCCGCAGGACGGCGTCTATACGGACACCATCACACGACTGCCTGATGCCGGTGAATACCAACTCAGCGTTGTTGCGGACGGTCAAACGTTCTCCCGACGCTTCAGTACCGTTACCCGATATATTCAGCCCGAGGGCGAACAAGCCCCAATTGAGGCAGTCGTTTCTGACGAGCCCTCGCAGGAAGCGCCAGTGATGGAGGATGAGTTGCCAGAGGCCTCACCCGCTCCCGAAATTGAATCGCCTGTGTCCAGTTCCGGGCCGATCGATATCAGCCAGGTTGAAGAGCCAGAACCGAAGCCGCTTGAGGAGCAGCCTGTCGATAAGGAAGAGGCGGAACCGGAAACGCCGGCCACCGTTGAGGAGGCGGCGAGCGGCATTCCGTTCTGGGTATGGGCCGCTGCCGGCACCTTGGGTGTGGTGGCTGTCGCCGGGGTGGCATTCCTGTTCGTCAAGCGCAGAAAATCCGCGCAGGATCAGGGCAACAACGAGGAGCCGCCCCTGGTCGCAGAGGAAACGCCGGAGGAAGAGGCTACCGCCGCACCCGAACCTGAACAGGCGCCTGAAGACGTACCCGCAGAGATACCTGAACCAGAACCGGTGCCGGAACCAGAACCCGAACCGGAAGAATTGCCGGAACCTGAAGAAGTGCCGGAACTCCAGCAAGACGAAGCGTTGCCCGAGGACGATATCCCCGTTGCTGATGCGGAAGTGGAGGACGGTGAAGACGAATTCGGGCTGGAGGACTTTGATCTCTCCGAGTTCGACGATTTGCCAGCCACTGATGAGGATAGTGAGCCCACCGACGACGAGTCTGAAAACGACGATAAGGATGGCGGAAAGGATCGGTAGTTGGCGGTTAATCGAACAGGGCTCTTATCAGAACGGCTTCGGTTCTCTATACTCTGAGTCTATTTTCAAACAGACGTTTAACCGTTAATTGAACAGGACACTATCAGCATGAAGTTTACCGGTACCGAGAAATATGTTGCGACTGATGACCTGCAGATGGCCGTCAACGCAGCCATAACGCTGCAACGCCCGCTACTGATCAAGGGCGAGCCCGGCACTGGTAAAACCCTCCTGGCCGAAGAAATGGCTGCGTCCCTCGGCCTGCGCCTGATTCCCTGGCACATCAAATCCACCACTAAGGCCCAACAGGGACTGTACGAATACGATGCGGTCTCCCGTCTGCGGGATTCCCAGCTCGGTGACGAGAAGGTCAAGGACATCAGCAACTACATCGTCAAGGGCAAGTTGTGGGAAGCCTTCGAATCCGAGGAACAGGTGGTACTACTGATCGATGAAATCGACAAGGCGGATATCGAGTTCCCGAACGATCTTCTGCTCGAACTCGATCGCATGGAATTCTTCGTCTACGAGACACAGCAGTCTGTGCGTGCCAAGCATCGGCCTATCATCGTGATCACCAGTAACAACGAAAAGGAACTGCCGGACGCTTTCCTGCGCCGTTGTTTCTTCCACTACATCAGCTTCCCGGATCACGACACCATGAAGAGCATCGTGGACGTGCACTTCCCGGGTCTGCAGCAGCAGGTGGTTCGCGATGCGCTGGAAGTTTTCTTCGACGTTCGCAAGGTGCCAGGGCTGAAGAAGAAGCCGTCCACTTCAGAACTGATCGATTGGCTCAAACTGCTGATGGCGGATGACCTGTCTGCCAAAATGTTGCAGGAGAAGGACACCAGTTCCGCCTTGCCGCCGCTGTATGGCGCACTGGTGAAGAACGAGCAGGATGTTCACCTGTTGCAGAAGCTGGCCTTCATGGCCCGTCGTCGCAGCTGAAATACAGCAAGAGCAGCACCCTATGTTGATTGATTTCTTTCTCGAAGTCCGGCGGGCCAAGGTGCCCGCCAGTCTGCGCGAACTCCTCGACCTGCTTGAAGCTCTGCAGAACAGGCTCGCCTTTGCGAATATGGAAGAGTTTTACTACCTGGCTCGTGTCTGCCTGGTCAAGGACGAGCGCCATTTCGATAAATTCGACCGGGCGTTCCAGGCCTATTTCGAGGGCATAGAAAACCTCGATGACCTGATGCAGGCGTTGATTCCGGATGATTGGCTGCGCGCAGAATTTGAAAAGCAGCTGTCAGAAGAGGACAAGGCCAAAATCGATTCCCTCGGCGGGCTGGAAGAGCTGATCGATACCTTCAAGAAACGCATGGAAGAGCAGAAGGAGCGTCATCAGGGCGGCAACAAGTGGATTGGCACTGGTGGTACCTCACCCTTTGGTGCGAACGGTTACAACCCGGAAGGTTTTCGCATTGGCCAGAACAAGGGGCGTCATGGCCGCGCCGTAAAGGTTTGGGAAAAACGGGAGTTCAAGGACCTGGACGACAGCGTCACTCTCGGCATTCGCAATATCAAGGTGGCCATGCGTCGGCTGCGTAAGTTTGCCCGCCAGGGTGCCGCGGACCAGCTCGACATGGACGATACTATCCGCTCCACTGCCCGCAATGCCGGGTACCTCGACTTGAAGATGGTTCCCGAGCGGCACAATGCGGTCAAAGTCCTGATCTTCTTCGACGTGGGTGGCTCCATGGACCCTCATGTGCGGGTCTGCGAGGAGCTCTTTTCGGCTGCTCGGCTCGAATTCAAGCACATGGAGTACTTTTACTTTCATAATTTCATCTATGAAAGCGTGTGGAAAAACAACATCCGCCGGATGAACGAAACAACGAGCACCTGGGACATTCTTCACAAGTACACGCCGGACTACAAAGTGATCTTTGTAGGGGATGCCACCATGGCGCCCTATGAGGTGTCACACCCCGGCGGGTCCATCGAACACTGGAACGAGGAAGCGGGCGCAACGTGGTTTCAGCGCATTACCGATCACTTCCGCAAGGTGGTGTGGATCAATCCATTGCCGGAGAGCTACTGGGGCATGGGTGGGTCGCTCGGTATGACCCGTCAGCTGGTGAATGACCACATGTATCCGTTGACCATTGAAGGCCTGGAATCGGCCATGAAACAACTGAGCAAATAAAAAAAGCCGATGCGGTTGAGAGCATCGGCTAAGCTCGGCATATCAAACGGGGTGGCCAGAAGGCTGTCCCGCGCTTCTCTCGGAGCAAATCCGGGGCCAGTTTAAAATAGTGGATATAAATCAGTTGATTAGAATAATTTCCGTGCATCTCCCGTGAACGGGAGATTCCTCGACGTTTTGCTCCTGTCAAAAAATCCGACGGTTTCGGATTTCCAATTGGTGATCTGGATACCGTTCTTGCCTGTTACCAAGTGTTACTCTTTCTGCCGGTTTGTTACAGAGCATTGCTAGAGGCAGGAAGCGTATGGTCGCCGGAGCGCAGCAAACAGTAACGGTTGGGCGCCAGGTCAGGGTGGCGTGGCCGGTCATTTTGGTCATGATGGTGGCATCTCAGCTCGGTTTGACGCGTAGCGCCTTTGCTGAATCGCTGGACCAGGAGATCGACCGCCTGAAAGCCGATGTGGCGGACCTCAGCCAGACGTTGTACCAACTGGAGGAGAACGTACTCTACCCAGTCGACACGCAAGTGGCAGTTTTCCTGACACTCAGGAATCGGGAGGGGCTGGATCTGGACTCGGTGGAACTGTACCTGAACGACACGCCAGTTGCTTCCCACCTCTATACCGACCAGGAACGTGACTCCCTGAAGCAGGGCGGTGTCCAGCGGCTCTATATCGGTAACCTGCCTCATGGCGCCCATCAACTAAAAGCGGTTCTGACGGCACGTTCAGCGAATGAACGCTTTGTTCGCCGTGAAGCGACCCATCAATTTCGGAAGCGGCCCGGTGAATCCCGCATACAGCTGTCTCTGGATGCCGCGGCGCCGGACTACGAACCAGTGGTTTCGTTTCAGGAATGGAAATAGGGCGAAAGGATGGTCGTGCTCGCTAAGTTTCGGAAAGTCTCCACACGGTTTGCTCTCAGTCTGACCGCGGCCCTTATCCCGGGGCTGGCGTCCGGAGGCAGCGATTTGGCGTCGTTGCACTTGGGGCTCGCACAATTCGCCCTGGACACCCATGAACCGGCTGCAGCATTGCGTTATACCCGGAATGCCACTACCGAAGCCGAACGCCTGGTTCGCGCTAAAGCATTGTTAGTCACGGGGAGTCATCAGGAGGCTGAACGGCTGCTGAAAGAACTGATCGAAGGACAGTATTACCGCGGGCAGGCGGCACTATTGCTGGCGGAACTGCCGACGGACTCTGGAGACAACAAAACCCGGGAATACCTTGAAACTGCTGCGAAGCGGGCCAGTGGCAGTGACCGGCAAAAGGCGCTTTATCGATTGGCCGAGATTGAGCGGGAGGCGGGGCATACCGATCGGGCCGGGAAGGTGCTGGCGTCCATGGAGCCAGGCTATTGGGCTGCGCTGGGTTACATGAACATTGCGGCTGACTACGGCAGGCAGGACCGGAATCCATCGCGAGCACTGGTTGCACTTCGAGTGGCTCTGGCCATGTCCGAAGAAGACGTCGACAGCCAACGCAGCCAGGAACTCAGAAGCCGACTACTGGTTCGCGCCGGCTACCTTGCTTACGATCACGGAGACTACGAAAAGGCCATCGGCTTCCTGGAGAAAATCTCCCTGGAAAGCTACAGCACATCCCATGGCCTCTACCTTCACGGTCTTGCGCTCTCTGCCAGTGGCAACCAGCGGGCGGCAATGCAGTCCTGGCATCGCGCCAAAAAGTACCCACTGGCCTATCCCGGTGTGGCCAATGCCTGGCTTGGAACGGGTAGGGGGTACGACCTCGCCGGTTACCTGGGGCAGGCGGGTGAAGCTTATCTGGCAGCAAATGCGTCCTATGAAAGTGAACGGGTGACCCTTCGCAAACTGGCTGACCAGATCCGTCAGAAAGGTGCGTATCAGGCGCTGGTACTGGACGCACGGAACTCTGAGGCCCAATGGTTCCTTGCCGACAACCGTACGCTCACACAGCCCCGTACTGCCTATCTGATTCGTTTCATTGAGCAGCCCGCTGCCCAGGCCGCCGTCAACCGGGTGGCTGAACTGAAGGAGATGAGGCAAACACTGAATCAGCGGGAAGACAGCCTTGCTGTTTTTCGGGGGGCCATCAGTGAACGTTTGGGGCCTGTGGGGCACAACGTTGATGGCGGTCCCTTCAACGAAGAAATCAAAGAGCTGGTGCAGCGGTTGGCGAACCTGAAAGCCCGGACCATCTCTCCTGCACAACAAGAGGCGCTGAAAGGTGTAGCCAGGACATTGGCCGATCTGAAAGCGTCCGTTGGCAGGCTTGATGGAAGATTGAAAAAGAAAGATCGCAAGCTCACTGAACTGGTGACACGCACCGACCATGCGCTGGAGCGGATACGGACGGTTCGTCGCACGGCCGATGCACTTCTGAGCAGGGCAGAGTCGGAACTGGATGAACTGGCTCTGGCCTATGTCGAAGAGCAGGATCACCGTATGGCGTTTGCGTTGGATCGGACCGAGCAGCAGATTGCCCACCTGTACGAGTATCTGGCCCTGGAAAACCTTGAGCGAGGTCAGCAATGAAGCCAGTGGTGTCAATTTCCCTGACGGTGCTGTTTACGGCGTTCGCGGCGAGTGCCCAGGCACAGGAATCTTTCCGGGTAGAGCTCGGTCGCGACGGCGAAACCATCGCTGATATGCGCCCGGTTTTTCTGGAATTCCAGTCCCGACCGATGCCGGCCATATCGCCAACAGAAGTTGCCCGTCGATACCAGCGATTGTTTGAACACTCTGATGAACCTGAAGTACGCATTGATGCACTTAACCGACTTTCCAATATCCAGAAGGTGACTGACGAGGACGTCAGCTTCAGCGAAGAACGCGAACAACAGGTATACCGGCAGGCGCTGGAAAGTTACGAATCCATTCTCGACAGGGGCGCCTACCAGGGCCGGCTTGATGAATTGCTATACCAGATGGCGAAGGCTCATGCCTACACGGGGCAGGCGGAGGAGTCTATTGACCGGTTACGCCAACTGGTTGGTCTGTATCCTTCGTCCTCCCTGGTACCTGAGGCCCGCTTCCGCATTGCCGAGGCAGCGTTTTCGGCGGGAGACTATGCCGAGGCTGAGTCCGAGTACAGCCGTGTGATCTCGAGTGACGGCACCGATAGCCTGAAAACCAAGGCCCGATATATGCAGGGCTGGAGCCAGTACAAGCAAGGGTCTTCTGGCCGGACAAGGGCCGCAAAGACGTTCCTGGCGGTACTGGACGGTGTCGGTGAGGAAACCAGTGGGTTTCGCCGCATTCCTGCCAGCGACGCTGAACTGGTTGACGACACCTTCAGGATTGTCGCTCTGATGGCGGCGGAAGACCGGGGCGTTGAATCCCTGGCAAGCTGGTTGACCGATGCGGGTGGCAAGGGCTTCGGGTACCTGCTGTACGACAGGCTGGCAGATTACTACGCCAGCAACCGGCGTTTTGAAGACAGCGTGGCGGTGAACAATGCCTTTGTTCGCGATTTCCAGGCGCATAACGCCGTACCGGCCTTTCTGGCCCAGAATGTGGATGTCTGGCGCATGGCGGGGCAAACTGATCGCGCAAGGGCCGCCAGGGCTGAGTATGTCCAGGCATTTGCCGGCGATGCCCGTTACCAGCAACTCGCGAAAGCGGATCAGGAACGCTGGCAGAATTTCAGCCGGTCACTGGCGGACTATCACTATGATCAGGCCGAAGAGGGGCAAGTGGAGCGCCAAGTGGCATCTTTCCGGTTGGCTGGGGGTTACTACAGTCAGTTGGCTGGCCGGAGCGGCCAGAAGGGAGACGTTCTTCGCATGGCCGGTGATGCGTTCCTGCAGGCAGGTGACCACACTGACGCCTTCAAGCATTACCAGCGTGCGGCTTATGACACGGATCATGAGACAAAAGAGTATCCGGGGGCGGCGGATGCCGCCTGGGCTGCCATCGTAATTCAGCGTGATGCGCTGGACAATCGCAATTCACTTCCCGCGACACTGGACGACCTGGCTGCAGCCGCCGACCGCTTCGCGGCTGAGTTCCCAGAGGACGAACGTCAGGCTGGTCTGACGGCGGATATCGCCAACCGAATGCTCGCGGAGCATCGTTATGCTGACGCCCATCGGTTTGCCGAGCTTGCCATAGCCCATCCGTTGGTCAGCCCAGCCGAACGCTACAGTGCCTGGGTCGCAGCCGGTGAGGCGAACCTGGCGATGGCGTCTTATGGGCTTGCTGAAAATGCCTGGCGTCAAGCACTGGCACTGATTTCAGAGGGGCTGTTACAGGAAGGGCGGGCCAAAGATACCGACAGTCTGAAACGGCAACTAGCCAGCAGCATCTACTACCAGGGGGAGAAAGCGGCGAGCGAGGGCCGCATTGACACCGCCGTGGCGCATTTTCAGCGTGTGGAGTCTGCGTTTCCGGGGTCGGACATTGCGATCAAGGGCCGTTACGACGCAGCGAATACACTTCTGAAGGCAGAGCGCTGGCAGGCTGCCGTTAATGAACTGACCCGATTTCGCACGGATTACCCTCAGCATGACCTGACCCCAACCGTAGGCGAAAAGCTGGTGTTTGCCTATCAGTCATCGGGCCAATGGGTGCGCGCGGCGGATGAAATCATGCGTGCCGACGAAGGAGAGTCGCCGTCCTGGGATCAGCAACTGAGGGCGGCTGAGCTGTATCACAAGGCAGAGGCCCATGCGCGTCGCAATCGCATCTACGTCGTGTGGCTCAACCGCGATTCCGCTGCTGCCGATTCCGAGAGCCATATCCTTAGTCAGACCCTGCGCCAGCGTCTTGTGCTCGACGATGT
>TARA_R110000823_G_scaffold11457_8_pt1 | contig 11141 bp, 17 predicted proteins | sample TARA_R110000823 | Tara Oceans TARA_R110000823 (sample SAMEA4397722) | marine metagenome | biome: Polar Biome; feature: [DCM] deep chlorophyll maximum layer (ENVO:01000326); material: water (ENVO:00002006), including particulate matter (ENVO:01000060) such as... | depth 20 m | reverse complement strand
TGGTATAGTCATTATGATTTATGGGTACAATGTTATATCAGTAAACAACCATTACTTATTATTGAACATGATTCAGAGCTGGTGAAACCTCTTCCAGATATGTCTAAAGAAGGGTATAAAGTATTAGCCTATATGGTTAGAGATTATAACCCCTCAAAAGGAAAGAAACTAGCTAGTCCAGGAGCAGGTTATTATATTACCCCCAATTTTGCTTCAAGGTTGATAGTGGGAGCAGTTACAAAACCTGTTACACTAAACAGTGATGGATTTATAGCTAGGACAATGAACTGGGATGCTCAGATGAAAAAGGATGAGCATTACTATGTAGAACAAGTAAATTTAGACGGTCTAAATACTATAGATCACAATAACCCTTATCGAAATTTTATAGGACAAGATTATGAAGACATTGATATATCAGGTATACACGGGTAAGAGATCAAAGCTATATGATAAATGTACTAAGTCTGTGAAAGAGTATGCAGACCGTGTAGGTGCAGATCATATAATCCAGCGGCAACCTATCTTAATGATAAAGCCAGACGTCTTTCAAACAAATAGAAGTGCTGAGTCGTATGGTAAACATGGCGGCTATCTTCCTATATATGAGAAAGAAAATGCATTTACATATCTTAAGTCTTATGACAGTGTAGCTGTTATTGATGCAGATGTGTTTGTAAGAGATACAGTAACTGATTCTATCTTTGATGACGCTAAAGAGCATGATTTTGCTGCTGTTGTAGAGCGTCAAATGCCTATCACTTCTCAGTATAAAAATAAGATTGCTAATTACTCACGCATGCAGTATGGTGGAATTAAAAACGTTGACTGGAAATGGAATGACGCAGGCGCTGAATTTATGAATATGGGAGTGATGGTATTAAACAAATCTATAGTTAAATATCTTAATGGAGAGACTCCACAGCAGTTTCTTCGTCGTCCTCGGTTTAAACCATTCATTGATGGTCTAGGTGCATGGAAATGGTCCACAGATCAGACTCTTCTTAATACCTGGATTAGAGAAGAGAATATGGTAATAAAACAGCTTGACTGGAAGTGGAATGGATTATATACTACTAATACACGTATGAATGAATGTAACTTTGTACATTTCTTTTTAAAAGATCTACTACCTCAAAGAGGTGAGAATGTAGATGAGTTGATGGAGCTAATTAAATGAAAGTACTAATAACAGGTATGGCAGGCTTTATAGGCTTCCATACAGCTATGCATTATCATAATCAAGGATGGGATGTAGTAGGATTTGATAATTTTAATACTTACTATGATCCTGAATTAAAGTATGACAGAGCAGAGCATCTACGCACTGAATATGGTATTAATGTAGATAACATTGACCTTCGTAGTATTATTCATGAAGGGGGATATGATAGTTTCTATATGGATGAGTTCATTATCGAACACAAGCCTGATTTAGTTATTCACCTTGCTGCTATGGCTGGTGTTAGGTACTCTATGGATCATCCACAGGAGTATATTGATGTTAATATTACTGGCACTCAAAATCTTATTAATGCTTGTGAAAAGGCTGGCATTCAGGATGTTATTTACGCTTCAACATCTTGCACCATGCATGGTAATCCATTACCTTGGGCAGAGGGTGAGAAGCTAGGTAAGCAATTAAGTCCTTACGGATACTCAAAGGCTAATAATGAGCATCAGTTTCATATATCTAAAATTCCAAACGCGGTATGCTTACGATTCTTTACTGTATATGGCCCGTGGGGCCGCCCTGATATGGCTTTGTTTGACTTTACTAATAGTATTCTAGCTGATAAGACTATTGATGTATTTAATAACGGTGATATGAAACGCGACTTCACATATGTTACTGATATTGTACAAGGTATTTGGCTTGTATCTCAGAATATGAATTCACGTAACACATATTGTATCGGTAATGGTCGTCAAGTTGATCTTATGGACTTTATTGGAGAGATTGAGAAGAATCTAGGTAAGACAGCTACAAAGAACTTTGTACCTGCTCATCCAGCAGATGCATTAGAGACTTGGTCAGACACTACTAAAATTTGTAAACTAGGATATAAGTCTACCACTTCTATTGAGCACGGTGTAGAGCTCTTTATTGAATGGTATAGGAATTATTTCGGAAAAAACACATGAAGGTTGTAGTATTAGGCGGTGATGGGTTCTGCGGATGGCCTACTGCATTAAAATTAGCTAAGGAAGGTCATACAGTAAGCATTGTAGATAATCTTTCTCGACGAGACATTGATGAGCAGCTGAATAGTTACTCACTAACAAATATTTCGTCAATGCAAGAAAGGATAGATGCTGCTCGGATTCACGGTCTAAATATTTCCTTTGCTAATATAGATATTGCTCTTGACTATGAAGTATTTAAGACATATATTAGTATAATAAAGCCAGTTGCGATAGTTCATTTTGCTGAGCAACGAGCTGCTCCTTACTCTATGATTTCAGATAAAGAGAGACGATATACAGTAGATAATAATATCTCTACAACCCATAATGTGCTTAATGCTATTGTAGAAGTAGATAAAGATATTCACCTTGTTCATCTAGGCACTATGGGAGTATACGGATACTCTAAAGACTTTGGTGATATCCCAGAAGGGTATCTTAATGTAAAGATTAACTCTACTGATAAAGATGTAGACATTTTATACCCTACCAACCCAGGGTCTGTATATCATATGACTAAATCAATTGATCAGCTATTATTTCAGTTTTATAATAAGAACTGGAATCTAAAGATCACTGATCTACATCAAGGTATTGTATGGGGAGCTCAAACTAAGGAAACTTCTCTTGATCCTAAACTAGTAAATAGATTTGACTATGATGGAATATATGGAACTGTTCTTAATCGTTTCTTAGTGCAAGCTTCTAATAAGCATGACTTAACTGTATATGGGACTGGTGGTCAAAAGAGAGCGTTTATCCATATTGAAGATACCGCTAAGTGTGTTATACTAGCTGTAGAGACTCCTCCAGTAGATACATCTAAAGTACGCATCTTTAATCAAGTATCAGAGGTGAGATCAGTAAGAGAACTAGCTGAGATGTTAAAATCAAAGATATCTTATATTAATAATCCACGTAAAGAACTAGCTGAGAATGATCTATCAGTATCTAATGAAGGGTTAAAGAGTTTAGGATTTAAACCAACTACTCTATCTGATGAGCTGTTAAATGATGTTAAGTTTCTATCTGCAAAGAACGCCGGTAATTTTAATAAAGATAATGTCTTAACTTCACCGGAGTGGTAGATGCCAATGATACTTCAAGATAAACTAGTCTATGCTAATTATGCGTGGCCACCTATAAAAGAATATTCTATTGATGTGAAAGTAAAAGATTGGTTGGATGATTATAGTGTACTTAGACGTAGACTACATAAGACTGCTCGTAGATGTGTAGATATAGGAGCTCATATAGGAATATATGCATATGAGTATTCAAAGAGATTTGATATAGTAGATAGCTTTGAGCCTATACCTTCTATATACAAGCTTCTAGATCAGAATACAAATACAATATCAAACATAAATTGCTATAATTATGCTGTGTCTAACAATAACAAAGATGTATTAATTTATGAAAATCCAAGAAACTCTGAAAGTAATGTTGTTGTCTCTACACAGACAGAAGCATTAATACAGTCTAGGTGGGGTACTGGAAAGCGATGGGAAGGTCAAACACCTATTACTGTGCCAGCAATTACTATAGATAGTTTTGGATGGGATAATGTAGATCTTATAAAGGTAGATACAGAAGGCTATATTAAAGAAGTGTTAGAAGGTATGGTAGATACCTTAACTAATAATTCCCCTATTGTTCAGCTTGAAGTACGTGATACAGGAATACCTGCTACTAAAGCTGATATTAATCCTCTACTTAGTAGTTTAGGATATAAGGTTTATAGCTCTTGGAAACAAGACGATTTTTATGTGAAAGTAGATAAATGAAAACACTAATATATCAATACTGGGATGGACCTACTACAAGCGGTAACGAAGCTGGTCGAAAGGCTATGAAAGAATATGCAGATCGCATTGGAGCTAATTATCTCTATGAGCATGAGCCTAAGTTTGTCACTAATCTAGGTAAGTATTCACCTCACTATGGGTCCTTTAAACCTATCTTCACTGAGAGTTTTTATGATTATGATTATGTAATGTTCGCTGATACAGACGTTTTTCCTGTAGATAATTTAAAAGAGAACATTTTTGATCAATTTACTGGTACAGATTACCATGTAGGTATTTGTGAGGAGTGGAATGCTCCTGAGGCTAGGGTAAAGCATACCATAGGAGGTATTAATAACTACTGGGATGACCTATGGGTAAAACGCATAGAGAACACGTTCAGCGTAGAGATGCCAAGGACTGATAAGGGCTTACCGAGAATATATAACTCAGGTGTAGTAGTGTGGAGTAACTACGGTATGCTTAATGCTAAACATAAGTTTATTAAGTTTGATCAATATATTAATATGTTTAAAGACTTCCCTTCCTTTTATACATGTGATCAACCATATTTGCACGCTATGTTAGAGGTGTGTAAGTTTAAGTGGAAGACAATGGATTATAAATGGAATAGCTCTGTACATTATAGACCAGGTACAAAGGGTGAAGGTCGGCCTGTTAACGATCTCAGAGATGATGCTAATTTTGTACATATTCAGTTAAACAAAGCAGATAATTTCTCAGAAGAAACTCTTAGTAGAGTTACTAACTTACCGGTAAGTGAATGGCAAATTTAATAGTACAGCATTGGTGCGGACCTTCTCAGCGATGGGCTGAGTTAGCTGAACAGACTATCCGCATGTATAGTAAGAATGTAGGTGCAGAGTATCTTTTAATAAAAGATTATCCCATGGGGGATATGATAGCTCAAAAACAATCAAAGCCATACTTAGTATTACAAAAGCTTTATGTATTAAACGAAGCTTTCGATCATTATGATGATGTTCTCCTTTTAGATATGGATATGATTGCTACTAAAGTAATAGATAATATATTTAATTATCCTGGCATCGGCAGACTTCATAAGAAGGGGATGTCAGTAGTTAATGCAAGTAAGAATGGACGCAAGTGGCCTACCTTATATAAACAGGGTGAGCCAATGTTTTTTGGTAACTGTGTAAAGCTTAATAAGCATCAAAGAAAAGAGTTGCGTTTTGCTCTTAAAAAGGATATAATAGATAATAATATGTCCTCAGATGAACTACCTCCTAATGATGAGATATTGCTACATCACTTATTATATGTAACGGGTATTTTAAAAGATCAAGACACATTAGAGTTACCTCATGATAGGTTTTGCGATCTACCTGAAGAAGCTCATCAAGACGCTACTCTACTTCACTTCTGTGGTGGTAGAAAGTGGAAAATAGAAGAAACTATACGCAACCTTTACGGATTAGAAATACTATGAAAAACATTATATTACAGCACTTTCAACCTCATGAAAAATATATTAACGAAAAGACTCATACTATAGTTGATAAGAGTAGTGACAATATAGCTCGCTATGCAGAGAGTCTGGGTGCTGAATATAAGATGTTAGACGGTAAACCTTTTATGGAAGATTTACGTATGCAATGTCAGAAGTTAGCTATGCTTAATGAAGAGTATGATGAGTATGATACCGTTGTTATGCTTGATACAGACATGTTTGTGCGTAAGGGTATGACAGAGAATGTGTTTGAAGCTAAAGGCGTAGCATGTTTTGATAAAACTCATCGCAATCGCCAGTTACCAGCTATGTGTAGAGACTTTCCGGGGTTTACAGATCAGCGAGTTCAGCTATGGTCTGGAGCTTGCTATGTACTAGATAGAGAGACAAGACAGAAGTTTAGATCCTTGATCAATTCAGTTACTAGAGCTATGATGAGAAAAATTAGTCCTTACCCCTATGTGGAAGAAGGTATTATGCATATGTTAGCTGTACATGGTAATCTAGGTTATGGTATATACGATAAGTGTTTAGATGAAAAGTGGCAATATAGTCATTATTTAAAGAATGTTAATACTTGTAATATGATTCATATCCGTAAGAGACCATATGATGACTCAGAAGGAGTCTACGGAGCTAAAATGAGAAATTACTATGACCTCGTAAAAGCTGGGTTAATTGAAGCATAAATACAATAAAAGCTATAGGTAGAGACAATGGTAAGTTTAGTAGATGAGTTAACAGAAACTTTAAAGACTGTTAAAGTTAATACAAAAGAGAGAGAGTTAGCTCTCAATCAAAGGCATCCAGCTTTTGTTATAACAACGATTAACGACCATGCAAGTGTTGTTGGTGCTCGAAGAGCTATTAAATCTATTCAAGATACTAAAAGTACTTTACGACCGTTTATTGAACCAGCAGTCACTCCAGAAACTTTAGATGATGAACTGGCTCAGTTTGGGCTTACTGTAAACGATTGGACATGGCCGAGAAAGCCAGGTGGTATTAAATATGATATCGTTTCCGGAATGGAACTACATGCATATGGCGCTAACGATCTACTGAAAGTAATATCCTGCATGGTATCGCATATGAAACTATGGAAGTTTGCTGCTGTTGTTGATCAGCCTATTATTATCTTAGAGCATGATGCTATTTTTACACGTAAGTTTGATATTATGAATCTACCTTCCTTGGCCAGAGATAGTGTTATTCAATTAAACAACCCCCTTGGAGCAACACGTAAAGCTTCAGAATTTTATCAGAAAGTAGAAGCGGCTCAAGTTGATCTACCTGATAATACATATGCTACAGTTCCGTGGATTGATGATAGAAAAATACCTCAAGGTATAGCTGGTAATTCAGCGTACTATATGCCTGCCTCAATAGCTAGAACTATGTTTAAACTAATCGATGAACATGGACTGTGGCCTAATGACGCTCTTATGTGTAAGCAACTGCTAGGGGATCATTTGCTTAAAGTTGCATATCCGTACTACACAGCATTACAGGGTATTAAATCTACTACTCAAGGATAAATTATGAAAAACTTCGTTATTACAATTCGTGACAATATTAAATCTGAAGACGCAGCTGAGCAATGTATTGCTTCTGGTAAGCGCCATGGCCTAGAGATAGAATATTATCAGGCATACACCCCTCATAACTGTCATAAGTTTATAAAAGATAATAAAATTAACACCACTCTGTTTGACAACTCTAAGTATTCAAGAGAAGATAATGCTCGTGCAGCATTTTGCTCTCATTTTTCTCTATGGCAATTCTGTTATGAGCAAGATGAAGAAGTAACTATTTTTGAACACGATGCTATTTTAGTAGATAAAATTCCTGAAGTGTTGTATACTGGATGTATATCATTCGGTAAACCATCGTATGGTAACTTTGTTACACCACCTAAATTAGGAGTGAATAAGTTAGTATCTAAGCAGTATTTTCCGGGCGCTCATGCATATAGACTTAAACCAGCAGCTGCTAAGATATTAATAGAAGCTGCGCAGCTAGAAGCGTTGCCTACAGATATCTTTCTTAATAATGAAGCTTTCTTATTCCTAGAAGAATACTACCCATGGCCTGTTGAAGTGAGAGAGACATTCTCTACTATTCAGAAGATAGAAGGGTGTGTTGCGAAGCATGGATTTAAACAAGGATATGAAATAGAGGAAGTATAAAATGACCGTGACAGTAGCTTGTGTCTATTGGGGCACAAAGTTTTCATTAGATTATGTTTATAATTTAAAAGCAGCTGTAGAGAGAAACTCTACACTACCTTTCAACTTCATATGTTATTCAGATAAGCCGATTCCAGGAGTAATAACTAAATTACTACGTCCAGGGTTTTCTGGCTGGTGGAATAAACTTCAAATGTTCGATACATCAAGTAAAGTAAGTGACCGGATGGTTTACCTTGATCTTGATACTATCATTACAAGTAATGTAGACTGGCTTCTAGCTGATCGGTCTTGGTTTATGGGTATCGAAGATGTAGGTGCTGTTAATAAACATCAACCTCATCTTAAGAACGTACTACAGACTGGTGTAATGTCTTGGGAGTTTGATCCAGTATCTTTTATATGGAACTCATTCGTCTTAGGACAAGATCATGTACTTGATACCTACAGAGGTGACGGTGAGTATCTCTCATCTGTAATGAACCCCTATCAACGTAAATTACTGCAACACAAATATCCAGGTAAGTTAAAGTCGTATAAGTATGATGTGTACCCAGGGCCACCTAAAGAAGATGTGGCAATTGTATGCTTTCATGGGCGACCTAGTATTGAGCAAGCCATGACTGAAACTATAACAACTCCTATGGCTACATATAAACCTCAACCTTGGATTAAGGATTACTGGAAGAAATGACTCGTGTAGCTCACATAATTGGTAACGGCGATAATGCTCAAATGTATAAACCTGCTAAAGGTATTAAAATTGCGTGTAACTTAGCACCTATAGAAATACCTAACCTATTTGCCTCTTGTATTGTAGATTTTAAGATGTCAGCTGCTCTGACAGAAGGGTCTGTAGAGATTCCAGGTGATTGGGTTTTAGGTTTTAGACCTAAAATGTGGTATGAGCAAAACAAAGGTAATTTTAAAATGCGCTTTGGGCATAAGATTAAAGAGTTTTATACAGAGCTACCTGCATATACTATGAATCCTGGAGAGCAACCCGGTAACGGATACACCAATTTTAATTGTGGTCATATGGCTACTCATTATGTAGCTAATAAAGTTAAAGCTGATGAGATTCATATGTATGGATTTGATTCATTATTTGATATGAACCTACGATCTTATACAGACTTTGTATTACAGTCAGACAGAGGCGCAACAAACAATGTTAGACTTAATGATAGATGGCGACCTGTATGGGAAGGTATCTTTAATGAGTTTAGTAATACCCAATTTGTGTTATATCACAAACATGATGCTTTAAAAATAAAAGCTCCTCCTAATGTAGAAATAAGAACAAAATAACAGTTGCACTCAGTCCAAATAGTTCCTATAATAAGGTAACAATTAGGGAGATAGTCGTTGGTAGTTTTAGAATTCACTCGTAAATGTTCAAAGAAGCGTTATGATGCTATAACTAGCGCTGTGATGTTTGCATGTAATAACCTGATACCCCGCGTCCGAAAACCGGTTTATATAAATATAACACCGATACACAAGTTGACTGAAACGCAAGGAGTAAACGGCGACTGTATGGATGAGGAAGATCGTGAGTTCACGATCCGCATCGACGTATCATTACCCCTTAATGAAATGATATCTACAATTCTACATGAGATGGTTCATGTTAAGCAATATCTGTCTGGTACTTTAAAACAACCTAGACCAGGGGTTGCGGTATATAAAAGAGTTGACTATGATTGGGAAATGGAATATGATGATCGTCCATGGGAGATAGAAGCCCATTGCAAAGAGAAACAATTGGCGGAGAAATATTTTGCCGAAGAAGAAAAATAGTCTACTGGATCAGCAATGCATTCAAATAGTAGGTGACAATATTAATATGACGGTGCCGTGGTACATTATGGCAGCCTATGCCTATTACGTAGATGATGATCCTATTTTGGAGGATCACATATTCGATAGGTTATCAACTAAGATGCTAGCACATTGGGACGAGATTGAACACTTTCATAAACACTTCCTAACTAAGGAGATGCTAGAAGCTGGTACTTACCTTGGAGAATATCCATCACGGGTAAAAGATGCTGTTATGGAGCTACGAGGATCATGACCGACTCAGCTGATGACCCATGCGATGGAATAGGATCTGACACACTATCTGGATGGATTAAAAAGAAGAAAGATTTAACAAAGATTGTTGAGGGTTAAATGACATCTACCGCTATTCTTATACCTGCACGTTTTGCCAGTACACGCTTTCCTGGTAAGCCACTCACATTATTAGATAGTGTACCGATGATTAAACGAGTGTATGATACTTGTATTAAATCTGGGCTTGATACATATGTACTCACAGATGATTGGTCTATTGCTCAATTGTTTGATAATAATACTTGTAGGGTAGATGGTACTGATTATCAAAATGGAACTGAGAGATGTGCAGGTGCATTAAAACTTATTCGTAAATATGACCAATATATTAATGTTCAAGGTGATATGCCTGATGTGACTCAAGATATGATTGAGAAGACAGTACGGCATTTAAACCATTATCAAATTACTACGATATTTACTAAAATGGATACAGAATTGCAGAATGATCCTAACACAGTTAAGATGGTTCGTAGTGGTGATAAAGCATTATGGTTTGCTAGAGGCATGACAGGGTATGGAGAACATCATCTTGGCATATACGGATACAAACGTGACGTCTTAAAATGGTATCCAACATTAGATGTCACTGAAGAAGAAACTGTTGAGCAATTGGAACAACTCCGTTGGCTTAAAGCAGGATATAACGTAGGGTGTTTACATACAGAATTTAACGGACTAGAAATCAACACACCAGAAGATGTAGAGAAATGGTATAATAACAGTTGCATTAAGTAATAGAATAGTCTAATATAAATTATCAACAAGGAGAATGTAATATGAAATTAACCTTACGAGAAATGACAACACTGTTCAAAGACAATAACATTGAGTACATAGTAAAAAATCAAGACAACGGTGTCGCACAAATTAACCTACTTTATAGAGTGGAGACATCAAATGATTGAACAAGAATATGACGGTATGGAAATTATTACTCCTGTAGATGATCCTATCATTTTAAAGAACAAGTCTAAAGCTGAACGTATGCATGCAGATAAAGTCGCAAGAGAAAAACGTAAATCAGTGAAGGAAACAGTTGCAACTAAGTTGCAGAACATGTATGATAAAGCTAGACGTGCTAGGAAAGCAAAATGATGAAATGTTTAATTCTAATTACAGCACTAGGTGTAGTATCCCCCGTTGCAGCCGAAACTGTAAAAGCTCAGATCGAAGATCGTTACACGAATATCTCAGTGAGCGAACCATACACGAGTCAAGATTGTGTGATGGTTAATGTTCCTGTATATGGTAACGTGACTACTCAAGGAGACGCTGCTGGAGGCGCTCTGCTAGGAATGCTCTTAGGTGGACTTATAGGTAAAGGTGTTACTGGTGATGATGGCGGCGCAGCAGCTGGCGCGG
>TARA_R110000823_G_scaffold143248_1_pt1 | contig 11156 bp, 25 predicted proteins | sample TARA_R110000823 | Tara Oceans TARA_R110000823 (sample SAMEA4397722) | marine metagenome | biome: Polar Biome; feature: [DCM] deep chlorophyll maximum layer (ENVO:01000326); material: water (ENVO:00002006), including particulate matter (ENVO:01000060) such as... | depth 20 m | reverse complement strand
GGAATTGCAAAAACTTTTATTCATGCTGATTGTGACATGACATTGCCACAAGAAGTGATGTTCTTATATTAAAAACAAACTATGAAAAGCACAATTTTAAAAGAAGCACTTTCAATTCTTCCAGATTTATTGAAAGATAAGAACAAAAAATGGTCAGCAAAAAGAACAATCAGTGGTGTATTGGTTGGAATAATAGCAAACTATCTTCAAACAAATCCATTGTCTTGGATGGTGGTTGCAATGACACTTGTTGCTGTTGCACCATTATGTCTTTCATTTTTTGAAAACAAATCATGTCATTGTAAATGAAGCCTTACAGACCAAGATGGTCTGAATTTATAAGACCATACATCAAAGAATTCAGAAGACTTTCAGAAGATGAACAATTGCATCTTATGAAGTTGATGTTGCTGTCAGATAAAATTGAAACTTCACAAGACAAAAAGAATCTGAATGTCACTTCAAAATCAAGTGCAAGGATCAAAACACTGAAACAACTTCTTGATGTTGCCAAAGTAGATTTGACAAAATTCTTTGTCGAAAAGTACAACATAAACAAATGGGAAGTTTCAGCACAAATTGATGGTCGAATGGTGACTGAAGAATTGTTTCAAGTCAAAGCACAACTTTTGCAAAATAAGTCCATAGAGAAACGCAAAAGAATAATTGATGAACTACATCAAGACTTTGTCAATCATTCACCGAAAGCAATAAAAAGAACACACAAAGATGGAAGTCACTTGCTTGAAGTAAACATCTTTGATTTGCACTTTGGAAAACTTTGCTGGAATGGTGAAACTGGTGAAGACTATGACACAAAGATTGCATCAGAAAGATTTCATTTAGCAATTGATGACTTAATTCACAAATCAAAACCATTTAGCATTGACAAAATATTGTTTCCAGTTGGAAATGATTTCTTCAATTCAGACAGAAAAGAAAACACCACAAGCAACAACACACCACAAGATGAAGATTTGCGATGGATGAAGACATTCAGAAACGGAAGAAGGTTGATTGTTGAAGGTATCGAAAAGCTGATGCAAGTTGCTGATGTTGAAGTTGTTGTTGTGCAAGGAAATCATGACTTTGAACGGTCATACTATCTTGGTGATTCACTTCAAGCGTGGTTCAGAAACAACAAGAATGTGACAATCAACAATGATGCAACACCAAGAAAGTATTTCAAGTATGGTCAGAACTTGATTGGTTTGACACATGGAAACAATGAAAAGATTGCTGACTTACCTTTGCTTATGGCATCAGAAAAGAAAGAATTGTGGTCAGACACAAAGTTTCATGAATGGCATATTGGACACTTCCATCACAAGAAACAGATTAAGTTCCAAACAATAGATGAACAAAAAGGTTGTGTGATTAGATTCATGCGTTCATTAAGTGGAACAGATGCATGGCACAATTTAAAAGGATATGTTCAGAATGTTCAATCTGCTGAATCATTTATCTGGCATAAATCTGAAGGAATGGTTTGTCATCAATTCTTTAATCTATGAACATAGGAATGAACATTGATTTTGTCAAAGGGTTGTTGTTTGGAATTAGACATTTCGATCCAGATGAATACCATCCATACTTGGAAGTTCAATTGTATATCCTATTCATTAGAATAAATATATTTATCTTCAATAAATCATAGTATATTAAACATTTAACAATTCATTGTTGAAAATCATTGTGAAGTTTATTGTGTAATTATTTGCACAATCAAATATTGTTTGTAGATTTACAACATCAAACAAATCAACAACTAAAAAAACAGATTATGACAAATCAAATTAACAACTGGATTAACTTAAAAGTTCAAATGTTTAACGCCCTAACTACTGGTAAGAATAAAAACACAATTAGAGAAAATTGGAAATATCCAAGCATTAAATCTATAGCTTTTGATGTATATGTATTACAAAAAAAAATAGGTGCTTAATGCACCTTTAACCAATAACAACTAAAAAACAAGATCATGACAACACACCAAAAATTTACTCATTTAGAAAGTTTACTTAAAAAAGCAAATTGTCCAATATCAGAAATTACACCTATTGCAAGTCAAATAATAATTGACTGTAGAAACCTAAATAAAAGTGTACTTAATGTAAAAGTAGTTGGAAACGAGATAACATTATTTTAAACGAATAAGAGCATAATGCTCTTTTAACCAATAACAACTAAAAAAACAGATTATGACAGAATTAGACTTATTGATTGAAGACTTGCAAGACATTTCAAATGCAAAATGGCATTCTGCTGAAAGATGGAAGAATGCAAGAAAACGTTCAAATGAACCATTTATGATTTCTTTGTTTGGTTGTGCAAAACTGAACCATGAAGTTGAAATCACCAGACTTGCAAATGTTAGATGGCAACAAAGGGTTGTCAATATGTGTTTAAAAATAACAAGAATAAATGTTGAACAATTAAATCATTTACAAAATGTTTGAAAAGTCATTGATTAGACAAGTGATGAAATATGCACACAAAAGAAACAAGTCTTTGAATGTTGTTCAAAGATATTTGTCAATACATTACAAGATTAATATTTCAATGCGTGCATTAGAAAAAAGAAAGTTTTGGATGAAAACACTTTGTCAGATATGCTAAAAAATTTTGAAGACAACACACACAATCTTTCTGATGAAGAATTGCAGATTGCACAATCAGTCAAGAATGGTTTAAAGAAGTACATTGGTAAGTCAAATGCGAAGTCTGGAACAACTATTTGTTCTGCATATACCATGCACACCAAACACAAATTAAATGGTGTTAGACTGCGTAAAATCATCAATCATTTAAGAAATCAAGGTGAACCAATTTGTTCAAGTTCAAAAGGATATTATTATCCAGGTAACAAGAAAGAACTTCTTGACACAATAAAATCAATCAGTCAAAGAATAGATTCACAACTTCAAGTCATTAATCAACTTAAAAAACATTTATGAAATTTATTTGTGATAAAAGTCAATACATTAAAAATTGTGACACAGAAAAGTCATTTGCAATTCAATATTCAAAATATGATAATCACATGATGTTCTTGCCTAAGTCAATGGTAAAAATTGAAGAAATTGAAATTGAAAAATATGGTCAATACTGGTCAACTAAATTTGAATTTGAGATTCCAAAATGGTTGTTTTATAAATTATCTGAAAAAGACATTGAAACAATTAATCTAATTCAAAAAGAATGGAAACAAGAAAACAATTTATAAGCAGAATGCAATGGATGATTGCAGAAATTAAGTCAAGTGATTTTTCTGATGCACATATTTTGACAATGCTTGAATACGAAATGCAACAAAGAGATAAAAAAATTATAAAAGACACAAAAAGAAAAGTGTTTGGTGTTATGGATCTAAAAAAATCTTATGGACATACAACCAATAATGTTCTTAAAATAGGCATTGAAAAGATTGATGAGATTGCAAACACTATATAAAAATTTACACTATATTTACACAATCAACAACTTAAAAAAAACAAATTATGTCAAGATTATTCAATCAATTTCTTCAAAGACATTTTGATGGAAATGTACATGCACATGAACAACAACTTTCAACTGAACTAAATGCTGAACATCAAGAATGGCATCATGAAAGACAGAAATGGATTGATGGAAAAATCACACTTTACAATGGTGGAACTGTTGAACAATGGGTAAAACTTGGAAGACCAGCAAATCAAAAATCAACTTTATAAAAAATTAAAAAATGGAAATCAAAAAAGGAATTGTTAAAACTGTTCAGTCAAATGGTGACTTGAAATTGCAACATGGAATATTTTACAAATTTGAAATTCAAATTGGTGATGATGTTGGTGAATATCTTTCAAAATCTGATGATGGTGGAAATAAAAATTTTCCAGTAGGTTCAGAGAAAGAATATGAATTGACTGAAAATAAATTTGGTAAAAAAATAAAACCACATTTTTCACAGAAATCATTTGGGCAAGTACAAACATTTACAGATAGTCCAGACAGACAGAAGATGATTGTAAAACAATCTTCACTGAAGGTTGCAACAGATTTGTGTATTGCAAACAAAAAGACAGATTTGGATTCAGTTTTTAAACTTGCTGACAAAATTGTTTCATGGGTGATGGATGACAATGCTGGACAAAAAATTGAAGATGGATATACTTCAGTGAAGAAACAAAGTGTTGCACCAGTACAACAAAAAGAAGAAAGTACAATTGATAAATATCATTCAAATGATTTACCTTTTTAAGATATGAACTGGACACCAAATAATAAAGCAGAACAATTGTTCATTGACTTGTTTGAAACTAAGTCAAACATGGCAAAAGAATTGAACATCACAAGGAACACTTTGGACACCTATTTGAAAAGCCCAAATAAAATGTACAAACAAATCAAGCATATTGCAAAACTTAAAAATATATCAGAGTTGACAATATTCAAAGCATTGACAAAATGATGGAATATTCTTTCAACATTAAATATGCAGAAAAGTATGGTGTGAATGAATCAATTATGATTAAGAACTTTATTTTCTGGATTCAAAAAAATTCAGCAAATAAAGATTCTTGTCATGATGGAAGGACTTGGACATACAATTCAACAAATGCATTCTTGAAGCTGTTTCCATTTTGGTCAACTGGTCAAATAAATAGGACTATAAAATCATTGATTGAACAAAATGTTTTGATTGTTGGTAATTATAACAAAGCAAAATATGACAGAACAAAATGGTATGCATTTGCTGATGAACAAACATTTGTTGAAAATGGAAAATGCATTTCACAAAAACAAAAAATGGATTTATCAAAAACGAAAAATGCAATTGTTAAAATCGACAAACCTATACCAGATGTAAACACATATATAAACACAGATAATAAACACATATATAAAATGTCTATCGACATTTATCACAAATTTTGTCTTTCAAATTTTGATGCACCAGCAAAGATTGATGGTATACAAGGTAAAGCCTTGAAGTCAATTTTAAGCTATTTAAAGACACTTTGTAAACAAAAAGGTAATGACAGACAAGAAGATATTTTAAATGCATTTAAATACATCTTTTCTAATTGGAAGAATCTTGAACCGTTTCTTCAGAAGCAAGTTAAATTGTCACAAATTAATTCTAACTTGGTGAACATTATACAACAATTAAAAGAAAACAAACCATCAAACAACATTGCAGATGACATCCTTGCAAAATATAGACAATAAAATTATATCACCGATCCATTCTGAATTCAACAAACAAGTGTTGAAAATGAACATGAATGACATTGTGAAGATTGCACTGGTTGACAAACCACAATCAATTTATAAGTCAATGAAACTTGAAGAAGAAAAAACAATTGACATTCTGATGTTGATGCTTATAAAATTTCAGGACTTTTATAATTGCAAAAGCAAAATGGACAGACCACAATTAGAAGAAACTGCATACATTATTTGTCAGCAATTCAGACACTTCAACTTTTATGACATTGGAATGTGTTTAAAATACGCAAAGATGAATGAAAAGATATTTGACAGAATAGACGGTGGTATGATTTTGGAATGGATGACCAGGTATGACATCACAAGAACTGGTTTGGTGATTACTGAAAGAGAAAAACAAAAAACAAGACAAGATTCAGAATGGTCAGCACTTGGTGAAAGAAGTTCAATTCAAAGACTTAAAGACTTTTTGAAATGAACAAAGAAGAAGTCAAACAATATCACAAAACTTACAGACGATATTTAACGGCTGAAGAAGAAAAACAAATTGAATATTGTAAACAAAACAATTTTGTATATCAATCTGCATATGAATTAATGTTTGGATATAACTTCAATCTTAAACCATATAAACCAAAAATCAACATTAAACCAAGAACTTCTGGTGGTAAATTAAATGGTGAATTTTTATGAGAAAGCAAGAAGAAAGAAATTTGCAAAAATCAATTGTTCGATATATGAAGTTAATGCACAAAGACATCTTCATGAATGGATCACTTGGTGGTGTTTATATTCAGAATTCAAGACATAGAGATTATAAAGCAAAAGGATATACTTCTGGTTTTCCTGACTTGTTTTTATATTCACCAAGAATTGTTGAAGGTGAATATATCAGTGGTCTTGCAATTGAATTAAAAGTCAAAGGAAATTATCCAACGGAAAATCAAAAGAATGTGATTGGAATTTTAAATGCAAACGGATATTTAGCAGTTGTTTGTACTGGTTTAGATGAAACAATTGACAGAATTGAATGGTATTTGTCTTGCACTATTCCAAAAGCTGATGTCAACTACACAATAAAAAAATGAAAAACAAGTGGCATCCAATTGAATGGATATACAAAGACTATAATTATTTCCTTGGTTTTGCAGTCAAGAAAACAAAAGACAAAGACTTGTCTGAAGATTTAGTCCAAGAAACATTTCTTCAATTGATGACCATGAACCAACACAAACTTCTTATCATAATTGATTCTGGAAAAATCAAAACATACATTTGTAAAATTATGATGGTCAAATACTTTTCAAACAAATCACAATTTAACAAGAAGATTGTACAATATAAAAAGAAGAAAATTCAAAGTGATGAATCTTTTTTGGAACATCTGGTCAACAAAAATGCAGAAATTGAAGATGATTCAACTGAACACTTAAAAATAATGAATCAAAAACTTGAAGACTGCATGAACACATTTGATGAATATGACAAAAAATTGTTTAAACTTTATTATGAAACTGGTCTTTCAATTAGAAAATTATCTGATGAAACTGGAATATCTTTCAAGTCTATTCAATACACTATTGACAAAGTTAAAAAGAACATTAAACAATTATTATGATTCCATTTAAAGCAGACAGAGAACTCGCAAAAAAAAGAATTGCAATTTGTGAATCTTGCAGACACTTCAGAAAGAAATCAAGAACTTGTGGAACACCTATTGTTGGAACAAAGGTTGGAAAGAAAAGAACTTGTGGTTGTTTTATGGATGCAAAGACAAAACTTTCATTCAGTAGATGTCCATTTAATAAGTGGGAATTTCTTCAAGTGACTGAAAATGATTATCTTGCAATCAAGAAACTTTTGGATGATGTTAAAAGCACAATCAATCCAAATCAAAAAATTATTCTTTACGATATGCAAAGAAAATATGTTGGTGGTAAAACAAAAACAAGCAATTGTGTACCTTGTTTGAATTCTGCATTAAAAGACATGAAACAAATTATTGAAGAATACGAAAAATAAAAACATGGGAAAATTAGTTCTTCCAGTAAGTGTTGAAACAATAGCAACAAGGCATGATGGATCAGTCAAAATTGTCATGGGTACATATGAACTGAACACACAATCATCAGTCAAATTGTTTGATTTAAGAAAGACTGAGTGCTTGATGTATCTTTCAAGTGATAATATATCACAAGAAGAACTTGATGCTTTAGATGGCTTTAAATTAGATTCTGAAAAGACAGATGGCAAAACACCATCACAAAGACTTCGTGCAGTTCTTTTTGTATATTGGAAACAACACAAACAAAAAGAAATTGAATTTGACATTTTTTATGTCAGGTATATGAATAGACTAATTGACCAGATTAAAGAAAAACTTGAATGAAGAATCACACAAAGATATATGTCAATTTTTTTGATGCACAATTTGGTGAATTTATACCTTGTGAAATGTGTGGAAAAAAAGCAGTGGACATTCATCACATTGAACCAAGACAATCTGGTGGTTCTAAATTAAAAGACAACATTGAAAATTTAATGGCACTTTGCAGAAAATGTCATATTCACTATGGTGATAAAAAGCAATACAAACAACTATTAAAAGAAAAGCACAATGAAAGAATCAACAACAGAATCAATTGAAGATTATCCAAAACTAAAAGATGGACATATTGATTTTATGACTATGGTTGAACAAATGTTCCCTGGCCAACTTGAAGTCATATCTTATGTAAAAGGTTTAATGCGTGGATATGCACTTGACAAATCACTTCAAACTGCACACAACTTGATGAAAAAACTTGATGAAGGTAATACATCTGTTACAATGGAAGATATTGTACCTGAAGAAATTAAACCAGTTGATGTCAAAGACACACAAAATGACACAGACTAATGGCATTTGAAAAAGGCAACAAACTTGCTGGAAATAGAAAAGGAATTCCAAACAAGACAACACAAGAAATAAGAGATGCGTTCCAATTGCTTATTGAAAACAACCAAGATAAATTACAGTTGTGGTTGACAGAAACTGCAATGGAAGAACCAGCCAGAGCTCTTGAAATTATTCTAAAGATGTCTGAATTCATTGTTCCAAAATTGTCAAGAACAGACGTCAAAGCAGAAGTGACTGACAAATCTATTGTGATAAATTTAAAACCTATAAATGGCAACAACAATTGATATTGATTTGTTTCCAAAACAAGTTGAATGTTTTAAATTTTTAGAGGATAAAACCACAACAGAAATTTTGTTTGGTGGTGGTGCTGGTGGTTCAAAAACATTCACTGGTTGTCTTTGGCAAATTCACAGAAGACTTCAATATCCAAAAACAAGAAGTGTGATTGGAAGGTCTAAATTGAAAAATTTAAAAGCAACAACATTGAACACATTTTTTGAAGTTGCACAAGACTTTTGTGGTTTAAAACCAAATGAAGATTTCACATACAATGCACAAGATTCTACAATCACATTCTTCAATGGCTCAATTATATATCTGAAAGATTTGTTTTTATATCCATCAGATCCAGACTTCACTTCACTTGGTGGTTTAGAAATCACAGATGCATTTGTTGATGAGTGTGCTGAAGTAAGTCAAAAAGCAATCAACATCTTAAATTCAAGAATACGTTTTAAGCTGGACAAGTTTGACTTGATTCCAAAAACATTGATGACTTGCAATCCAACAAAGACTTGGTTGTATTCTGAATTTTATAAACCATCAAAGGAACAAAGGCTACCTGGCCACAGACAATTTATTCAATCACTTGTGACTGACAATTCTGCAATATCTGAACACTACATTAAGCAACTTGAAAAACTTGATAAGGTGTCCAGACAAAGACTTCTTCTTGGTGATTGGGAATACAATGAAGATGATGCATTGTTGTTTGATTATGATTCAATACATGACATGTTTACAAATTCAATTCAAAGTGGAACAAAATATATCACTTGTGATGTTGCCAGATTTGGTGCTGATAAAACAATCATCATTCTTTGGAATGGAATGACAGTTGAAAATATAGTTTCATTTGACAAATCTTCAGTCACACAAACAATCGAAGCAATTAAAACTATGTCATTGCAGAATAGTGTTCAAAGGTCACACATCATTGTTGATGAAGATGGTGTTGGTGGTGGTGTAAAAGATGCGTTGTCTGGATGCAAAGGTTTTGTGAATGGATCAAAAGCATTGAAATCTGAAAACTTTCAGAACTTAAAAACACAATGTTATTTTAAATTAGCTGAATTTGTGAATGATGGCAAAGTTGCAATTAATGAAACAAGACACAAACAAACCATCATTGAAGAACTTGAAATCATCAAAAGAGATAAACTTGACAAAGACACACAGAAACTTTGTATTGTACCTAAAGACACAATGAAGTCACTTCTTGGAAGGTCACCAGATTTTGCAGATGCTTTAATGATGCGAATGTGGTATGAAGTAAAAGGAAATTATGGTGTATATGAATTTTGAAAGGAAATAAAAGAAATTAGAACTTTAAACTTGTAAATGAAAAAGACTTTAGAAATAGCAATTCCGACTGATTGGTCTGATGTAAGTATAAAAAAATACATCAAATATATAGATTCAGTCAAAGAGCTCGAGCAACAAAAAGACATTGTTGTGAAGACAATATCTTCATTATGTGATGTACCAGAAGTTCTTGTTGAAGTTATGAAGTTGAATGATTTGAAGAAGATTCAAAGCAACCTACAAAAGCTGATTAGCAAACCAGTCAATAAAACCATCATAAACAAAATTGACATCAATGGTGTCAAATATGGATTCCATCCAAACCTTGATGATATGACAATGGGTGAATTTGTAGATGTTGAAACTTATGCAAAAGAAAACAACATTTCAAAAATGATGTCTGTTTTATACAGACCAATTGTTAAAGAACAAGGAAACAAATACAACATTGAACCATATGATTATGATGTCCATTCTGAAAATTCATTGCAATTTGAAAACCTATCAATAAATATAGGAAATGCAATTGCAGTTTTTTTTTGGACTTTAGGAAAAGAGTTGTTGACCAATTTCCATCAGTCTTCAAATCTAAAGGTAAAAAATCAGTAGCATCAAATTATGGTTGGTTTAGTGTAATTGATGGACTGGCTGGTGGTGATGTTTTAAAAATTGATAATATTACAAAACTACCATTGATGATGTGTTTGACAAAACTTTCACTTGATGCAGAAAAACACATTGAAAGAGAAAAAGAAGCAAGACAAAAGCAAAACAAAAGAAGATGATTACATACAAAGCTATAATACAATATTTTGATTCTATTGCATCACAACATCAACAGATTCAATCATTCACATATGGTGAAGTTAATTTTTTTGACAAGGATAAATTCACTGAATATCCAGCATTACACATCACACCAACTGGAACTTCAATTGATGACCAGGTTGTTGTCTATGGTTTTGATGTGATTATTTTTGACAGATACAACGTTGAATCAAATAAAATGCGAAATGAAGCAAATTGTCTTTCTGATTCATTGATGATTCTTCAAGACATATGCAAAGAAATGACAGATGGAAAATATTTCATTAATCAAGACACATTGATTTCAATGGAACTTCCAGTCACATGTGAACCATTTATTGACACAGAACCAGACAACTGTTCTGGGTGGGCAACTTCATTTAATGTCATCACACCAAATGAAGCATCAGCATGTTTGATTCCATATTTCAATCCAGAAAGACAAATTGCACTTGATTATCTTTTACCAACATCAGTTCCAACAAACAATCTTGTTTGGTATTCAAGGGAAAGAATTCACAATCAATCAACATTTCTTTCATCAGGAATATTAAATACTATTTCACCAGTAGTTGACACAATAACTGGAAATAACACACTTACATTGATAGGGGATTCAATCACATGGAATCCACAAAAAAATGCATTT
>TARA_R110000823_G_scaffold305166_1_pt1 | contig 11183 bp, 10 predicted proteins | sample TARA_R110000823 | Tara Oceans TARA_R110000823 (sample SAMEA4397722) | marine metagenome | biome: Polar Biome; feature: [DCM] deep chlorophyll maximum layer (ENVO:01000326); material: water (ENVO:00002006), including particulate matter (ENVO:01000060) such as... | depth 20 m | reverse complement strand
GGCGCTTGTGCGCCCGACGCGTGCGTGTCAGGCCCGCCACTTGCTTGGTGGCGTGCACGATGTAGAGCCCGCTAAATGGCAGATTGTGGCGTGAAGTCCAGGTATCGCAGCGCATCAGCCCCGCGCGCAGGCGCCCTGACCCCAGCGGCGGTACAGCGTAAAGCCGAAAAACCTCCTGCACCTCACAACCCAGTAAATGCAGCCAGTCCGTGAGGCGCCGTTCACTGACCGGGCTGTGTGCCCGCCACAAGGGATCCTTGAGTAAAGCGCGCAGCTTGCCTGACAGGCCATGCAGGCTGAAGCGATTGAAGCCGATCACCAGCAATTGCCCCTGTGGCGTCAGCACACGCTGTATTTCACGCAGTACCTGGTGCGGGTTGTCGGCAAACTCCAGGCAGTGATGAGCAATCACCACGTCTACCGAATCGCTCTCCAGAGGCAGTTCCTGCGCATGGGCGATCAGCCCCAGCCCGTTTCGCGCCTGTTCGCCACAAATAATATGGTGGTTGATTCGGCTGCCACGGCACAAGGGCTGACCACCCTGCACACCGAGCTGCAAAATATGGTAGCCAAAGGCTGTTTCCAGCACCGGCTGTAGCGTCGCGCGGGTGGCGTCGAGCAGATACCGGCCATTGGTGTTGTCGTACCAGGTTTCCAGTTGCGACAAAATCTCGCTAGACTCGTGCATTGCGCGGTCGATTGGTTTCCAGCTCCCCAGGGTGGCTCTCTGCCGGTTAGGCTAACTATACCGTGATATACGCCGCGAGCCACCCGCACCCGCCGCACTGGGTGCAGGCATGGTGCAACGGGAACGCACGGCTCAGCGTGAAGTCTATTCAAGTTTAACAGGTATGGAATCTCTCGCCATGGTCAAGATCGAACCCATCCAGGCTTTTTCGGACAACTACATTTGGTTGCTGTATTGCGACACGAGCAGACAGGCACTGGTGGTTGACCCCGGTGAAGCTGAACCGGTGATGGAGGCGCTGAATGACCGCGACCTGACGCTCGCCGCCATCCTCATTACACATCACCATTTCGACCACGTGGGCGGGCTGGCGGAATTAAAGCAGCGCTATGCGCCTTTTGTTTACGGGCCGCACAACCCGGCGATCGAGGGTATCGATTCGCGGCTCGCGAGTGGCGATTGCATCGAAGTGCTCGGTCTCGATTTTGAAGTGCTTGAGGTGCCGGGGCATACCCTCGACCACATCGCCTTTTATCATCCAGGCCAGGAACCCCTGCTGTTCTGTGGCGATGCCCTGTTCGCGGGCGGCTGTGGCCGGCTGTTCGAGGGCAGCCCGGAAATGATGCACAACTCGTTACAAACCCTGGCCGCGCTACCCGGCAATACGCGGGTGTACTGTGCGCACGAATACACCCTGGCCAACCTGGCTTTCGCTCAGGCGGTGGAACCCGGGAATACGCGACTGGCCGCGCGGCTTGAACGTGCGGAGGCGACGAGACAGCGGGCTGAGCCGACTGTGCCGTCCGAGATGAGCCTTGAACTGCAAACCAATCCTTTCCTGCGCTGCGCAACGCCCGAGTTACAGCACAGCCTGCAGCAGCAGGGCCGCCTGGAGGGCGACAGCCCGGTAGAGGTGTTCGCCACTGTGCGGAGCTGGAAGGATAACTTCTAGCGGGAGCTGGCAGCAGCTCGAGAAGCTGCGGCGCATACCTGACACGCCTTGCGAGCGCAGCGCGCGCATTTAACGAGGCAGTTCTTCATAGAAACGCTGGAACTGGCTGTCGCTGAAGCGGCCCTGGGGTGTTTCTATGCATTGTACCAGGGACATCGCCGGGCTCCGCTCGCCGCCGATCGTGAGTGCCTCGGCCCGCAGTGCCGCGGCTTGGGCATCTTCCATGCTATCGGCCTGAATCATCACCAGCCCGGACACGCCCGCCTGGGTCATCACTTCACAGGCATAGGTGTATTTGCGGTCTGTGGCCTGGGCGTTAACCCCGGCGAACGCCAGCAGTAGTGCTGCCAGCGAGGTCACTACCCTGATGTTAGTTAGCATCTATATCTCCTTGCGCCTCGCGTACAGCGCGGTATCGGTTTTACCAGCAATCGTTGCCAAGCGAACCATCGGCCTGCTTGGCGCCGGTTGAAAACAGCCTGAACTCAGTACAACGGGTGTCGTCAGCCTGGGGCGAGGTGGCGACGGGCGTTGCCGTTAGTACATAACAGTTGGCTATGTCGCCGCCAGGGCAAGCCGCCGCTGTAATGGAGTAATGCCCCTCACGCGAGATAGGGTTTGTGATATTAAGATCCGCGAGGCTTATCGTATAGGTAGAACGATCGAGCATGAAGTTCTCCTGCAAACTCGCCACCCGCTGCAAGGCCTCCATGGCATCCACCCGCCGCCCCTTCTGTAACTGGCTTTCGTAGGCCGGCAATGCGATCAGCAGCAACGCACCGACAATCGCCACCACGATCATCAGTTCCATCAGGGTGAAGCCTTTCTGGGTTGTCCTGGCCACGATTAATAGTCCTCCGAGTACCAGTAGTTGGCGTAGGGCAAGTCGATATCCCCAGGCGTGTCGCAGAGGCCACTTTCGCAAGAGGGATCATTCGGATCGCCAGCGCCATCGCCATCGTCACCATCGCCAGTAATTAGCAGCTTTATATTACCCTCTGAGTCAAAATATAAAGAGCCAGTCTCTGAAATTTGACCAAGGGGAGTAAAGAAGACGCTCCGCTCGCCATTTGCTATGTTAATAAAATAACGCTTGCCCTGCCCGGATACCGGCTCACACACGTTGATATTGTTTACCACGTCAATCGGCGTGAAGGTGGTAAATATCACGGAGCCTCCAAGCGTAATGGAATCCGAGAGATTCTTTTCCCCGATACCAAGCAACTCGAACTTCCAGCCTGCCGCAACCGCCAAGTCTGTCGTGGCCACCTCAATCTCAGCCTCGGTGCCTGTATTCAGCACGTTGCTGGTAATATCAAACAGCCCATTCTGTGTGATCGGCAGGAAGCAGCGGAAATCCAGCGGCAGGTTAGCCGGAATGTTCGGGTCACACTCAGCCACAGTGGGTTCAGTCGTCGTGTAGCGCGTTGTTTTCAGATCGCGCAGCAGATAGAAGAAGTTGTCCACGTCCTTCGCCAGCGGATTGGTCCGATCACCACTGCCCAGCAGAACAAGGTCTATTGGCACTTCATCCAGTATCGCCCGCACAACATCCGGCTTATTGAAGAAGCGCCGGTCGGACGCCATGGTACTCCCATTCAGGTCCGCAAGTTTCGTGACAAACCAAGTCTCTTCCGGCTCAGCCACGGTTGGCAGGCGCGTGCCGATATCCACACGCCACACATTGCCACCAGTGTCGGCGAAATATAGCCTGTCGACGAAGCCATCAGCATTGTTGTCTAGCGTTGCCACCTCACCCGGCACGGAATGCAGTAGGCCGCTCTCCTGCAGATTCTTCACTGAGCCGGTGGCGGGTGTAATACTGCGCACCAGAGCACCCGTTACCGCATCGAGTATGAATATCCCGCGGCCGAAGCTGTCGGGCGTACCCACACCACTGCTGTCTTTATTGGCATCGTAGCCTGCGCCGAAAATCAACACCGGTTTCGGGCCGTTGGCATCGCTGTAGCCCGGTATGCGCGCCACCACGGGTCGCGACCATGAATCGCCCATCTCGTCGAGGCCCGCATTAAAGGGGCTGGCCTGCCACAGGAAGGCGGGGGCATCCGGATTGGAAATATCCAGCGCATACAGCAGGCGCCCGCCCCGGCGCAGCCCAATGTATGCATAGGCTTTGTCACCCGCTGCCGCGTCGATGGTGCCGTCGCTATTCACATCCCGGCGGAACACCGTGGGCGTGAGGTCAACACCGTACACGTTATCAATGCTCACCGTATTGACGCGCCGCCTGTTCAGCACATCGGCAAGTTCCTTGGGGAAAAATGCCCAGTCCTCCTGGCCGTCATCATTACCGAACATGTGCAGGAAGCCTGAGTTGGTGCCCACAAGAATACGCTGGTCAGGGTTTTCCTGATTGAATGCACCAAGCGCACCATAGTTCACCGGCACGGGCTGACTGTGCAAGACATCGCCCATGATCCAATCGCGGGGCGTATCGTAAGGCGCGCCCTCGCTGGTGTCGTAGCCCCTACCCCAGGCGATAACCGCATTGAACTCAGTGACGTTATTGACCCCAAACAGGGCCCACAACTCAGCGTCGCTCGCCAGACCGTAGGCGGCAGGCGTCAGATTGCCGCTGTTGAATGCCTGCAGCGCGCCACTCGCGCCGGTATTGGTAAGGATATTGCGCGTCGCCGGATCACGCGCCGCCAGCAAAGCGCCGACCCCACCGGCATCCACCGCGCCGCCGTCGTTATTACTCCAGAAGCTGCTCGCCGAATCGGAGAAGGCACCTGTCACTGAATCAAATGCCGGAGCGTCATTCTTATCCACAACCACCGACTTGCCGTTTACCATTTTAACTTTGAATTTCTTCACATTTCCGCGCCAGTCGACACGCTGGTCGGGTTTGAACATGGCGTAGAACACCTCATTGCGGCTCTGGGTGCGGTTGAAGGAATCCACCGCCACACCAGGTGCTGTGAAGGATGAATCATTTGACAGGATGCCAAGCAATGCGCCCTGAAACGCGTTGGCCAGTTCATCGGCGCTGGTGGCAGTGAAATATTCGCCGCCGCCGAGCTGTGCGGCGCGTTCCAGCAACGGCTGGTCTGTCGCGAAGCCGATGGTATAGGTGATGGCCAACTGTTCACCGTTGGTAGCGTCGCCGTCAAGGTCGTTATTTGCCATGTACTCGGCGAGTTCCGGTAGGCAGTTCTCGGCGGTGCCATTAAAGCCGTTGGCCCAGCGCCCGCACTCTTTGCCTGTCAGGGTTTCGATCCGGCTGTTTGCGCCCGTATCATCTGTTGGCTCGCCGTCTGTCATCAGAATTACGTAAATATAGGCACAATCCCCGGTAGGAGCGATATAACTTCCGCCGCTGTCGGCATCCCTGTCCCTGTCCGGGAAGTCGAAGGAAGTGCTTCTATCGTCGCCATAGAACACGGTTTTGCCGGTAATGTAGCGATAGGCCTCGTAGTAGGTTTCACACAAGGGCGTGTTGCCATTGGCGTCCAGGCCGTCGATGATGCCGACCAGGCCACCACGATCAGCGGCGTCCATATTTGGAATCAAACGCCGGATTATGCGGCCGCCGTTGTTGTTGCCGTTCACATTCCGATTGAAGGTGCCCAGCGCGAAATCCACGCCGGTGTTGGCATCCACGAGATCGCCGATCACATCCTGAGCAATATCCATGCGCGAGCGGTCTACCACCAGCGAATTGTCGTTGATGTAATCAATATAATTTGCGGAGTAAAAGGTGTACGCGGTATTCCCCCAGTTGACATTGGAGTCAACCGGGGTCGCCGCACTGTAGACATCGGCGTTGTCCACGTTGTCTTTGGGGTAGCCATCCGCCACGCTGGGCCCGTTGCCGGGCTCGCCGTTGACCACATCGACTTCGCAATCCACATGCACGGGTGACTGCACGTTGGTGGACAGGCCCTCCCAACTGCCGGGCTGTACGATATTGTTGCAGACCTGCGTCACCGTACCGCCATTGAACTGACAGATGATGCCGCCGAAGAAGGAGTTGATCACCCAGCCGTCCGGCTCACAAGTAGTCTGACATTCCTGCACAGTGGAACCGTTGCGCCAGCGGGCCGCACCGGTCTGGAAAAAGCCCTGGTCCGCAAGCGGCGTGAGGGATGACTCGCAGCGATTCTTGCTGACGTCGAACCACTGATTGCTGTTGGAGCCCGGTGGCTGGCCGTTGGTAGACCAGTAGATGCGGTCGAATTCATTGCCGGAAATGCCGCCCTGGTAGTCATTCCTGCCGGGGTCGTAGGGGGGGCGTTGCCCTTGAACCATCGTCGTCATACTACCGGAGTCATCGAACAGTATGAGTACTTTGGGCCGGGCATTGCTGATATTGCCCGCCTGGGCCTCGTAGATTTCCGTGTCGTCTGCATGGATAGCTATCGGCTGAGTAAGGCCCGCTACTAGCCCTACCAGTATAGCTAGTGAAGTTTGCTTTGCTCGGGTTATCATTGCCTTTCCCCTTGTCAGAACAGTGTTAGGCCAAGCGCATGGAACGTGCGCGTTCTTCCACCTCTTATCAAAAGCTCAATATAAAATCTCTTACTCATTGTTCATTGCCTTGATTTTCTTCAATCACGATTCCAAGAGAAACTCTTTCACGCGCCCTCAAGGCCACTGTTTGCTCGGCGTCTACACGGTAGTAATTGCAGAACAACACACCAGTAGTGTCCGCTTTACCAATTTCCTTGCTGGGGCAAGGGCGACCGAGAGCCATTGGCGCGACCTTCACATTCAACGTATTCGCGTTGTTGAGGTTCGCCAAAGGATTTGGATTTACGCCGGCAAATGGATCGTCGTTCACACTATTTGTAAACGGACTAGGTAGCGGCGAGTTTGGGTCAGCGAGTGCCCATACCGCGTACGCGGCAGCCTCCGCAGACTGAAACGCGTTGCTGGCGTCCTGCATATTGGAAGACATCTGCAGACTGAAGGAACTGTTGCGTGCCGCCGTGACACTGAGAATAGTCACTACCAGCAGAAACAGCAGCGCCACGACCAGTGCCACTCCGGTCTGTCCAACTCTCCGTGTATAGTTGGGCCTCATGTGCCCCCCCTGATCATTTCCAGATTGGGATTGCGCAGCGTGATATACCGGTTTGCCAGTAGCCGCCAGCGATTCGGAGGGTTTTCAGCAGGCGTTGAAAGTGGTGTGACAGTCCTGTCGCCCAGCCTGTAGGTTTTATCATCCAGGTACTCTGGATCCTCATCGCTGCGTAGCAGCAAAAACACTTCCGCAGAACTCACCCGCCTCCAGTCGCCATCACCCACATCGAGGTCACTTGCATAGCCGAGATTAACCGCACCGCTGTCATCTCTGTAGCGGAAGCGGATGCGCATGTCTTCCACGCCAGTGACCAGATCCTCCTGAGCCAGCGTCATGCTGCCGCCGACTTTTCTGAGCAACTTACGCGCCAACGCCACCGGTTGACCGTCGTCGCCTGCGCGCACATAGAACACTTGAAAGCTGTAGGGCCAGGCGATGCCACCTGCCATGTCGCTACCTGCTATCAATGCCCGATCGGCACCATCAAATACTTCGCCTTGCGTTGCAGTGGTAACCGCATACGTGCGGTCGAGATCGGGTTCCATAGGAAAATCTAGTACACCATTCAGAGATGGCGTGGGGTCGTTCGGGTCGGCATCGAAAATGGGGGCGGGAACCAAGTGTTTCGCGATTAGGACATCCGTGCCCGCCACTGCATCGGTGACACAGCCACCAAACGCAGTACCGTCGGCAGCCGCTACCTCAGCTAGCACATAGGTGCGAAGATCATAAGCGCGAGCTTCGATGGGCGTAGCGCAATCGCCGCTAACTGCATCAGGAGTGGGTAAATTACGGTTTAAGGAGTTGTTCGGGTCCCCAAAGTTGGCGCCCGTGGAGGAGCCCGCATGGCGCAGCGTGTCGTTAAGAATCTGCATGGCAAAGCGCCCGTTGTTGAGTAGCTCAATGGAGCGCTCCGTCTCCTGTGACGACCGGCTGGATGCGAGATAAATCGAGATGGCACCGCCGATAAGGATAGTGCCGAGCAACAACGCCACCATAAATTCGACGATGGTGAAGCCTCGCTGCTTTGCCGCTCTGGAACTTAAACCGATCATGCTAATTAATCCTCCCGGCTCAGGGTAACGAAGCTGCTCACGCTGATCTGGCGTCGGAATAGATCAGAATCTGGAGCTGAACCGCCACAGGCCGCACCACCAGCCGGCACGCCGTCGGAAGTTTCATGCAGTCCCTGCCATTGCAACAGTACCGTGAGCTCACCGGTGTTGGCTCTGCCATCAAAAGGGTTGAACGTGATACAGCCGCGCGCCTCGCGCAGGCCGGCGGAGGGTGTACTCGCACCGCCCACCGTCACACCGGCGCCATCCAATTGCTGCTCCCAGGCCCAAAGATCGTATGTCGCCACAGCTGCCGGCACATCATTCGGGTCGGCGGGCGGGGTCGTAAACGGGTCCGGCGGCGCAGGCGTAATAGTGCCCCCTCCCAGCGGGTTATCCAGCGCGCGCAGATAGCTGTTGACTGCCTGAGGGTTTTCGCGGATGCGCTCCAGGATGCCATCGGCCATGGTCACTGCGCGGGCGCGCTGAGCGGCCTCGTGCTGGGCGGTTTTCGAGGTGGTCATCAGGGTGACGATGCCGAGCACGCCAATCGCCAGCACCACGAAGGTCACAAGCGCCTCGATCATGGTGAAGCCCGCCTCGCGCGGCAGCGCCTGCCGGCGGTGCTCTGGCCTAGCAGCTGACATTATTGCCCTCCAGGTCATTCACGATATTGTCTTCCGGCGTGTCGTCATCTTCTGCAGCGCGCGCATCGCCCGGGTTACGCAGAATCAGCCCCGCCGCGCTGGTGGCGCCGCGCGGGTCGCAGAAGGTGAAGGTGCCGCTGAACCCCAGGCTGTCGCCCCGCGGTCTGAAGCCCGGGCCACCAAGAGTGCCCGGCCCGGCAGTAAAGGTGATACTCAGGTCTGGCGTCGTGACCACGCGAGTCAGAATGATCTCATTTGGGTCCGCCACGCCGTCCCCGTCGGCGTCGACAAACGCGAGATACCCTTCGCTCCAGGCGTTCGGGTCCGCGGCACAAGCCAGTGAATCGGTGCTTTCGCATACAGTCACCGTCCTACGGCGGGCGAGTGCTTCAGAACGTGCATTGGCCAACGATGCCCTGAGAGCGTATACCTCGGTAATCATGCGGTTATTGCGGACCGTTTCGAGGAACGCAGGGGCTCCCACGCCCAGCAGCACAGCCAGGATCAGCATCACAACCATCAATTCAATGATGGAAAAGCCCTTTGATCGCAACATTCCCCGCGCATCTCCCTGATTTCAGCAGTGCAGTGCCCTGTGAGGCGTACCGCCACGCTGCTATTTTTTTGTCAGGCTCAGGTATAGCACCGTGGTGTGCAACGGTGGGAGCCACATCGGACAGGCGGCAGATTGGCGCGACAGGCGGCCGTTGCGGCGTATAAGGCGGATGACTCCCCACTGCCAAAGGCCTGTTTCTACTCCAAGGCGCAGAAAAAGTTCGCATTCCGGCGCCAACACCTGAATAATTGATCTCAAACCGGTGTTTTCATTTCTGCTAAAAAAATAAAATATTATGTATTAATATGTTAAGAGCGATACTTGTTTTACTTTCTAGCTTTTGGCTACTCGCTGGCTGTCAATCAGTGCCACCGTTTGAGCCGCCCCTGGCAAAGAGCGACGCTCCGGCTTCAGCGGCGCCGGCTACAAGCGCGGACGACGACGACGCTGAAACTCCACGTCAGCGAAAGGTTGCGCAAGTCGCCGAACCGGTGAACCTCTGGCAGCGCATGCGTGCCGACCTGAGTTGGCAAGACATCGATAACGCTGCCATCGCGGCGGAAAGGCGGCGCTATTTGGCCCAGCCAGACTATCTCCGTGTGGTGGCCAACCGGGCGAACTATTACCTGTATCACATCGTTGAGCAGGTTGAAGCCCGGGAATTTCCGATGGAGATTGCCCTCCTCCCACTGGTGGAGAGCACCCTTAACCCCTTTGCATCTTCCTCATCAAGAGCGGCCGGCCTGTGGCAAATCATACCTGGAACCGGCGAACATCTCGGGTTGCAGCAGGACTGGTGGTACGACGGCAGACGCGACCTAAGGGATTCAACCCGCGCGGCACTGGATTACCTCGAAGAGTTGAATGTTGCATTTGAGGGCGACTGGCTACTCGCGCTCGCGGCCTACAATGCGGGAAAGGCGCGTGTTTTGCGCACACAAGCCAGGAATGCCGCACGCGGCCTGCACACCGACTTCTGGTCACTGCGACTGCCGCGTGAAACCCGCAGCTATGTGCCGCGCTTAATTGCACTGACCCAGATTATCAGCGACCCGGAAAGGTACGGCGTGGCCATACCCGCCGTCGCCAACGCACCCGCCTTTGAGATTGCAGATACGGGCGGGCAACTCGAACTGCTGCGTGCCGCAGAACTGGCGGGGGTGGAGCTTTCAATGCTGCGCGCATTCAACCCCGGCCACCTGCGCTGGGCAACCTCGCCGCATACTCCGCCGGAGCTATTGTTGCCTGTGGGCAAGGCGCAGCGCTTTGAGCAGGCGGTTGCCACTCTCACGCCGGATCAACGCGTGCGCTGGCAGCGTTACACAATCGCTCGAGGCGACACACTCATACGCATCGCCCAAAGGTTCAAGACCGAGGTGACGCTATTGCGTGAGGTCAATGGCATCCGTGGTTCGCGCATCCGCGCGGGAGACAGGCTGATGATTCCGCCCGGCAGCGAATGGGCCGCCAGCCTGGCGACCGGCTCACGCAAAGGGGGCCAGCCACGGGGCTACCGGGTCCGCCGGGGGGATTCGCTCTACCGTATCGCCGGCAAATTCAATGTCTCGATCAGCGACATCATTGCCTGGAACGAACTGGATCCCGGGCAGTACCTGCAACCGGGACAGCAGCTTACACTCTACGTTAGTGGCGGCTGAACCACCCCCACCGCGCGAGCAAGATGCCGCGACCGCAGATTCCATCCTGTTTACAACAGCCTCCGGTTCTTTCCGCTTGCGGCGTTTTCCCGCACGCAAACGCGAACCGCTGCTCGCCTGGTGCGGCGCCGATACGCTTCTGGCGGAGGCAGCCTGTGCCCGCGACGAGAGCGCCGATGCGACGCTAGTGGTGAATGACGCGCATGGCGCGCTGAGTGTCGCGCTCGAGCCGCGCGCCGTATGGACGGACTCCACCCTCAGCGCGCAGGCAATTGCGCAGAATGCCGCGCGCAACCTGCTGCCCGTACCGCAGATACTGGCCAGCATGATGTCTCCGCCGGCAGATGTTCGCCTGATTGTGTTGCGCATTCCCCGGCAATTGCCCTACCTGCGTTACCAACTCAGCGTGTTGGCGGGCCGCGTTGCCGCTGGCACAACCCTGCTCGCGGCGGGCATGGACAAACACCTCTCTCCGCACACCGCCGCAGTCATCGAGTCACTGTTTGGCCCCGTTCAACGACACCCCGGCAGATTGAAAGTAAGCGCCCCTGCATCCGCCCCCTTCCACCCAGGGCGGTGA
>TARA_R110000823_G_scaffold104508_2_pt1 | contig 11215 bp, 21 predicted proteins | sample TARA_R110000823 | Tara Oceans TARA_R110000823 (sample SAMEA4397722) | marine metagenome | biome: Polar Biome; feature: [DCM] deep chlorophyll maximum layer (ENVO:01000326); material: water (ENVO:00002006), including particulate matter (ENVO:01000060) such as... | depth 20 m | reverse complement strand
AACCTAAATAATAAAAAACCCCCTAGCTAAAAAAGCTAAGGGGTTTTTCTTTGTCTACTTATTAATTATCTCACACTATTTAATTGCTTCTTAACTTCATCGTCTAGTAGATTACCAAGATCATCCATAATTCTAACAGCAGATGAAACTACATTCGTGTTTTCGTAGTCTGGATTCCACGCATCCAGTGCTGCAATCAAATCTTGTTGCTTAACTGAGTGGTGTAATAATTCTAGCTGACCATCAGCTCGTAGATTTAGCTCAATACTACCCAAACAGGTACGATAAACGTCCTTTTCTGAGTTTGTTGTGATATTTGTTGTCATGTTACCCCTCTTTTATATGTGTATGCTCTGAGACTGCCGTGGTTACACTGTCAGAAGATGTAGCTAGTTTACTAAGCAACCATAGCTAAGCACCCTGCTAACGACCCTGACAATGCAACCTAAGCAGTCAATTTTACTTACTTGTCTTATTTTTTAGCTTTACAATAGTTGCACCAAGATTACTATTATCAAACTTCTTGTAGGCAAGTTTACGGGCTGCTACTGCGTCGTGATCTCCCATAATCTCCCTCACCCGTGGCTTCATGGCTTTGGCAGTTCTAAAGAATGCTAAGTTTACCCACACGAGTTCTCCTTTACTCAGTCCCCTACGCTGAAGGATATACTGAACAGGATCATCTGTTACAATACGAAAGTCTTCATTGACTTGGATTAGCCCTTCTGTCATGAGCACTCTGCTTGACCTGATTCAGGATTAATAAAGCACGCAGCCCCTTCATCATTCTCTGTGTTATCCCTACTTACTAGGATTGCATTTCTCTTACCTGCTGGTCTATAGGTAGTGATACCTTTAGCCTTACCTTTCCACCCTTTCATATACACATTCCTAAACTCATCAAATGTAATATCATCACCAATGTTAACCGTCTTAGAGATAGCACTGTCAACATAAGGTTGAGCAGCAAGTAACATAGACAGGTGATCATCAATAGTCAGATCATTAGTTGTCTCTGCTTTTATACCATAATGGTGCAGGACATAATCTTTCATTTCAACAACACGAGAACCTTCTTGTGCTAGGTATGTTCTGTCATAGGTATGTGCAAACACAGGCTCTAGTCCACTGCTAACATTATCTGCAGTGAAACTAATAGTTCCTGTAGGTGCAATACTAATCAAGTGACTGTTACGGATACCATGTTCTGCGATACCATTCTTAATGTCTTGTGGTAGTCGCTTAACAAACTCACCAGCTAGGTACTTATCCTTATCAAAGAAAGGAAATGGTCCTTTCTCTTTAGCTAACTCAATACTGGCACGATAAGCACCATAAGTTAATGTCCTCATAATCTTACGTAAGAACTTAACAGCTTCAGGAGAACCATACTTAATTCCCTGTAAGGTTAAAACATTAGCAAAGGCTGTAAAACCTAACCCCATACGTCTTGTGTTCTCTTCATAAGCTTTCTGCTCAGGTAGAGGGTAGGTACTTGTGTCCACCACATTATCCATAGCACGTACTACTTCAGGTATCATGGACTCGAACTTAGCAAAGTCAAATTGATAGTGAGGATCAGGAGTGCTACCCTTTATAAGTTTTACTAGGTTGAAACTTCCAAGCAAGCAAGCACCAAAGGGGGGCAGTGGCTGTTCCCCACATGGATTTGTAGCTACAATATCCTCACAGTAATAGAGGTTGTTTTCTCTATTTATTTGGTCAATGAATAATACACCTGGCTCAGCCCAATCCCATGTGGCTCTCATAATCTCATCCCATAGGGCACGAGCATTGACTTGTTTGTAGATAGCCCCATTGAAGCGTAGATCAAACATAGTATCTTTATCTACAGCTTGCATGAACTCATCTGTAACACCAATGGAGATGTTAAAGTTAGTAAGGTCTACCTTGTTCTGCTTGACACGTATAAACTCCTCAATATCAGGATGATCTACACGTAGCACACCCATCATGGCCCCACGTCTGTGTCCAGCAGAAAGAATTGCTCGGCAAAGAGCATCAAAGACATGCATGAAAGAAATAGGACCAGAAGCGGTACTATCAAGACTAACAATTCTATCACCACGAGGGCGAATAAGACTAAAGTCATAACCAATGCCCCCACCCCTACGCATTGTTTCAGCAGCTTCAGCAAGCCTCTGCAGGATGCTATCCATGCTGTCTTCAATAGTGCCGCTGACGTAGCAGTTAAGTGCTGTAACATTTCGTGGGTTCCCTGTTGCTGCCTGTACCCTACCTGCTGGCAAAAAATACATGCCCAATAGGATGTCCTTAAATATCTTTCTCCGTTCATCCCCATCACCTAGTACTGCAGAAATGCGTGCCATTGCCTCAGTGAATAGTTCTTTTTTCTGTCTGTATTTATCTGCATGTATAGAGTCACATACATCAATAGTTGGTCCGTATACCATATAATACCCTTTGTTTTAGTGTCCTGTTGCTTCTTCTATTAACCCAGCTTCATTGAGCTGGTCTAAGTACTGCTTTAGTTTAAGTCCTGCTTGTTCTGCATTAAACTCACCATTTTCAGGGTGCATAAATTCAACATTATCAAGCATACCTTTAGGCATAGACTCCCCATCCCAAATAGGGATAGGATGACCATCATCTGTATATAGAATGTAAACTGCCATTACAACACCTTTCTTAGTCTATCCATAGAGAACTCCTGTAAGTTATAGTTACCATCCACAACGTCATGCTTTATAAGTAATCCCTTCCACCACATGTACTCAGTAGATGCTGCATAAGGCATATGATGCTCGAAGAAGCACCCACCAACTAGGCCACGTACTCTACGTCCACCTGTTGCTGTAAGACATGCTGTGTCCAAGATGTGTGCGTGTCCTGCTGTGCAGCTCTCCATATGCTTTTTACATATTGTCTTGGCTGGGTTTTCCCCGGATATAGGACGACCCATGACACCACTAACAAAATAATGATTGTAGTAAATACCATCAATCTCGATTGCTTGTAGAAATGGCCTAACATCCCAACCATGCTCCTTGTATCCTAGATCATCAATACTAAAGGTGCCCTCAAGCTTAGCGTCACATGAGATAGCACGATTGATACGCTCCTCATGATTTCCTAAAGTTAACACGCGCCTTGGTTTGTATTGTGGCTTCTTATTTTTCTTCTGTCGTAAGTTGTACTTATTGATAGGCTTATCAAACGCATCTAAGGCATCCCGCGCAGCACGAATGTCCTTACTGTATCTGCGCCCTTCAAATCCTGTCTTACCCACATCATATGTAGATAGGCTCTCCATATCAGCTAGATCACCAATATTAATTATGACATCTGGGCGTTCCTTTAAAGCTAGTGCACCAGCCATTTCAAACCGTTCAAAATCATCCCCTGGGTATGCATGGGCATCTGGCACAAGCATATGTTTAGTCATACTTTACTCCTCATATAATGTAAAGGGTTTGGTGTTGTTTTGTTGAGCTAATGGTACCATCCATAGTAGATTAGACACACATCCTACTTTATGAATATGCTTTACAGCAACTGCTACTGGTTGCTCCTCTTCAACCTTACGAAAGGTATTGAAGAAGGCATCAGATAGGCATGTGTAAGTAAAGAAGTGAACTATACCATCATGAGCATTCATAGTCAATAGCTTACCCCACCCCTCGACATCCATACCAACTTCTTCTTTAAACTCCCGTACCATAGCCTGTATGGGTGTCTCGTCTTTCTCAATCTTACCCCCAACACCATTTAGTAGTCCTGTTTGCCATAAGGGCTGCAGCTTCTCTATTAGCAGTACTTGCTTTTTATCAGGGCTAAACATAAAACCCACAACATACTCCTGTTCATCTTTCTTCTTTTTCATTACTTTTACCCCAGAAAAATACTCTATTTTGACTGTGTACTAGATTGATCTTTGTCAGCTGTCTCCACCTCTTTGATGTATTCTTTAATAGCTTTCTCTATTCTAGGGAAGTCAGTGGATAATATATGCAGCAATCCTGCTGCTGTAGCCTTAATCTGAGGTGGGGCAGAGTCTCCTGCAAACACCTGGAAGGCACAACCTCCACTATCCTCCACTAACTCAATATACACAGCTGTAGGGCGCATATTGATGGATATCTCAGCGTCATTTTCACTTTCAAACTCGTTAATATTGTCTGGGTGTAACTCTGCCATTAATCACTATCCTTTTCTGTACTCTCTTCATACACCCATGCACAGTTGCATACTCTGCATTGTCGTACAACACCTTCGTCTGTCTGTACTCTTTGCACATTTTTCTTATTGCACGAACAGCACTTATCTCCTGCATCTAAGATTTTAACCTCCATTATTCACCTCATATTGATCACGTAGTAGTTTAAAGAGATACTCTGCATCAACAACGGCTAGTGGCTTACGATTATTCTTCTTCATAATTAACACTGGTGTTGCTGATGCAGGGTGTGACACAGCTTGATCATACGCAGCCCAAACACTTAGCTTTTCTACATTTTTAGCCTCAATTTTGATGGGTATGATAGCTCTTGCCTCTGGTGTTAGCCGTACATCCTCTCCTGTCTCTCCCATGATAGCTGGTTTAATATGCTCATCAGGGATTTCAGGAAATACTTCATACAGCTTATCTCTTATCCAGTTCTGTAGTCTAACTCCTTTGTTCTTAGCTGACCTGGTTTTCATGTTATTTATTCATGTCCCTTTCCCATGCCTTCACAAGGGCATGTGCATCAGGCTCAGTCATACCTTCCTGTTCCATCAGCTCTTTAACTATATCTGAAGCAGGGTAGAGCCTATCCTTAAATGCTTGTTTGATAGCTTCTAGCATTACTTTACAAACTCCGTTACTTTATGGGTGTGGTTATTCTTACGTATAAAATAAACCTCATCTGTTTTGTCCTTTACCCTAATAGGATGTGTATGGAGGTCTTTTGTCTTGCCCCCAGGACCTGTTTTATTTGAGTTTACATTCCAATAGTGTGAGTGTTCTTCATCTGTTGTTGTTCTAGGCATTACTATATTAGCTCCATTACTGAATTACACTCAATACTATCTAGATAATGAGACAATACCATAAGTAGGGAGGTAAATACAAATGCCATTGATACTATGAGCATCAAAACAATACTAATACTCTTGTCACTCTTATCCATTACTTAACCTCCCAATCTTCTGCAAATATATCGTATACATTAGGTGTCCAACCAATAATTAAGTCGCCACCATCATGTTTATAATCAATACGAGTTCTAGTTGTCACATTAAGCACTCCCAAGGAAGCTGCTTGTGGCCCATCACAAGGCAGTCTAACATTATCTAACCCAGGGATCATAAAGATAAAGTCTCCATTTTTCCATGCTGCACGATACACTCTCTCACCTGACCGTAACAACGCTAAAATATCTTCAAATAACATTACTTCTTCTCCTTTTTCTCTGGTATGTTTTCTATGTGTGTGTAGTATTTCCATTTAGGACTCATAGCATTAGACATAACATTGGGCCTATAATCTAGATTATCCCAGCATGTGTTCCTGTATGAGCACCATGAGCAACTAAAACACAGTACTTTATTGCCTGTTGGTTTCTTATAGAATATCTCATCCTCTGGCTCAAAGCAACGCTTAAACTCCTCACCATCAACAATAGCCTTAACAACACTCTCTGCATACATAAGTGCTGCCTCACTATGATGGTCTTGGAACTCAGGCACCTCACACACAGACACTTCACCTGTATTTTTATTAGCAACAATCCATCCACCAAAAGGCAGACCTAGTGCTGCTGCGTATAGAAAACCTTGAACGACATAGCCAAAGGGATCATCCTCTGCTACAGCACCAAAGCCTCCTTCAGGGCCAAACTTCTTATAGGCATAAGCAGAGCAGCTCTTAACATCATAGACCTTTCCATCAATGATGATGTCTGCTTCACCTTTAATTGTCTGCCCGTACACTTCTAATGTTGTGGGGATTGCTAATGCTTCGATGGGTATCCCTGCAGCTTCCATTACTGCTACAAGCCATGCCTCTAGCATATGACCTGTTGCAAACTTAGCTGCAGTTGAATCTTCCATTATAAGCTCTCTGGGAGCATCTGCATCTGCCATTTGGATTTGGCATAACGGCTTACCTAGCATAGATGGAGATAAGGTAAACCCTGTTCTTTCTTCTCTTGTGAATGTCTTTAGAATACTTTTAGAGAACTTAGTAGCTATATCTTCTGGTATAGATACCTCTTTATTTATCAACTTAACCATATACTGCTTAAGCTGTAGTTCTATCTCAGCTCCTGTCATATGATACCCTCTCAAAAAAAATACCGGGGTAACACCTGCCCCGGCTCAGGTCTTAAGTTAGATGCCTACTGAATCGTTTAGGTCATCTTCCATACTTCCAGATGATAGCTTTTTGGCAATGTCATCGTTGCTCTTCTTAGCCATAGAACCCTGGAACTTCGTATAGATTTCTTTATTATCTGCAGTGATGGTCTCTTGGAAGGAGCGTAGTAGTGCTGCCCCATCAGCATCCAATGGATCATTACCACCAGACCACTTACCCCCAGCAATGAAGTAAGTGACCTCTCCTTTCTTCTCCCGCTTATTGGATAGTGTAATGGTGTCTAGATAATAAGCCTTATCTTTGTTGATGGCTTCATCCAATACCTCTGCAATAGGCATGAAACTAGCACCTTTGTTGTACCACATACAAGGTAGGTTAACTACCTCTACTGAATTACCATGCATGTCTGTTGCGTCAGTCATAGTTACAGTACCATAAAGGATGGTAGCACATTGAAGCTTAAGGTCTTGAGTAATATAAGCTGGGTTAATCTTAACCATATTCACCTTATATTTCTTAGCAATAAACTCATGTCCTAAGTCATCAATAACAGTGTCACCCCAACGCTTAAACACAGATGTTGTCAGTGCCACTTCTTCATTCTCTTTGTCGTATGCTGAATACCGATACCCACGAATGTAGGGTCGGAACACTGGTTTCTTGCAGAATGCTGTAATGTACTTATCTGCACCTTCTGGCTTAACATCAATACGATACTTCCCTAATGGTAGGGAAATTGGGTCTGCATCATCTTCATCACTGGCTGTATCCTCCACAAACTCAGCCTGATAGTTTGTACGCAAACGGGGTAGCAGGTTACCCATTGGCTCTTCTCTAGTCTGTCCTGTAAGCTCAAATAACTCCTCTTGAGTCATACCTTGAATAGCACTCAGATTACCCGGTACTTGTTGTACGGCTAGTTCACCCATGTTTACTTTGCTCCTTTCCGAGCTAAAAGTTTATACTATAAGTATTATATCACAAATATGCTTGTTGTCAAGCTAAATCGTTGATTATCCGAAATAATAATCAAAGATAAAATATAAAATACCGAACACCAGCATATATAATAGTATCATATAGTCCCCTACGATGTTGTTTATATTGCATTTTAACCCTGTCTTTATTTACCGGGAGTTGTGATGTAGCTTTTATTCTTTTGTGTACGATCAAATTTAATATCATAGTTAACGCACACCAACATCATAACACTTTGTAGTTCTTCTGCATCTGAAATGTTAACGCATACACTGTCTTTATCCTCCTTCCCTACTAATAGCATTATACTTTGTAATGCAATGTTATATTCTGCATCACCTTGGCTTAGACCTGCAAAATCTTTTAAATCTTCTACTTTTGACATGTTATCTGTCATAATACCACCTGATTTTGGTTTATACTTGGTTTGTCACAATACATTACCTCTATACCCTTAGTTATGGCCTTATGTATCATGTCCTGTGTCCCTGCACTCCCAGGGAAAGCCACAACTAAATCTACATCTTCACTTTTAAGCATCTCTGCATTACGTCTAGGTTCAGCAGATTTACCATACTTAGTCCAATTAGTGCTATGCACATGTACCATTATATTATTATCACCAGCCCATAACATAGCTTGTGTGTCAGTCCCTTTAGAACAACTACTAACTACAATATCTATAGCACTATCTGTATTCAGTGTATTTAAAACACTATATATATGTGCCTGTTCTTTATGATCTGTGTGCCCATAGTCACTACCACCACATACTAAGACTATCATATCTCATACTCTCCTATTGTATTCATACTTAATAGATTAGGGCCGACCTTAACCTCAACTGCTAGTGGGTAGTCAAAGTCAATACCATAATATCTCTTGCACATATCTTTTATATTCAGCAAACTACTCTGTGCAATATCAGCCATAAGCTCCTCCTCACCTGGGTAAACATCAATAACAACACTATCATGCACTGTTAAGACTATCACAGACTTTACTTTGCTCTCAATCATTCTTTCATGTAGGCATATAAGTCCCATAGGTACAATGTCGGCTGTAGCAAACCCCTGTACAGGGTAATTTACTATCTGTGTAGTACCATCGACCCATCCGCCCTTATTCCTCTTAGCATAAGGGAATGAGTACTGCCTACCATTAGGTAGAGTGATCTTCTTAGTAGTTATAGCTTCTTTCTTAAGCCTCTCATGCCACTCAGCTACGCCATGATATTTCTCAAGGAAGGCTTTGTAGTAGGATTTTTGCCTAGCTGTACCAGACATACCTCCATATAACGGCTTAAAGGTGTCTGACTTAGCATCCTGCCTGTCAATATTATCGTTATCATCATAATCATTAATGGTATCTCTCGTAAATACATGGACATCAACACCCTCTTTAATATCACTCAGTACTTTTGGGCACCCAGATAAGTACCCAGCTATCCTGAACTCTAACTGACCGTAATCAGCGTCCATGATAGAGCCACCCTCAAACCTAGATACAATTACCTGACGTATAGGAAATGTTTTAGCTCTTGGTTGGTTCTGGAAGTTAGGCTTGCTAGATGATAGTCTAGCTGTAGCCGCTACTGTTTGGTTAAAGTTTGTGTGTAGTATGCCAGTATCACCATTGACGTACCTCTCCATACCCTCAATAAAGGTTGTTATGTAAGTACTTAGCTGGCTATATCGCACAGACTTCTTAAGAAATACCTTAGCTGTATCACTTGCACCATCAAGTAAACCATCTAAGTGCTTGTAGTTACTGGTAAACCCACCAGCACATGCAAATTTAGATGACGTAGGTATTAACTTAAGACCTGCAACCTTACCTGTAGAGGTGTAGACACACTTATCACCAGCACACGTAGGGCACTTAGGTAATTTCTTATATAGCTTACCATCCTTTGTATAACGTGGTACAGAGCCTACACCAGTACAGGTAGGGCATACATCCTCAGTAACCTTTCTAACAACGTCTGTGTTCATACGAACCAGGTTAGAAAACATAGACTTGCTCATAGGGTTACGTCTCTTCTCCTTGCCAGAGCTATCCTTACCTATATTAAACAGTTCCTTCCAGACATTCTTGCTCTTAACTTTACGTGAGTACAGCAACTGAGTCATGAAGTCGCCACTATTTAAGTTAATAGGTGCGTCCCCCATTACATCTTTAGCAATATCTGTAAGGTCTTTCTCTAGCTGTAGATACTCCTCAACAAACTCCTTCTTAATCTTATCCAACACAGTCATATCTAGCTTAACACCGTTACTTTCAATGCTATTCAAAACAACTAAGAAGTCACACATCATATCAATACAAGGCTTGAGGTCAGCATTAGACCCTTGTGATAGCCTCTCCTGCTGGTTTAGATACAGCTCAGTGGTAGTTAGGACATCTCCTATGCCATACTCCTCTACAACCTCCCAGGGCATCTCATGGAAACCTACCCCATCCTTTAGGTACTGCTCTGTTAGGTCTACTTTCTTCTTCGTTAGCCTATGCTTCTCAGCTAAGAGGGACAACTTAAGCCCTGAGTGTATGCCTCTATTCATAACAAACTCAGCAATCATAGTGTCATAGACCTTACCTGTATAGGTAAATCCACACGACAGTATCCAAGATAAGTCATGTTTGATATTGTGGCCCACAAGAAGCTCTGTAGTATTTAGAGCCTCCTGTAGGGCCTTTTTGTTATTTGGCGTAGGTGCCTGATCTTTGTGGTCAAAGCACAGGTACTCTACATCCTTTAAGTTTGTTGTTAGACCAACACTGACAAGCACGTTGTCGCTATTATACGGGCGCATGTCCAGATATGTTTTAGTCTCATCCTTCCTGTTTAGGAAGTTTCTCCGAACTGTAGAGTTCTCTACGTCCAAAACCGTTACATGCTGCATTGAATTTCTTCCTATCAAACTTGTCATTATCTGCTTCAAACATCTGTATTATAGAGCGTTTAACTGACTCAATGGCTACTGCTGCTACAGCACCACCCCATTCTGAAGCATATTCCTGACCATCATAAATAATCCTAGCCATGTCCTCGTAGTGTCGCTTACTATATCTACTCATTATCTTCCTCCTCCTCTGCTTCCCAGAACCTACAATGCTTATGCATACCTCGATCAATCTCTGACTGAGGGTACCCATCCCTCAATAGAGTATCAACAAAAGTCTCACCTTTGATAGGTTTATAAGGCATAGGGAAGCCATACTTCCATCCACTAGGTGGGTCATATACAGTGATTTTTTTAGTCATCATCATCATCCTCTTCATCCTCCTCCCACACATCGTGAGACGAGCAGGAAGCACCTTCTATGCATACACCATTCCAGTCCTTCTGACCTACTTGATATAAGCCGCACACATCACAGGGGTTATTGCTAAAGTATGTCATGTCACACCCTAATGATCTTGCCCATTCCATTGATTTTTTCCTGCCCTTCTCATCCTTGGGAGGAGCATCAGTAGCTAAATTTTTGAGGGCGTCCTGTAACTCTGCTCTAGCACCTGTTGTCATAAGTAATTGTGCTGCATCAACTACACGTTGCATTTTTCTGGTGTATGGCAATAGCACTGTCTCTATATAATGAGTATAATGTTCTGATGCATCCTCATCCCCCTCATTATATCCTTCATTATACTTATCATCAATATCACTCATCGTCTTCTCCTTCCTAATCTGTACCGTATGAGCGTGAGTACTATTGCACAGTACCACATAGTTACTAGTGCCCACGCCCATATCTCATATAGTCCCATATCTAATAGCTTATGCACTGGAACCATCCACTCTCTCCTAAGCTGTAAATATTGCTTTCTCGGCTTCAAGCTCAGCAGTTACACTACCATGCCAGCCATTGATCTTATTCTTACTCACGTTGAATTGC
>TARA_R110000823_G_scaffold291009_9_pt1 | contig 11223 bp, 12 predicted proteins | sample TARA_R110000823 | Tara Oceans TARA_R110000823 (sample SAMEA4397722) | marine metagenome | biome: Polar Biome; feature: [DCM] deep chlorophyll maximum layer (ENVO:01000326); material: water (ENVO:00002006), including particulate matter (ENVO:01000060) such as... | depth 20 m | reverse complement strand
CCTCTGCTTGTAAGGCAGATGCTCTCCCAGCTGAGCTAACCACCCCCGAACCGAGAACGCGCATTATAGAGATTCTGCTTTTACTGTCAAACAAATGCACACAAATTGCGGCAAAAAACGCGCGCCTTAAAAGCCGTTGATTTTAGTAGTAAAATCCACGCCTCACAGGAGGCCGCTCGCACAGCGCCGCGAAAGCTTCAGAGACGTCCTCCCACCGCACATCCAAGAGCGTGACGCATGGAAATCTACAAAGAGTTTCACTTCGAAGCGGCCCACCTGCTGCCCAACGTTCCGCCGGGCCACAAGTGCGCGAGATTGCACGGGCACTCTTTTGGAGTACGGGTGTACGTGAGTGGCGAGGCCACGGAGCCATCCGGCTGGGTGATGGACTTCGCGGATGTGAAGTCGGCGTTCAAGCCACTGCACGACCAGCTTGATCATTACTACCTGAATGATATCGCCGGCCTGGAAAATCCCACGAGCGAAAATATAGCGCGCTGGATCTGGACCCGGCTCAAACCCTCCCTGCCAATGCTGAGCGCGGTGGAGATTCGCGAGACCTGCACCAGTGGTTGCATCTATCGCGGCGACTGAATAAGTCGCGACGTAATAGATCGGTAACATCAGACAAAACACTTGACGATTGCGCAGAGCCTACGGGTATAGGTGCGCGCGTATCGCGGTCTGTCGGCAGCGAGTTGCACCAACCGCGTGATGTTTCCGTTACCCTGGCAAAAGTTACGCTTGGTAGCACGCGGCGGAAGGTTATGCACACATGTGGGTAGTCATGAAAGTTTCACATAGTTAGCTTTTCAACTACATTCAATCTCTAAACTAACGACTATATCTTACTGTTTTATATAGACTATATGCGATTGGTCACTTTTTAAACAATCCGATGCGACCACCATGTGCCGTGCCGTTAACCCCCCACTGAACAATTTACCCACCGGTTTATCCACAGTTTCTGTGGAAAAGAGAACACCGGCGGCTGTGGCAAATCACCCCGCTACATCCACCCCTGTGAAAGTCCACATCAAGCCACGAGTCGACAGATTGTCAGCGCACGTCACCTTGCAACCGAGGTTGACCACTGCGCGCGGTTCGCCGGCGACAAAGCCAGGCGCGCATGTAAAAATATTCATTGCGTGCTTCGCAGCGTTTACGCCTGGTGCAACGACCCCTTAACGCAATGAGCAGGAATTTTTGCTATGGAATTTTCGCACTGGCTGTCACTGCTGGGTGTGTGTCTTCTGGGCGCGATGTCACCCGGGCCGAGCCTGGCCGTGGTTCTGAAGAGCACGCTCGCCGACGGGCGCAGCGGCGGGTTCAGCGCAGCTTTGGCGCACGGCGTGGGAGTGGGGCTTTACGGCCTGTTGACCGTTGCCGGGCTGGCGGGCCTGATCGCAACCACCCCGGCAGTATTCCGCGCCTTGCAACTGGCGGGCGCTGGGTACCTTTTGTACCTGGGCATTCGCGCACTGGGCAGCAACGCGGCGCAGCCGAACACACAGGCGCCCTCCTCCGCCGCGGGCAATCCCGCTGTGGACGGTTTTATGGTGGCGTTCCTCAACCCCAAGCTCGCGGTATTCATGCTGGCGCTGTTCAGCCAGTTTCTGCAGCCGGACTTCGGCATACCGGCCAAGGGGCTGATGGCATTAACTGTAGGGGTCACGGATGCGTTGTGGTACTGCCTGGTGGCGGGGCTGGTGTCGCACCCGGGGTTCGTTGGCAAACTGCGCGCCAACGCGCAGCTGATTGATCGCTGCTTCGGCGTAATCCTGATCGCGCTGGCGTTGAGTGTTATGGCGGGCGCGCTGGCCGAGTTCGTCTAGCGCTGCATTTGCCGGCCGGCGGCGATCAATGCAGCGTGCGCTCCGCGTCTGCTATTACCACCGCCTGCACATGCCTGCCGAGCATTATCACGTGGCCCCGGTTGCGCTGTACGCCGTCGAAGCTGTAATCAAAGCGGTATTGCCGCCACACTCGCCAGCGCCCGTTCTGGTCGCGGCTCAGCGACACACGCTGGATGTGCACCGCCTGATCCAGCCACTGGAAATCATCGCGCGAACTGGCGACGCCCACGGCGCGCAGCGCCAGCTCGCGCACGCCGATGGCACTGTAAATATAAAGCGCGATGCCCCCCAGTAGCGCCATTACCACAAGCTCTCCCACTGTCAGATACACCCTCGGGCAGCTCCTTTTCGCCAGTTTTGCATTGATGTTACCGTCGTTTCTGTGCGCATCGCTTCGGCCTAAGGCGCCTGAATGTCTGTCGCAGCCTCTGCCAGGAACCGCGCGACACGGCCATTGAAGCGCTGCGGCTGCTCGACATGTACCCAGTGTCCGCAGCCGTCCAGCGTGTCGATACGTGCGGCGGGAAACAGGCTGAATATGGCTGGTCTGTAAGCATCGGGTACATAGTGGGAGTTTCCGCCGCGGATGAACAGCGCCGGGCCGGGCCAGGCTGCTGCGCAGGTGGGCGCCTCGCTGAGCATCGCGTAGTCGCGCGCCAGGCCCTGCCAGTCGAAGCGCCAGCGATACACGCCCTGTTCGTCACGGTACAGACTGGCGAGCAGAAACTGCTGGGTGGCTGCCTCGGCCACGTGGCCGCGCAGGCAATACAACGCGTCATCCCGGCTCTCGGGTTCGGCGAGAGCAACCGCCTCCAGCGCGGCCAGCACCGCAGCGTGCTGGGCCGGGTAAGCCACCGGCGCCATATCCGCCACGACCAGAGAGCGAACCTGGCCGGGCCGGGTGAGCGCAAGCTGCATGGCCACCTTGCCACCGAGCGAATGCCCCACCACGTGCACCGCCGGCAAATGGCGTTCCTCCAGCCAACCGGAGACGCGCGCCGCCAGGTTCTCGAGGCTGTAGTGCTCGAGCCAGCTCGAGCGGCCGTGTCCGGGCAAGTCGAGTGCGTGCACGGCATAGTCCGCCTGCAAGCTGCGCGTCAGCGCACCCAGATTGTTGCCGCTGCCGAACAGGCCATGCAGCACAAGCACCGCTTCCCCGGCGCCCGTGCTGCGCACGTGGAGTGCGTTGCTCACGGGCCGCTGTGCCTCGCTGTAGATTTTGTTACCATGCCCGCCACTATAAACGATCGGAATTCAGCATGCGTCGATTTCACTTTCTGGCCGTAGTAGTGCTCCTGTTGGCCGCCTGCTCGAGCACACCCTCATACAACCCCTCCACCTTTCCCTACCAACTGGACCAGGAGCGCCTGGAGGCAGAGACCATTCGCACGGTGGTGATACCGCACGTTAACCTCGGCGGCATTTCGCGCAATTACCTGGATAAGGAAGCGCCGCGAATCGACGCCAAATTGGCCGCCTACCTCAAGGACAACGGCTTCAGGGTGCTGCCACAGCGTAGCTTCGAGCAACACTGGAACACCGCGGTGCGCGTGTACGGTAACCCGGTGGACCCAACCACCGGCAGGGTAAACCGCAAGACCTTCGCGCAAATCATGCACAGCGTGCGCGACGAAATGGTCGATTCGACCGATCTCGACGCCTTTGTCTTCACCGATATCCTGGAGTTGCAAAGCGCCTTTAACGGTGGCCTCAAGCATCTGGCTCGCTGGGACGGCGTCACGCGCAAGCCCTCCCTGCAGGGGCCGGGCAATTCGGTGAGCGCCGACTTCGACTGGAACATGCAGGTTGCCGTAGCCTCTCTCCAGATCAGCATTTACGACATGCAACTCGAGCCCCTGTTTATCAGCCGCGGCGGCATGGATGCCACCGAAGCCATCGACACCCGTTCCAGTGCCGGGCGCTACGTGCGCAGGCGTGACATTCTGGAGAATGAAGACTACATCATGGAAGGCATACAACTGGCGTTGCATCCCTTCATCGTCTACGAGGACTGGCCGGGCAACCCCGACTAGTGCGCGGGGCGCGTCAAACCAGCAGCGCTTCGAAACCCCGCTCGAAACACCACATGGCGGACAGAGCGCCCAGGATATAGATCGGCACGGGCAGTAGCCGATCTTTCCAGGGCGCCAGCGGTTTGCGCACGGCGTACCACAGCGCGAGTATCACCAGAATAAACGCGATCTGGCCGAGTTCTATGCCGACATTGAAAAACAGCAGCGCCAGGGGCACGTTATCCTGCGGCAGCCCGGTTGCCGCAAGCGCGCCGGCAAAGCCCATGCCGTGCAGCAAACCGAAGCCACCCGCGAGCCACCAGGGGTTGCGCCACAGCAGGTCGTTGCGTTCCCTGCGCGTGAGTTCCACCGCCAACACAAAAATACTCACCGCGATACTGAACTCAACCAGTGCCACCGGATAATCGAAAAAGCCCAGCGTCACCAGCGACAGCGTGATGCTGTGCCCCACGGTGAACGCCGTGATAGTCCACAGCAGCCGCGCCCCGCCGCCCACCAGCAGCAACAGCCCGAACACAAACAGCAGGTGGTCGATGCCACCCCAGATATGCTCGGCGCCGAGCACCGTGTAGTCGCCCATCACATCGCCGGCGCTGGATTCCTCGGGCACCACAAAATCCGGCTGCTCGGCATTCAATACCTGTTGGTACTGCCGCCCATCCAGCAGACTTATCATCACCATTGCGGAGGCCTGGTTGGCGCCCAGCCCCTCGATCCCGAGGGTATCGCCAACCAGGCCATCGTCTCCGAGGCCCGAGCAGCGCAGTTGAAAGGCACTGACTTTACCGGAACCCTCCACCTGGGGCGGCGAAGGATTCTCTACCGCGCAGGATTCCGGCCAGTGCGGCCGCAATGGTACGTTGCTGGTGGCCTGCAGCGGGGTCTTCCACACCAGGTTGTACAAGCCGGGGCCGATTTGCGTCACCTGCAGCAACGAGGGCGCGAAACGGTGCGCGCTGGCGGGCTGCGTCAGTGCCAACAGCAGCAACAGGGCCAGTAGCGCCTGTGCGCGCCTCACGTTCGCACCTCGTACATTTCACGCAGGCTGTCGATACTGTCTTGCAAGGCTTCGGCACGCGCCCTCGCCTCCAGATCGCGCACCAGTTGCGCGCGCACCTCCTCCAGGGTGGCTTCACGCGCCGGTTCCAGCGCCTCTACCCACACATAATGCAAACCGTAGGTGGAGCGCACCGGACCAACCCAGGCGCCTGCGCTCGGGTTGGCCTGTTGCAGATTGAGCACGAAGGCGGCGCCGAAGTGGCGTGCGAGTTGATCGGGTGTCTGCGAGCTGAACCGGTATCCCGGCAGAAAGGGTGAACTGAACTGCCGCGCCGCGGCTACATCGAGTTGCTCGCGCTGGATGGTATTGATCACCGATTCCACGGCGTCCTCTCGCTCACGATTGAAGTAGATGTGCTCGATGGTGTAACGGGGTGGCCTGCGCAACTCCTCCCGCCGCGCCTCAAACTCTGCCGCGATAGCCGCCTCGGTCGGCGGCGCCGGCGGATTCGCCGCCAGCATAAGCTGTTCCATCACCTGTATCAGGCGACGCTTTACCACTTCATCGCCGAGGTGCAGGCGCATATCCAGCGCCATCTCATAGGCCTCGTCGTCACTCATGTCCTCCCCCAGACCGAGAAAACGCATGTTGCGCAGCAAGCGCTGGTAGATGACCGTGTCGTAGAGGTGCAGTTCAAGTTCCAGCGCGCGCTGGAACAGGATGTCCCGATCAAGCTCCGCGGCAATCATCTGCGCCCGCTGCTCTTCGCTCGGCATGCGCCCCGTGGCGGCAAACCACTGCTGCACCAGCGCCTCCTGGCGTGCATCGTTCAGCGGGCCGACAACCGGCTTTGGCGCGGGAAAGAGCTCACCCTGCAGATAGAACAACAGGCCCCCGAGAATAAGGAAATGCAGCCAGGGCCTGTTCAGCCGCTTTGCGAGGCTCATCGATGCGCTGCTTTTTCTACCGCTGCCGCGCGCGTCGTGCTAATCGTCATACTGCGCCTGTTTCTTTTCAAACTGCGCCTGCATACCTGTCTGCAGATCCTGCTGGCTCAGCATGCCGGCATTCCAGGTGGCGATGTAGTTCAGGCCTTCGCTCACCGAATGATCGCGCGCATACAACAACATCTCCTTGCTGCCGCGCACTGCCAGCGGCGATTTGCTGGCGATACTGCGCGCAATCGCGGTGACTTCACGCAGCATGACCTCGCGGTTTTCATACACGCGATTGACAAAACCCGCCTCGCGGGCCTCTTCCGCATCCATGTCGCGACCCGTGTAGGCGAGTTCGCGCACCAGGCCGTCGGGTATGATGCGCGGCAGGCGCTGCAACGTACCGACGTCGGCGGTCATGCCGATATCGATCTCGCGAATGGAGAAGAAGGCATCCTCCGTGGCATAGCGCATGTCCGCACAGCAGGTCATGTCCACACCGCCGCCGATACAGGTCTTGTGGATCGCCGCGAGCACCGGTACGCGGCACTTTTCGATCGCCGACAGGTTGCCCTGCATGCGCAGTACGGTGCGCCGCAACGCTTCGGCGCGCCGCGCCGGGTCGGGGGAATCACTCTGCAGATCGGCGAACATCGCGAGATCGAGTCCGGCACAGAAATGCTTGCCGTTACCCGCCAGAATCACCGCGCGCACGCCCGGCTCGGCATCCAGCCATTCAAAGCATTCCTGCAGCTCGCGCCACATCGCGGCGTTCATCGCGTTGGCCTTGTCGGGACGGTTCAACGATACCGTCGCAACCTGCTGTTCAATGACAACTTCCAGGGTTTCGTAAGTGGGAGGCATGGCATCAGGCTCCTTGGCAGATGGATGCAAACAACACGCTACCAGGCGCTGACGTAATCGGCGGTGTCGAGCGCAGGCACAGGTTTCGGGTTCGCCTCGCGCGAGCCCAGATAGAGAATGGCGGCGATTTCTTCATCCGCGGCGAGGTGCAGCCCGTCCATTACGCTACGGTCGAAAGCCGCCGCGCCGGTGCGCCAGATACCCGCATAACCCAGGGCCTCGCTCGCCAGCAGAATCGCATACGCGGCACAGCCGGCCGACAGGCGCTGCTCGATCGGTGGCACCTTGGGATGCTCCACCAGCCGCACCACGGTGATCACCATCAGGGGCGCACGTAGCGGTGCCTTGCGCGCTTTCGCCAGCGCCGCCTCATCCGCCGCCGGGTCGCGCTGCTGTAGAGAGTCCGCCAGCAGTTCACCGAAGGCCTCGCGGCGCTCACCGCTGATGGTGATAAAGCGCCACGGGCGCAACCACGCGTGATCCGGAACGCGCAGCGCAGCGCGAAAAATTTCCTGCAGTTCGCTCTCGCCGGGCGCCGGCGCGCACAGCTTGGGCGCGGAATTGCGTTGCTGGAGAAAGCGTATTACGTCATTCATAGAAAGTAGGCAGTCGTAAAACAGGGCGCCATGATAGCAGTATTTTTTGCCGCCGGTCGCCCACTGCATCGCCCTGTGAGGCGCCTGTCAGGGCGCCGGGCCGACCAGAATATTCATAAAGCCGCGATCGCCATTCCAGCCGTCCACATTGTCACACCAGCGCACCAGTTCCTCTGCAGTACTGGGCGCCAGCCGGTGTTCGATGTGATCGACGATCCACATGGGCTGGGCCAGCGTCGCCAACAGCTCCACCAGTGCGCGCCCGGATGCGCCGTACTCGCGCAGCGACAGCGGCGTGAGCTCTATCAATATGCGCGGCGGCGCCGGCAACCCCGCCAGCAGGGGCATAAGACCCGACATGACAGCAAACTCGGCGCCCTGCGTATCGACCTTCAGCAAATCGATACGCTGCACGCGACTCTGCAGATAGCTGGCGCCGTGCAGCAAAGTCACCGGCACGCTGTCGCGTGTATCGTCAGCGGCAAAAATCTGGTGATCGCCGAAATTGTCCTCGCTGAGGTACAAATCACCCGGCGCGTCTGTAGCGGCCAGCCCGGCCTCGACAATTTCGACCCGCGCCGCCAGCCCGTTGTGCGTTACATTGCGCCTCAGCAGCTCGCAGTTACGCGGGTCGGGCTCGAAGGCGACTACGGCTCCGGCCTCGCCCACCTGCGCCGCGGCAATCACGCTGAAGTAGCCGATGTTCGCGCCGACATCCACCATTACATCACCGGGTTGCAGCATGCCCAGCAGCAGCTCCGTTTCGTAGGGCTCCCAGATGCCTTCTTCACGGATACGCCGGGACACGTAACGGTCGCGCGCATCGTGCACGTGCAGCTCAAGTGCCTGCGACAGTCCCGCTACGCGCAGGGCGATGGGCGAAGGTGACGTCAAAGCGTGATTCCCCGTGTGTGGTTGCAGAGGTGCCTGGCGTGTTAACCGGCAGTGTTGGACGCTCAGTCGAGGCGCATATCCTCGAACGGAGAAGCGGTGGCCAGTTGCACGCTCCGGTCGCCCACGGTTACCTGCTGTGCCGTCACTGTCACGTCCTCATCGTTGAGCACACCATAATCGAAACGGTAGATCGGTTGAATACTGCCGGCCGTGACGCCCTCATCGTATGCCGTCTGGCGTTCGCGCACGGCCTGGTTGGCTTCTTCCCATTGTGCCCATTCACGCTTTGAGTAACGCGCCTGCAACATCTGCCGCGTGGTGTCGGGGCTCATCAGGGTGGCGGACGCATTATTGCCGCCAAAGCCCTTCGAATTGACAATGGCATAGCGTTGCGCGTTGGGGTCTACCTGGCGGTGCGCGGTGGAAAAATCCAGATGCGCCGTGGCGACGTCACCTGCGACCGCATCGATAGTGGCGATGCCGGGGAGAATGCCGTGCTGCCAGATGCCCAGCGTGGATGTGATCTGATCACCGCCGGCAGCCCCGATCGAGTGTCCGAGGAAGCACTTCACCGCAACGACCGGCCAGTGTTCGATGCCAAAGGCCGCCGCGGTCTGGCTCAGAATGGCCGCCTCCGACACCCTGTTCTGGGGCGTGCCCGTGCCGTGGGCCTGCACCAGCCCGCCCCGCCGGACCCCCTGCTCACCGAGTATCCCGCGCGCCGCGGCGAGCGCCCGCGCCATGGTGAGGTAGTTACCCACGCCGGGCCCGGAAATGGACTTCTTGTGGCCGTCGGCATTGACAAACACGCCGGTCACCGCGCCGAACACTTCGGCGCCGAGCTCCATCGCCAGCGCATCGTCAAACAGCACCAGCATTTGCGCCGACTCGGCAATGGTGAACCCGCAGTTCTCGCCGAAGGGCCTGCAGGCCCGCCTGAAATCCGGCGCCTGATCCGCGCCGAGACCCTCCAGCTTCTGCAGGCCCTTTTCCGTGGCCAGCGCGCCCATGGCGTTGTAGCCCTCCATCACTTCCGGGGTGATCGGGGCCTCCGCGGCACCGACAAACGCAACCCGCGAGCGACCGCTGGAAATGTCGTCGATAGCGTGGCGCAGGTTGTACAGGAACGATGCGCAGGCGCCCAGGCTGGCACCGGTAGAGCCCAGGCTGCCCAGCACGTAGGCGTTGATAAAATCCGCGGGCATCTCGGCAAACCCGAGGGCACAGAACTTGGAGGTCACCCGCTGCCCGTTGCACCGCGCCTTCAACATGCCGCCGGTACCCGCGGGGTCGAGCTGGCCCATGGCGCTACCGGCATACACACTGACTTCATCCGGCGCGATGCGCGCGCTGATGTCTTCCCAGCTCAGCCCCAGGCTGCCCAGCGCATCAGAAGCTGCATAGATCGTCATCTGCAGGCCGCGCGGGTGGTTGCGCGACGGGTACAGCTTGCCGGGTTCAAAACCCCGCGGCAACTGGCCCGCGGATTTCACCTCGAACTCGCGCGCACCCGGCAGCAGGAATTCCTGTTCGCCCTGAATCCGCACCCGCACGTGCGTCACCGAGGTACCGGTGACTTCCCAGCCGAGGGGAATCACATCCGGCAGGTGTTTGCGTTCCATGGAAAAACTGATCGGCTCGCCATTGCTGTGGGTGGGCAGCCGCTGGTTCCAGGCAACCGCCGTGACGTCGAAGTGCTGGTCTTCAATGCGACGCACCAGCGTGTGATCGAGCATGTACTGCTCGCCGGCCTGCTCATCGGGAAGCCCCATCACCGCCGCCAGGGAAGCGCGGGTGCGCTGTTGCCCAGCGTCAGAGAGCGCGGACCATACCGTGCGGGCATAAGCATGATGGCCAGACGCCCTGCCCGCCGCGTTTATGCCGCCAAATCCCACAATTACCGGTAAACGCCGCCCAGCCATACAGTCTTCATCCCAGATCAGTGCTTGTTGCCCTCAGTGTAAAGCGCTGCTCCCGGCCTGATCATGGCATTTATGTCACTTTTTGTGGTATTTATGCTCATCGCTACTCACGCCCGGACGCCGTATGTATTCCGTTGCCGCCGTGCTCTACCCCGAGGCTCTGGCCACCAGCATCACCTTGCCGATGGAGATCCTGCACGCGGCCAGCCAGATGGCCAGCACGCGGGCGCGCGGCGCGCCACAGGTGGAGTTTCGCCTGGCGGCTACAACCCGCTCGTCAATCACCCTCAGCAGCGGCCTCGTACTGCAGGCCGATGTCACCCTGACGGAGCTTCCGGCCCTCGATCTGCTGCTGTTGCCCGCGATCTGGCGCAACCCCCTGCCAACCGTACTGGCGGCACGGGCCTGGCAGCCGCTGCTGCACGAACAATGTACCAGCGGCGCGCGCATCTGCAGCGTGGGCACCGGCAGCTACCTGCTCGCTGAAGCGGGCCTGCTGGATGGACGCGCGGCCACCACTCACTGGCGTTACTTCAAGCACTTCCGCAGGCGCTATCCGCGCGTTGCCCTGAAAACCCACCACCTGATCACACAGAGCGACAGCATTTACTGTGCCGGCAGCGTGAACTCCATCGCCGATCTCATGCTGCATGTGGTGGAAGACTGGTTCGGCAGCCGCATCGCGCGCGCCATAGAAAACCAGTTTTCGCCTGAGATACGCCGCAGTTTTCGCGCGGCATCCTATCAGAACGAGGCCGACAGCTCGCACCGCGACGAAGTGGTGGCGGAGGCACAGCAGTGGTTGCAGGCGCACCTGGCGACGCCCTGCTCGATGGACGCGCTGTCCCGCCGGCTGCGCCTGAGCCGACCCACCCTCGGCCGCCGTTTCAAAAAGGCCACCGGCGTCACGCCCCTGGCGTATCTGCAGGGCCTGCGTATCAGCGCAGCCAAGGATCTGCTGCGCCACAGTAACCTGGCGGTGGGCGAAATCGCCTGGCAGGTTGGATTGCAGGACGTCAGCTACTTTTCCCAGTTGTTTCGCCGGCATAGCGGCATGAGCCCCCTCCATTACCGCGAGGCCGCGCGCGGAAAACTGTTCGATCCCGGTTCCGCGCGCTAGCAC
>TARA_R110000823_G_scaffold9161_2_pt1 | contig 11268 bp, 14 predicted proteins | sample TARA_R110000823 | Tara Oceans TARA_R110000823 (sample SAMEA4397722) | marine metagenome | biome: Polar Biome; feature: [DCM] deep chlorophyll maximum layer (ENVO:01000326); material: water (ENVO:00002006), including particulate matter (ENVO:01000060) such as... | depth 20 m | reverse complement strand
TAATAAAGCAACTTCATCAGGATTACGTCCAATTAAACTATAGATTACCACAGATAAAGAACCCACTATCATTCCCGTGATGGACACGAAAATATCTTTGTTTGAAGATGGTATTTCATTATTGGCTAAATATAAAAGCAAAAAAACTATCATTAAAAAAATCATAGCTGCTCCAGAATAGTGTAGAATTTCCTTTTGTTTCATTTCATTTTCTTATAAATATTAATTCCTGTATAAATTATTGCTAATATTAAAGAAACAATCTGTAAAGCTGGTATTATATCTATTGCACTAATTAATAGTGCTACTCCTGTGAATCCGTATGTTTTCAAATCATTCATTTCATTAATTAATTTTCATTGCCCAGTATATGTATTCTCCATTATTTGCATTGATTCCAGTATCTGTTGAATTAAGTACAAAGCCATCAGTTCCTATTGTTATCCCATTTCCTAAATTTCCAATACTTTCGGCAGCTGCACTATTTGGAATTAAAGCTATATTAGTTGGATTTGAAGTATCTCTTTTTGTATCGAATATTAACCAGTTATCCCCTGAATCAGTTCGTTTAATCATTACAAAATTTGGCTGAAACCCAGCAGATATTGTTGGATAGGTACTTGTGTCGCCTGTATAAGAACCAAACTTTGAAAAGCCTGAAACCGAATGGAAGCAGTAGGCTATATGTTTATTATTTAATATTGTACCACTATTGCTTGATGTGATATTAAAAACGCTAGCAGTTGGAGTTCCCCAAAAAGCAGTGGAACTATACTCAGCTGTACTATTTAAAAGAAGATAACCATTTCCTAATTCACTTGACCTTACAGCCCAACTATTTGTTCCATCTAAATTTTTAAGTATAATAAATTCAGGGGCTGAACTTAATCCGTGACCTATGCTTCCCGCTGAACCAGTTCCAGTAAAACTAACAATGCTCATTCCTGCACTTGGATTTGCACTTACTAAACTATCAATAGTACCAACTTCGTTTTCTATCGGAACGTTATTGTTATTATCGAGCATTTTAAATGAGTAGGCAATGTAAGTTCCGTCACCAGTATAAGTTCCAGCTGGAGTTCCATTTACTCCATAATCTCCATTAGCTACATCGGTAACGCTAAAACCTGTATCATTAAAACCTGTTAGCCTATAACCTGCATCAACTCTATTTGCATAATTTCCATCAGAACGCAAATCATTAGAAACACCTCTTAAAGTATCAGCCCAGCTCCAACTTGAGCCACCAGAATAAGTAAGGTTCTTTATCAATACCAAATCAGGTTTGAATAAAAAACTATCATAAGTTATGTTTGCAATAGTACCATCATAATTGTTTCCTGTATCATCTGCATTATCATTAAATTCGTATAATGCTAAACACCCTGCTCCAGTTGGGTAGTTTAAAGTTGAAGCAGTTGTAGCTGTTTCATTATTTAATTCTGTTACTTGACTTGCAGTTAAAACAGCATTATAAACTCTAAATTGATCTATTTGACCTTTGAAAGATTCAGCTCCTGATGTATTGTTAGCCCCTATATGTACATCATTTGTAGATGTACCTGAACTCCATTGATTTGAATTAAAATCTAAAATTAATAAACCATCAATATATAAAAAAGTATTATCACCTGCTGATGTACAGTCATAAGCAGCAACCAAATGATGCCATTGACCATCATTGTATGCTACTGATGTTCTTTCAAAATTTACAGACCCTGTACCCCCTGATGTTTGTAATCTAATTTTACCAACATTACTTCCTGAATCCATTAAAATAACAACCCCTTTATTTGTTGATGTGCCGACATTACTACTTAACAATGCACTTGTTGAGGTTGTGTTAGTTCTAAACCAAAACGAAAAAGATTGAGTTCTTGTTTTTCCTATTGTTGGAATAGTCATATAAGAACTACTACCATTAAAAACAGCATATTTAGTGAACAAAGTATTTACCGATCCAATTTGTTGAGTTGCTCCATTACCTGTATAAGTGTCAATATTAAAACTCTTTGCTAAAGTTGGAGTTGTAGTATCTGGGTCGGCTGCTACTGCATAGAATATATAAGTTTGTGCTGCATTTAAAGAGGCATTAACCGCTCCGCTTGAGGTATATTGAAAACCTGTTGTAGTAAAATTTAACGCTAAAGTTCCGTCCGTATCTTCAGCACCATTATAATCAGTAAAAATTCTTGTATTTCTTGGGTTTGTAGTATTTCTTTTATTATCTAACGTTACCCATCTTGTCCCTGACCCTGAAGATTGTTTAATTATTACCCAAGCTGGTTCAAATCCACACTCTATATGATTTCCTGTTGTGCTGTTATTCCCTACATAAGAACCCACTTTTGAATATTCAGGTACTGAATGGAAGCAGTAAGCAATTGATTTTTGAGTATTATAATTTCTAACCCCAACGTTTATAGTCGTGCTGCCTGAGCCTACGTGTCCGCTAGCTGTTGTGCCAACTGAATCAGTGGTGTTTAATCTTAAAAAATTTGTTAGGGGACTAGAGAATATAGCACTAGAGCCTGAAACTATCCAGCTATCCGTACTATTATCTAATCCTTTTAAAAAATACAAATCTGGAGGTGAACTTAATCCGTGACCTACCGTTGCAGTAGAATTAGTATCTCCAGTCCACTCAACAACACTAAATCCTGCTGCTGTATTTGCACTTACTTGGCTATCTATTGTACCCTCTTCGTTTAGTGCTTTAGTACCTCCTGATGCTTTAAAACACCAAGCAACGTAATTAGTGGAACCTTGATTGTTTATAACTCTTGGGTTTGATGATGAAGTTCCATCTGTTACGGTAAATCCATCAGTATCAAAACTAGAAAATCTCCCATTACCTATTAATTCTGTATAATCCTCACTAGTTGTTAAATAATAATCTTGCGTATTGACAATAGAAGCTAAAACAGGATCATATGTTGCATTTCTTGCCTTAACCCAAACCATATCTGGCTGGAATCCTACTCCTGTAATACTTTGTGTCGTTGTTCCGTTTCCAGTATATAAAACAGTATTAAAGTTTTCACTCGGTACTAATCCACCATCTGCTGATGCACCACTTAATAATTTATCGTTTATTGCCATTATTCAAGGTTTATGCCATACACCACGACATTTGCCTTAGATGTAAGAGCATTGATTTCTGATTCTTTTGTATCTACGTTTGTTTTTATTGTTGCTCTTGCAGTTGTTACACTACTAGGTATTGCAGTTTCTAATTCTACTTTTCTAATTATATACCAATCTGTAGGTTCTAATAATCTATTTGCTTGAGATTTTAAGTTTGCTATTTTATTAGCTTTTAAATCTGCTAATGATTCGCTCCAAGTTTTATTGGTTTTAGTATAAGTATAAATTTGCTCGGCACTTACAAAAAATATTTGGCTTAAATTATGGATTCTTTCATCATAAGAATCTGGTAAAACAACATCAAAAAATCCGTGTGCTTTTCCTTCTTCATCACTCATTGTAGATCCTCCACCTAATACAGTTCCAAGTGAACTACTAAAAGAATTTGGTACTCCTTGATGAACTTCTATTGTTCCGTTTTTATTTATCGCTTTCATATTAACTTGCTATTTGTGAGATTATGTACCAAGCTGTATCAATTGCTACCCACTTGATTTGTATTAAATTCTTTGCACTTGCAGCATCTGAATAAGTACCTGATATTTTATTAAATGTACAAGCTGCTGCGTTTGAAGTTCCTAAAGTAGCAGTAAAAGAACCACCAGAAGCAAGAATTTGAAAAGTTTTAACATCTCCAATTCCTACATTTGTAAAGTTTAAAGTAAAACTGTGTCCTGCTGTAAAAGTAAATACATCACTTAAGGCTGTATCAACTGCTATTGTAGCTGCTGAAGTTAATGCGGTTGCTGCTGTGTATTCTACTCCTAGTTTTGCAAAAGTAATAGAATCATTTGCAATAGTTACCGCTCCAGTGTTTGCCATTGTAACATCACCACTTAAAGCAGCTGCAACCATTCCTGTTCCATCACCTATCATTATTTCGGTAGTTGCTAAGGCTAGTTCTTCTAATACTCCACTACTGTTAGCATTTCTTATTAAAAGGCTGTTAGCGGCTACATCTTGCATTTTAGCTAAAGTTACTCCTGCATTGTTTAAAGATATTGTTACTGCTCCTGCTACTGTAGCACTTGCGATTGGTGCGGTTGCTGTTACACTATTTACATCTGCTGCATCATCATCGTACAGATCTGTAAAGTTTGCGTTAACTTTTACAAACGCATCACGAATCGGATCGCCTGTTCCATCGTTTGCTGTTGTTCCTACTCCTATTACCTGTTTAGCCATTGTTTATTTTTTTATAATTGTGTTGCCGAAGCTCTATATTTTGTTGTATCTGCTGTAAATGCTACACCAGAAATTTTTGTTAAATCTGCTGTTAATTCAAATGTTCCCCAGCAACTAGGAGCGGATATATCAGGAATAGCCATTGTTGAATATGCAGTATCTGCTCCAAATCCACTATTTGTAATCATTTCACAATATATATTACCCCAACCTATACTATTAGCCATACTATTATAATACTTTTTTTATGTTTTTGTTATATGTATTTTTTAAATATTGTTTTAATTTAAAAATATTACTTTGTTTTGGTTTATATGTTCTTATAATACCCATCCACTAAAATTTGATTCTTTATCAGGAAATACATCCTCGTTGTTATTTGTGTAATATGTAGGAAACTTAGCAGCAGCGTTAAAACTCATATAATCTATAAATCTATCTGTATAGTATTGTGCTATAGTTCTTTCTTTTTCTATTAAAAAATCTATTTCGTTCTTTTCTACATTTTGTGCGTTTTCGCTACTGTGTTTAAATACGCCCTTATTAGCTATTGTATAAGCTGCGAAGGGTAAGTACTCAACCATAGCCCAATGACACAGCATAGGCTTTAAATGATCTGTAACAAGGGCTAATTCATCAGCGTGGTTACCTAGTGTACCAGCTGCAACATATCCTTCAATTAATTCATATAGTTTACTACCTAAATAATTTTGTATATGAATGTCCTGAGCAATCTTAATATATTGTATAAATTTATCAGTATCTACATTCCCGTTCATTGCAGTAAATTTTACTACATCATTTCTTGTTACAAATAGTGCTGTTGCCATATTTTATTTATTTATAAACCCTTGGTTAGGCATGTTAATCGGTTTTATACTTACTTCACTTTCATTAGTTGTTGGTCTAAACCCATCGCGTTTTGCTTGTGCAGTAGTTATTTCTGATTTTGGGTTTCTTGGGTCTGGGCCATTACCTACCTTACTCATATAAGTTCTACGTAACCAAAAATGATGACAGTTTCCTCCGCCTTTCCATAACCAGATATTATAGGTTTTTGTTGAACCTTTTGGCCCCCATCCTGGATTAACTGCTGTAGTATTCATTTTCATTATATCTTCTTTACGATATATTTTTTTTGCTGTTGTCATTAGCTCACAAAACTTACGGCTATTAGAAGACGTTTTTTCTGGTGAATATTTATATCTTACTTTAAACTTCATTTCTCCTACTTTTCCGTCTTGTTTACTTTTTGATAAAGGTTTGGCAATACCTGTTGAAGCTAACCCAATCATTTTATCTAGGGCTTCTTCTTGTTCATAGTTTACTTGTCTTTCATCTACTAGTTCCCAATTTTCTAAATCCTCATCTTCACCAAAACCATCCAATATAACAAACATTTCTTCATCATTAAATTTTTGGCCTGATAGACTTGTTAATTCTTCATCTTTTATACCTGTTTCTTCTTCTCTTGATTCATCAGTTATTGCGTTATCTGTTTCAATGAATTCAAGAGGCTGTACTGTCTTGAAATAAAGTTTTAAGCTAATATCATTAACGGCTAGTATATCGTCTATACACTCAATCAATAGATGCTGATAGGGCTTTATAGTAATGTTATCAAAAAGTAAAGAAGCAGTTTTAATTTCATCAGCATTTGATCCTAGACCTGTGTTGTCTGTTCTTATTCCTAAAAGTAATGGGCTTGTAACCCTGTGAGCCACAATAAGCTTATTACTACATTCATTTGAAAGATATTCATAGTGTGCTGGTGCGTCATTTAAAGGGATGTCGTCAACGGTTGTTTTGCTTTCTGCATTATTATTAAAAGCTATTATTACCTTTTCACCTCTTGCCCCTGTAAGCTTATTCATTACATCGTTCTTAACTTGAACTTGTTTTTCTTTATCAGGGACTCCATTATTAAAATTTACTATTTTTGTTCCGCTAAAATTATTTTGAACATCATTGATTAAATAATCGCTTATTTCACTTTCTAACTCTGCAAATGCAAGGCCGCCCGCATAATCCACAGGACAGTAATAATCATAACCAGAAACGTATTTTTTACATATTTTAATTTCTGGTTCTTTACCATTACCAAATTTAAATGATGCTATTCTTAGGGGTTTGTCATTAGGTTTAATTTTGGTCCAATCATGAAAGTAATAATAAGCTTCAATTTCGCCTTTATCATTACATTTTTCTGCTCTTAAAGTTTGTCTAGGAAAGTGTTCGGCTTTTATTACCTTATTATCTTTATAAAGAATTTGAAAACTTCCTTCACCTAACAATTTTAAATCTAATACAATTTTGCGTAAATCATTATCCCCCATTATAGAACGCATCATTGCATATTCATTTGGTTTTTTATTAGAATCTAAAGCATCTAACCCCTTTCCAAATATCATTTGCGATACGGAACTAATTATTGAGTGATTAGTAGTTGAATTTATATAAAGGTCAATTAAATATTGGTAATAATTATTGTCATCTCCATAATTTATCCATTCTTTTTTTGGGTCTTCGCTTATTCTAGGCCTATTGTAGCTTGCTAGTTTTACGATATGTAGATTATTTGTCATACTGTTATATATTCGTTATCAGAAGCCTGTTCTATATATTCACCATTGTTTACTGAATAATCTGATACTGTTTGATTAGTGCAAAATATTCTATCTTTAAAAACAATACCTGCAACTGTTACACCTGTTATTATTAAATTATAAAAAATGTTTTCTTTTAAGTTTGGAAATGATGCTGAATAACTATTATAATATAAAGTTTCTGTTATTCCTGTAGAACTTGCATTATATGCCTCTGTGTTTGTTGTTTCGTTTATAATTTTAATATTATAATTGTTTCCAGTTACCCAACGTCTTGGTATAAATTTAATAATTTGGGCATTATTTGTGTCTTGCATTATGATCATACTTATATAATAAAATTAGTTGTTTTTTGTTAATTATAAAGCAAAAAAAAGAGCAACATTTCTGCTGCTCCTTTTAATCAAAAGAAAAATCTATTAAGAATTTGTTCCTACCGTCACTGTTACCGTTGCTGTCATTCCTGCAAATGGATCAGCTTCTGTTGCCCCTTCTAAAAAATTAGCTGGGACCTGCTCTTGAGCACCAAAACTAAGTGTATATCCGCTCATTTCTGCCATTCCGGATCCCGTTACAATAGTACCTCCATTAATATCGGCACCATTTTCTGCTCCCATTAAGAAAGCATTTCCGTTATAATCTTGTATTATAATATGTGGTCTTCCGTATGCCATTAATTTCAGCTCTTTATTATCTTGTACTGTTAATTTCTTTAATGTAAGATTTAAAGCTTGTTCAAAGAAAGTTGTTCCATTTTCTCTTGAAGCTGTAATAGTTTGTTCAAAACTACTAGTGCCTTTTAATTCATACTTAAATACTGTTACAGCACCTAAACTATCTACTACGTCTGTATCTGTGCTATCATACGAAATAGTTATATCACCAAAGTCTGCGAAATATACAGCTTTAATGCCTCCTACCGAATCCTTACAGGGTTCTTTTCTACCTTTTGTTAAATCACAAGCCATTTGTTTTTTTTTTAATTAAAAAAGAGTAGATAGGCTTATTGCTTACCTACTCTAATTTTTTTTGGTTAATTTTTAAGAATAAAGAACTATATCTGATCCGATACCGTACTGAACGCTTGCACTAAATCTCATTACTACTCTTACATTTTGTGAGCCATCAATGTCTGCCATATCAATTACTTTCACTTCGTTCTGGTCGTTTAGCAAACCAGTCCCAAAGAATAAGTTACTTTTTTCTGCAGCAACCATTGTGTTATCTGCTAATCCATTTGCTACAGCTAATTTTACACCATCAAAACTTAAAGTTCCACCTGTGTACCATTGTGTACCATCTTGATTTACACCAGCAGCACCTACGTTAGTTGCAAACCCACCTAAAGCTCTTACATAAGCTCTAGCAACGTTTTGAGATACATATATAAACATATCTTCAGAAGTATAAAGGCTTGAACCTATAGCGTCTACTACTAATCCTAATTTTGAAATTACGTTTGCGGACGTCACGGCCGCTCCAGCCCCAACATCTGTTACATCAGCATCGGCTAGCATTAATTCTTTAAAACCACCAAATTCTCCATTGGTTGCAGCTGCTCCATTCCAGATACTTTGTTCTGTTTTTTGAGCTACTTTAGCAGATACATGTGCTATTAAGAAATCAGAAAAAGAGGTGGGAAGTGAGTCAAATGCGCTATATCCCATAGAAATTGCATCCCAATCTGATTGAAAATCTTTTTTACATAATTGTAAATTTACACTTTGGTAATCTGGTTGGATGATTCTTTCTGTTAAAGTTATAGTAGAAGTAGGATCAAAATCACAACTTGCATCTTTTACAAGACCATCCGTTGCTACTTTTTTAATTACTTCTTTAAATTTAATATTTGGTTTGATTGTTATTAAACCATTATCTAAAGTTGAACCACTCAATAACGCCGCCGAAATATAATTTCCTGCGAATTCTCCCGCATATGAGGAAGTGATTGACGTAGTTGTCGCTAATTGTACATTTTGTTTCATTGTATTTTTATTTTTATTTATTAATTATGCTAGTGTGATTCCTCCAGCTCCATCTGCAACTCCTGATAAAAACCAGTTTGTTCCATCACATTGTAATTCTACGTGATCACCTACTGTTTCTGCTGCGTGTGCAAACGTAATTGTAGTTTCATTTGCTCCTGCTACTTTCGCTCCGTTAACTATAATAGAACCTTGTATTACTGCACCTCCACCTGTTACAGTCCAAGCTGTAGTAATAAAAGCCGCTGCTGTTATAAATTTAAAACTTACTCCATTTTTTACCGCTGGTAATGTTATTGCTTTACCTGCAGCTGCATTTAAAAAGTAAGTTGTACCTGAATCAGCGTGATATAATTGTGTTGCTGCTGATACCGTTACTGTTTTGTCAAGAATTCTCTTAACGTCATTTGAAATTGTTTCCATTTTTTTTGTTTATTTATTTATTTGCTATTCTTGCCATTACTCTATCTAAAGTATTCTTTGTTCTATTTTGCCCGTGAAGATTTAAATTTGGTTTAGCTTCTGGTTCTGGGTTGTGATTAACTTTTTCAACTTCAGACATTTCCTCTTTTGAAGAGTAAACTACCTTTTTAATTATTTCTTCAGATTTAACAGAAGTAGAATCATCACTCATTTCTTCTTCTTTAGGTTCAAGAATTGCTTTAATTTCTTCTACTACCTTTTTAACTTCTTCAAGTTCTTCTTTGGTAGCATAAGCCATTTCTTCTTTTTTATCTTCTTCCTCAGCTTCAACTTCTTCTTCTACTGCTTCGCCGATAGATTTAATAATACCTTCTTCTTCGATAATTAAAGCTTCACCATCAATAAGTTTATACTCACCTACGGGGAGGGCCACCTTTTCGTCTTCTGTTACTATAAAAATTTCAGAACCCTCTTTAAATTCTTCTGATTCAACTATAGTACCATTTTCCAATTCAGCTTGTGCCAACTTTATTTCTTTTTGTTCATCGGATAATTCAATTCCAATAACTTCTTTTACTTTGTTTATTATTTCAGTTGCTTTCATCTATTTATTTAATGATTTGTTATATTATTGTAATAACCTTATTATTATAAGTATTTTACAACTTTTTGTTATGTTTTTGTTTTATTTATAACTTTTAATTAGCAGCAATACAAGCATTACAATCGCTATAAGCACTTACAGAACTTACTTCAAATTTGCCGCTATCTCTAGTAGCTGTAATTGTATAACAGTCGGTATGATTATGGTGTACAAAAGTTAAATAATATATATTACCTACAGTTAATTCTATATCGTGTGTGTGTATATGTTTTGTACCACCACTACAATTTATAGCAGTATAATATCTAGTAACAGATACTTTAGTTATATTTCCAATACCTTGTGCTTGTAAGCTACCATCACAACATTTCCTTGAGTATGTACCATCTGGACATAGACAGGCTCTACTCTGTCCTGTGGGACTTGGTATCCTACTCATCAAATAAAGCTTTTAATTTATCTATTTTAATTTGTGCTTCCATTTCTAAATCATCTTTTATTGATTCATTAGGCCTTTGTAATTTATCCGCAAAATATCCCTCGATTGAAAATCCTTTAATTTCGCCCGCTTTAACTTGCTTCCAAACTTCATCATTATTTACTTTCATGCTAACCATCCAAGTTCCGATTGGAACATTTAGGTTATACATCCTACTTTTATCTTGCTCGCTTTCTACAATCCAACTTTCAACAGCGGTTAAACCTTTTAATTCTAATTGGTGTTCTAGGGTTGCATTATTTTGATTTCCTTTAATAAAAAACAATTCACTAGCTTTGCGAACCGTATCTTTGGAAAAATAGATGTAAAATTCTGTTTCTTCAGATTGTCTATAGATTGGTTTGTTAGGTATCAAAGCAGCACCCATAAGAATCCTCTTTTCTTTATCTACTTCTGCAAGTTTAAACTCTTGGTTCTTTAATGCAATGAAATCAGATTCGATTGCTGGATTTTCTACTACAGATATTGCTTCAATCCCTGAAACTTCATCTTCTTCATCTATAAAAAGTTCTATTATGTCCATATTAATATAATAATTTAATTATTTTTTGTTTTATTTTAACCTAAGCTAGCAGTCTCTACTACATTTCTATCTAGTGCTTGTTGTGTTGTTACTTCGCTACCTACAACAAATGCTTGAATTGGTTTTTGCTGTTGATCTCCTATTGCCATAGCTAACTGATTTTCTGGTGCTGCTCCTACTACATTGAAATCTGGGGGTGCTGATGGCATTATTGCTGCCCTTCCGCCTCCACTTGCTCCTCCTCCACCCCCAACGTTTGGAGTTTTGGTTTTTAATATTTGTGAAACTTGTAATGC
>TARA_R110000823_G_scaffold314955_1_pt1 | contig 11269 bp, 28 predicted proteins | sample TARA_R110000823 | Tara Oceans TARA_R110000823 (sample SAMEA4397722) | marine metagenome | biome: Polar Biome; feature: [DCM] deep chlorophyll maximum layer (ENVO:01000326); material: water (ENVO:00002006), including particulate matter (ENVO:01000060) such as... | depth 20 m | reverse complement strand
CACTTGTTTAAAAACTTTAGAGTTGATTAAATCAAAAAAGAATGAGAATAAATAAAAAAGGAGTTGATTTACTTATTGAACTAGAAGGATTAAAATTAAAATCATACAAATGTTCTGCCGATGTGTGGACTATTGGTTTAGGTAATACCTTTTATGAAAATGGTGAAAGGGTAAAAGAAAACGAGTTTATATCTGAAGAAGATGCATTTCATTTATTTTTTTTAATAGCTACTAAATTTGAAAAAATAGTAAATAAATATGTAACTAAAAATTTAACTCAGAATCAATTTAATTCTTTGTTTTGTTTTGTTTATAATATAGGAGAAACAGCTTTTAAAAATAGTACACTTTTAAGACTTGTAAATGTAAATCCAAATGATGGTAATATTGCAAAACAGTTTTTAAGATGGAATAAAATAAAAGGCAATATAAGTACTGGTTTAACAAATAGAAGAATAAAAGAATCAAATTTATATTATACAAAATGAAATATATAACTAGTATCATATGTGGTATACTTTTTTTTAGCTGTGGTTCAAGGAAAGTTGAAATACAAAAAACAAACACAGAAATAAAAACAGTTTCAAAAGAAATATTTAAAACAGTAGATACTTCAAATATAGAAGTTAAATTCAATTACGAATATAATACATTTACAATTGAAGCAAAGGATAATCTAAAGCCATTCATATATAACAATAAAACGTATTTAAATGTTGTTTTAAAGCACTTAAATACAAAAGACAACACAATATACAAAAAAGACGTTAAAGTTGTTAAAACTAATACAAAAGATGTTATAATTAACAGTAAGGAGATAGCTAAAACTAAAATTGTAGATAAAAAAGAAAATATGTTTAAATACTTTATTATTTTAATTGTTGTTTTTTTACTTTATTTGTTTTTAAAGTTCAGAAAGTTTTTTCTGATTTAAACATAAGTATTACCATTTCACTTTGTTTGTTTACTTTTTTTGTTTTATTTTAAATACTTTTTTTGTATTTATTTTTAAATACTTTTTTTGTTTTTAAAAGAGAACATTGCAAATTTACAGGTTTTTTTTGACATTATCACTATTATAACTTAATTACTTATTAACAATCAATAAAGCGTTAATAAATTATATTTGTATATGGAAGATAAATTTATAGATATGTTAGAAAGAATTTGTTCAATTGCTGAATATGAAGAGATGAATTTAAAAAACTACGCATTTTCTTGCTCAATGGTTTATAATTGTTCAATAACAGAATACAAAGGATTTCCAGTGTATTATTCAAGCCTAATTAAAGATGATATTATTTATTTAATGCCATCACCATATTTTAAAGATTATGAAAAAACCAACTAGAAAATCATTAGTTATTAAACTAGATACTGTATTTAGTCAATACATAAGACGTAAAGACTTAATTAACGGAATGGCAACTTGTGTCACTTGTGGTAAAATAGCTGAACCAAAGAAACTACAATGCGGTCATTTTATGAGTAGAAGGCATTATTCAACTAGATGGGAAGAAAATAATGTAGGAGTTCAGTGTTATGGGTGTAATATTACTAATCAAGGAATGCAATATGCGTTTAGTCAATATCTTGGTGATAAGTTGTCAGAAGAAATGTATGTTAAATCAAGGCAAACAGTTAAATTTGCTGATATAGACTTAATAGAAATGATTGAAGATTATACTAAAAGGTTAGAATTGGTTTCATAGTTTTGTTTTTCACAGTTTGTTTCGGGATACTTTAATAGGTATCCCTTTTTTTTTGCTTAAAAGTTAAAATTATGTTAATTTATTTATGATTAGTTTTTTATATGAAAATTATTTGTAGTTTTGCTAAAGAAATAACAACTAAAAAATAGATATGAAAGACTTATTAGATTTCCAAAGGTTTCAAATCCAAAGTTTACAAGATAGAATCTGTCAACTTGAAAATCAAAACAACACTTTAACAACATATTGCTTTGAAGCATTAGACGAAGAATGTCCAGCGGAATACAAGACAATACTAAAAAAAGAAATATACACCTTAAAACAACTTTAAAACAATAAATAAAATGGAAACAATTGTAACGCACGTTATCGGAATTAAAAAAGATGGTTCTAAAATAGTAAGAAACTTTTTCTTTAATAATGACAAAACAAATTATTTAGTAAAAGCACAATCTTATTTTACTAAGCACGAAAAAAAAATAGCTAAATTAAATTACAAAAACAATAAATAAAATGGAAAACAAGACATTACAAGAAAAGCTATCAAAGATTCAAAAAGAATTCAAAGCTAATAAATCAAAGTTTAATTCATTCGGCAAATATAACTTCAGAAGTGCGGAAGATATTTTAGAAGCATTAAAACCTTACAATGAAAAATATGAAGTAAGTTTTATTATTAGAGAAAAAATTATTAGTTTTGACCCACCAATTATTTATTCAGAAGCAATAATATTTGACAACAATGGTATAAATGAGATTTCAGCATCTGCGGTTGTAGGTGTAGACTTAGAACAAAAAGGAATGCAAATGCCACAGAAATATGGTTCTGCTTCTTCATACGGTAAGAAATACGCATTAGGTAATTTATTATTAATTGATGATTCACAAGATGCGGACGCTACTAACAAGCACGATAAAGAGGTTAAGACTACAATGGAAGATAATAAGAAATGGTTAAACGAAAATACTCCGGAATTTAAAAAAGCAGTAGACTATTTAAAAGGTGGTGGTGATATAAAAAATATTGAAAATAAATATAAAATTTCATCTGTTACAAAAGCAGCATTAAATAAATAATAAAAACTGAATAGCTGACAACAGTAAAAAAAGGTAGGCAAAGTAAATAAATATTATTATGAGTGCATTAATTAATTTAAGTATCCGAGTTGACAAATTACCAAAAGAAAAATTTGTACAAGGTAAAGATGGAGCGGTATATTACAATTTTACAGTAGGTATAAACGACGAAACAAATGCTTATGGTCAAAATGTAACAGCAACAGATTCTCAGACAAAAGAAGAAAGAGAAGCAAAGAAAACTAAATTATATTTAGGTAACGGAAGCGTAGTATGGACTGATAACAATATCAATGTAGCTACAAAAAAAGAAGTTGAAACGGTAGAGGCTGGAGATGATTTGCCATTCTAAATTTATAGGGAGTGTAAAAGCTCCCTTTTTTTAAACAAACAAAACAAACAATATGGATAAAGATGCAAAAAGACTGTTAATGCAGTTGTATGAAGAAGAATGCTTTATAAATCCATTAGACAAAGTAGAACATCCAAAACCTGCAATTTCATTTGGATATAAAGAATACGATACTAAAGATGGAACAGTTAATTATCCTACACCAATAGGTACATACGGAAATATTAGTGTTATACAAGCACCACCTAAAAGTAAAAAAACATTTTTTGTATCATTACTTTCAGCTGTATATTTAGCAGAAGATTTAAAACCATTTGCAGGTGATTTAAAAGCAAATAGAGATAATAAGCACATTATACACTTCGATACAGAACAAGGCGTATTTCACGCCGCAAATGTGTTTAAAAGACCAATTGAAATGACTGGTATTAAAACAGATAAATACCATACATTAGCTTTACGACATTTAAGTGCTTCGGATAGGATTGATTTTATAGAATACTACTTATATGATAAGCTAGATGCTACTGATGTAGGTTTAGTTATTATAGACGGAATAGCTGATTTATGTTCTGATGTTAATAATATAGAGGAATCAAACTTAGTTGTTCAAAAACTGATGAAATGGTCAAAAGAGTTAAATTGTCATATAATAACAGTAATACATTCTAATTTTGGAACAGAAAAAGCGACTGGACATTTAGGAAGTAGTCTTTACAAGAAAGTTGAAACAGTTATTTCTTTAGAATTAAATACAGTTAACAAAGACTTAGTAACAGTAAGTTGTAAAATGAGTAGAAATACATCATTTGAAACATTTAGTTTTAAAGTTAATAGTTTTGGATTGCCACAAATACAAGGAGCGTTTTACGACCCATTAAAAGATTTATTCTAATGAAAATAACAATAAAAAATCACATAGAAGATTTGCAAACATCAGCATCACGAATGTTAACATACAATTCAGATAATAAAATGTTGATAAGTTATTTTAAAGATTTAAAGGAAAAGCTAGTATATTTGAAAGAGTTAACAGAAATGGAATCAAGACATAATTTAACAGAAATTGCAAATTATGTAGATGAACTTTCGCAAATTGATACAGAACTTACTCACATAGATGTTAGTTTACAATTAAAAGAAGTGTTAACAGAAAAAAAAGTTGCAAAATTTTCTGCAAAATTATTTTAAAATATGAATCAACACTGGTGGATTGAAGAAGTAGCAAAGCATCACAAAGAATGGGTTAAAACAGTTCGTAATTTAGGTGAATACGATTACTCAGAGGACATTGTGCAAGAATCTTATATTGCGTTAATGAAGTATGCCTCTGCTGAAAAGCTAATTAATGAAGCTGGAGAAGTTCGAAAGGGTTATATGTTTTTTACCTTACGTTCTTTGTATTTTCAATTTTACAATAAAAAAATGAAAGTTAACAAAGTTTCGTTTGACGACACATTTACTTTGTTTGACAATTCTAATCTTGAAGAACAAAATGCTTATCATAACATTTGTATGCTAATAGATGAAGAAATTGAAAACTGGCATTGGTACGATAAAAAGCTGTTTAAACTTTACAGAGATACTGATTTTAGTATGAGAGATATAGCAGGAGAAACAAATATTAGTTTGATATCTATTTTTCATTCAATAAAAAACTACAAAGAAATATTAAAAGGAAAATTTGAAAAAGATTACCAAGATTATATAAATAACGATTATAACGGAATATATTAAAAATTTTAATTATGGCAAAAGGTAGACCAAAAAAAGCACAAGGATTAGGTGATACAATAGAACAAATCACAGAAGCTACAGGAATCAAGAAAGCAGTTGAAATGTTTACAAAAGCAACTGGATTAGATTGTGGGTGCGATGGCAGAAAAAAACAGTTAAACGAATTGTTTTTTTATTATGCAAATGTTAATTGCTTAAATGAAAAAGATTTTAATTCATTAACAAAATTTTTAGATGTTCGTCAAACAACTTTGACAGTAAAAGAACAAACAGAAGTATCTGACATTTATTTTAATGTGTTCAACCACAGATTACAAATAAGTACTTGCGGTTCTTGTTGGAAAGGTAAAATTGAGGAATTAAGAAAGGTATATAACGAATATAAAAAGTAAAATATGGAAAGTTGGAAAGAAATAGATTTGTTTAATTGGTTAAAAGAAAACGTATATTCCGACTTAGTGAAAGCTAAAAATCAAATGAGTAGATGGGATTGTTATAGTCCTAGTACTGGTCATCGATTAGAATTAAAATGCAGAAAAAAACATTATGATTCTTTGTTAATTGAAAAAAAGAAATATGATGCAATGAGAACAGAAAGCGACAAGCATTTAGATGTGCCAATGTATTTTAATTCAACACCAGAGGGTGTGTTTAGTTTTAATTTAAATATTATAAATCCAATATGGGAAACTAACAACAAAAATCCTGCAACAACTTACTGGTCAAATTCTCAAAGAATAGAAAAAGAAGTAGCTTATTTAGAAATAGAAAAATCAAAACAATGGAAAACACAGTGCAACAAGAGTATTTAAAATCAATTTTATTAAGTCAATTACTTTTAGAAGCTAACGAGAATTTAGCATTTACAAAACAGTACAAGCAAAGTTTAAAATTCAAAATAAATTCTTTGAATAAAGATTTAGAAAATGTAGTAAGAGACGAGTATAGAATCATATATAATACAAGCCCAGAAACAACAACAAATATTTTAAATAATATTGAGGGCATAATACAAAAATTACAAACATCTTCTATTGATGAATTGGTTTTTATTAATGCGGTGATAGATAAATACAATGAAAATAAAGAATGGTTTAAAGAATTTGGAGAAGCTGAATTTTTAAGATTGGAATAATGGCTAAAAAAACAAACTCAAAATATCACGCCACAGACGAAGAAATGAACGCAATGAATATATGTAACAAAAATGATTTAGCCTATGTAATACAACCGGCTAAACAAGCAGGAAAGTACAATGTAGTTAAATTTCAAATTACAAATTATTTAAAAGTTTTCACGTTAAAAGAAAAAGAAACACCTTTAGAATTTAACGAAGTAGAAGCATCAAGAAAAACATTTGAATTATACAAACAACACTCAATAAAATATATATATGGAAACATTTCAAAACCTTAGCTACGAAGCTAACAGAGAAGTTAAAAAAGATACAATAGTAGAATCAGTTATAAATCAATTTAAAGAACGCTCTGAAGTAGGAATAAATAAATATGGGGTAACACTTGACAGAACAGATTTAACTACATTAGAATGGCTAAAACACTTTCAAGAAGAATTGATGGATGCAACGTTATACATTGAAAAACTAAAAAAACAAATAAATGAAAAAGAAACATCACTTTAAAGAAATAACAAGAATAAAAAAAGTTATGGAGTTCTATTACAATAGAGGAATAAACTCCGAAAGGGTTAATAAAGTATATCATAAAATAATTAAAGAAGTGCTATCTAATTAAGGTAGCATTTTTTTTATGTTAATATTTTGTTAATATGTATTTTGTTTAAAAAAACTTTGTATATTTGCTAAAGAAATAAAAACTAAAACAATATGGGAAACTCAAAAAAAACAATTGAAAATCGAGAAACGATTTGGGAAATTGAAACAAGATTAAAGCAAGAAGCTAAAGACTTATTAATAATTTTAAAACAAAGAGAAAATGAAAAACATACAAGGTAATCAAAAAAATTTAAGGTTTTACAATAAAAAGGGCATTATGGTTTATAAGTTTCGTGCTTATTCAGATGAAAATTCTTATGAAAACACTTACGACAAAAATGGAGAAGTTTTAACAGGCAAAAATTCATACGGAGATTGGTATAAATACACTAGAGATAAAAAGGGTAATGAGTTAACATATGAAAATTCAAATGGAGAGAAAAGAGGGTTTGAGATTCAAGAATTTACAATGGAACAGTTAGTTACAAAATTAGGAAGCTTTAAATTAATAAAATAAATTATGAAAAATATACTAGGCAACAAAAAAGATTTAGAATTTTATAATAAAGATGGCGTAATGGTTTATGAATTTTGTACTTTGTCAGATGATAGTTATTCTTATGAATACATTTACGACAAAAATGGAAACCTTTTAACAGGCAAGTATTCAGATGATTATTGGTCTAAATACACTTACGATAACAAGGGTAATGAGTTAACATATGAAAATTCAAATGGAACAAAAAGAGGTTTTGAGATTCAAGAGTTTACAATGGAAGAGTTGGTTAAAGAATTAGGAAACTTTAAATTAATAAAATAGAAATGACAAAGCAAGAAATATTTGAAAAACTAGATGTGTGTATTTCAATAGTTAAAGCAAACGAAAACACATACGTAACAAGAACTTTAATAGAAATATCACAATCATTGGCAAACGAATGGAATGCAACTGATATGTATTCAGAACAAATAAAAAAAGCATTAAGAACAGATGATATAAATGAACTGTTAAACAACATACAATTATGAAAAACATATTAGGTAATCAAGAAGAGTTAAAACTTTACAATGAAAAAGGCATTAGGGTTTATGAGTTTTATAAGTTTGATGTTGGCGAGGGGTTTTCTGAATACACTTTTGATGAAAACGGAAAAGCCTTAACATTTAAAAATTCAAACAAGTATTTTTCTAAATGGACTAGAGATAAAGACGGAAAAGAATTAACTTATGAAGATTCAGATGGAGAGAAAAGAGGTTTTAATTAATAAAATACAATTATGAATGAAGTAGCCTTAATGAAAATGCAATCTAAAGTTATGGTTTTAGATAACGAACTTTTAAAATATGTTAATTATTTATTATTTAGTGATTCAGATTTAAGCGATGACCAGTTAAAAATAGTTATTGAAAGTAAAGAACGAGAATTAAAAATATATGATTATATTATAAGATTATTAATTGCAAATCAAAACAGAAACTAATGATAGTATTATTTGATGCTGATAGTTTGATATTTTCAAGCTGTTATAAGAAAAGAGAAAATATAGAAGATGATGGTTTTCATCACAATTTAGAAGATTGTATCGTAAAATTTGACCAAGTGTTTATGTCTATTGTTAATCACTTAGAAGATGTTTACGAAGTCGAGGGAGTTAAAACATTTTCTGGAAGCAAAGGGAACTTTAGAAAATATATATCGCCAAAATATAAAGCAAATAGGGATTACAATAATTTACCACCTTTATTAAATGAAATGCACGACTATGTTAAAGAGCAATATAATTCAATTTGGGGTTATGGATGTGAAACTGATGATGTAGTTGCAAAGTATTGGTTTGAATTATCAAATACAATAGGCAGAGATAATGTTATAATAGTTTCAATAGACAAAGACTATAAACAATTTCCTTGTTTAATGTATAATTATCACATAAAGCATAAATGTATTTACGATATAACAGAAGAAGAAGCAAGATACAATTTCTATGAACAAATGATAGTGGGCGATACTGCTGATAATGTAAACTATTGTAAAGGATATGGTAAGAAGTATGCAGAAAAGTATTTGGCAGAATGCAAAAGCAAATACCAATATACTAAAAAGATATACGAATTATTTAAAATAATACATAAAGGAAAAGCAAAACAACGTTATATAGAGTGCTGGAACTTACTAACATTAAAAATTAATTAAATGAAAATAAATTTAACACATAAAATAAACAATGATAAATATACTGAATATATTTATGAAGCATTTGATATTCAAAACAAAACAGAATCAAATGTAATTGTTGAAGCTAATTTAGAACATTTGCCAAAAGATTGGAATATTGGAGTAGTTTATGGCGGTTCTGGAACAGGTAAAACTACAATATTAAAAAATTATTTTAAAAAAGAAATGGACAAATCTTATTTTGATAATTGTAAATCTTTAATATCTAATTTTGATTGGTTAGAACCTAAAGAAGCAACTTTTTTATTAAGTGCTATGGGATTGAGTTCTGTTCCAACTTGGTTACGACCTTTTAATACTCTGTCTAATGGTGAACAATATAGAGCAAATCTTGCTTATATCGTAGGAAGTGCGTCAGAAAACGAAGTGATATTAATAGATGAATATACGTCTGTTGTTGATAGAGATGTTGCAAAGGCAATGAGTAATGCATTACAGAAATATATTAGAAGAACAAACAAAAAAATTGTTCTTGCTTCTTGTCATTTTGATATTATGGAATGGTTGCAACCAAATTGGATTTATTCACCAGCAAAAGGGCGTCTTGAGATAGCGTCACAACTTCGGCAACCAAAAATTGAACTTCAGATATTTCGATGTAGATATGAAACTTGGGATTTATTCAAACAACATCATTATTTAACAGAAGATTTAAACAAAGCGACAAATAATTATATTATTTTATGGAATGAAAAGCCAATATGTTTTATAGGCATACTACCTTTTCCTGGAGTAGGAGATTCAAAAACAAGAAGAATAAGTAGAATAGTAGTGCTTCCAGACTTTCAAGGACTTGGATTAGGCAAGAACATATTAAACTATATTTCTTCTTTATACGCAAAAGAGAAAAGTACTATGTATATTAGGACTATGTCACCAGCTTTAGGTTTAGCATTAGCAAAAGATGAAAATTGGATTGCAACTTCTTCTAATTTAAAAATACCAAGTGCAGATTCTAGTGGTAGAAAGTTAATTGAACGACCAAGTTATAGCTATAAATATATTGGAAAAGAATCTGAAGATAATACTTCATTAATAAAATTTAAAAGTGAGATTTATAAAGATGTAGCACAAAATCAAATATCAATGTTTTAAAATAAAATGAAATGAAAACAAGAAAAAAATTTATTCCAACTTATCATAATAACGAATTTAATTATTTAATAAGTGAGTTAACAGATGTTAAACGTTCAATAATAGATATTGATTGTGTCATATCTAAATATGGTTATAATACTTTTATGATAGACCATAAGAAAAATGGTGATGAAACATCTTTAAATACTTTGATTAATTTATCTAACTTTGTTGGAACATCATTGAATAACAAATCTAAAATACAATCTTTTATTGTGCGTTCAAATGTAAATATAGATACTTGTGAAACACAAGACGGAATAACAATGATTTATGAAATAAAGAATCTAAACGAAGTTGTAAATAAAAAAAACAAAACAGATTTTATAAAAGGAGTCTATAAAACAACAAACGATTTAGATTTACAAAAATTCTTTCAGCAAGAAACACACGAAGAAATTAAAGAAATATTAAGATACGAATTTTAAAAACAAAATAAAATGAGAATAACAGAAAGATTACTAGAAATAGTTACCGAAGAAACAAAAACAAACATAACCATAAAAAGCAGAAAACGTAGGGCAGTAGAATCAAGAGCATTATACTGCAATGTAATAAAACAATTAGAGCCAAAACAAACACTTGAATCAATAGGAGAAATATTAAACATAGACCATTCTACTGTAATACACGCATTAAATAAATATGCTGATTATGAAAAATACAATCCAGATTTAAAAGAACAAAGAAAAGCAGTATTAAAACACTTTTCAATTTTAGAAGAACCCAAAGAAACAAACAAAGAAACAGAAATATACACTAATGAAATACAAAGACTAAATAAAGAAAATGAAACATTAACAAATGAAATTGAAAGTTTAAAATCATTCTTAAACATAGAAGTCATTAAGAAGCTAGACACACTAATAAAAGATAAAAAAGGCACACAACACTCAAAATTAATAATAGAACGATTAGAAAGCTTTTATGCAATGAATAACAAACTAAATTTTTAAATATATAATGGAAAATTTAATCAGAAGATTTGGAGAAAACGCATCCTTTTTAGATAAAGATAAAATTCTATGGAGGATTATAAATAATGAATGGATAGGAAAAAGAAGTGTTTGGACAGTTGATTGGGAGGCCTGTTGGCTTGAGGATACTACATTGGAAGATATAAAATCTTGGTGGTGTGGTAAAGATTCTGATTATAATGAAATATTCACTAAATTAAACAACTATAAATAAAATTATGATACAACTACACAAAGGCGATTGTCTTGAAGTAATGAAAACAATACCAGATAATAGTATTGACGCTATTATAACAGACCCACCAT
>TARA_R110000823_G_scaffold56756_1_pt1 | contig 11284 bp, 5 predicted proteins | sample TARA_R110000823 | Tara Oceans TARA_R110000823 (sample SAMEA4397722) | marine metagenome | biome: Polar Biome; feature: [DCM] deep chlorophyll maximum layer (ENVO:01000326); material: water (ENVO:00002006), including particulate matter (ENVO:01000060) such as... | depth 20 m | reverse complement strand
CAATCGTTTGAACAACAACACAGCAGTGAACAACAATCGTTTGAAAAACAACACAGCAGTGAACAACAACACTCGTTTGAACAACACAGCAGTGAATAACAATCGTTTGAACAACAACACAAAACCTTTTGTGCAGCAATCTTCAAATTCGAAATCTAATACTAGAGCTTCATTTCCCAAGGGAAGTATTTTTATGAAAGGGAGTAAACCCAAATTTTTGGGTGGAAATGTAGCTGCTGCACCCCAAAAATCATTCTTTGGTAGTTTATTTTCGGGTCAAAAAAAAAACGTCAATTTTATAAAAGCTAATAAATTCAACAAAGCAAAACCTGGTTTTGCATTTAAGACTGGTAATGAGGGTTTGGGGTATTACAAGAACGATGGTGGTGGTGTTCCTTTCCCGGGTGGGCAAGGACCTATCACCAAACCAAACACCAAGAACACGGGTACCGGCAACAACGTTGTCAACAATGTGGTCAATAAACCCAACACCAAGAACATGGGTATTGGAAACAACATCATCAATAACAACGCTAAACCAAACACCAAGAACACAGGTACCGGGAACAACAGTGTGGTCAACACCAATAATAACGTCCCACTTAATTTTGCTATCGGTAAAATTAAAGGTTTAGGACTTAAAAGTGAAAAAAAATTTATAAATAAATTAAATTTTGGTGGCATTAAACGTAAAAATATAATCACAGAGGCTGAGCGAGTGAGTGAAAAAGAAAGGGAATTCTTAAGTTTTTTAGATGATTTAAACATATCTAAAACTCAACTAAATGGGTTTATAAGTCGCATGGATATCGGAGACTTAGAATTATTAAAAAAACAAGCTAAATTGGTTTCGAATGACACTTCTAATATCAAGAGTGACAAATATAATCGTATGAAATCTTTACTTGAAACACTGTCACTTAACAAAAATGAAGAAAATTCGTTTTTAGAAAGGACTAAATCAGAAAATGTAAACATTACACGTTTGATATCCGAAGCTATGAAATTAGACAATGAAAAATCGCAAAAACGTACTACGGACAAAAAAAATGAATATAGAAAGCTTATAATGAATGTAAAATTAAATGATAATGATAAAAATGTATTGGTAGCGTCAATAACAAATAAATCGAATTTGAACTTTATGAGAAAAAAGGCGGAGGAATTAGTTCAGATTAGAAAAGATGAAAAAATGGACACTATTCAGAAAAACTTATTATTCTTTTTGACACCATTAAAAATAAATCAAAAAAATAAAAACGATTTTATAAAACGTTTAGAAAATAATAATGCCAATGTTGAATCTATCAAACGAGAGGCTGTCATTTTACAAAATAAAACAGCTGAACAGACAAATGAAACAAATCGAACTATGTTAAAAACTCGATTAAATGAATTAGGTCTAAATAATTCGAATAAACTCATTATTATGAAACAATTTGCAAATGGTAATAAGAATATTAATAAGTTGATTACTGATGCTAAATTATTAAAACAAACTAGAAACAATGATACACTCTCTAAACAGCAGCAAGAATACGTAACATTTTTAACCTCTTTATCTAACCTCACAAATGAAGACAAAAAAGAATTGATGAACAATGGAAAATTAAATAAACAAAGAGCACTAGAACTATCGAACAAACGAAAGAAATTTAAAAAGGATAGCGACATTTCATCTTTGAATAAGATTTTGAATGAAATTGGTATTGTCAACCAAGAAAAATTAATTCTCATAAATTCATTTAAAAATGATAAATTGACATTCAATGGAGTCAAAAATAAAGCCTATGAAATGAAAGAAAATAAAAATAGAGAAAAACGAACCAAAAACCGTCAAACTCTTGAAAATATATTAGAAAAAACAAACCTTTCTAAAAATCAAAAAACTATACTAATTGGAAAATTTAACTCGGGTGACAAGAAATTAGATAATTTACGTAAAAATATTAATAGTATAGTAAAAAATTTAAATAGTCAGAAACTTTCAAAAACCATCGAAAAGTTTAAAGAATATATGAAAGATGCTCCCTTGTCTCAACAAGATAAAAATGCTTTCATAACTAAATTGACTTTGAATGCAAATGAAGATTTATTAAAGAGAGAATTAAATAATTTAATAAAAAATATAACATCCAAACAACGCGCCCAAAATAGAGATGAGATTGTAGAATATATTAAAACAATTGGTCTCGGTGATAAAGAAAAACAAATCATAATTGAGAAATTTGAAGCGAATGACACTATATTAATTAACGGTATTAAACAAGAAGCTAATATTTTGTTATCTGTTTCTAAGGGTGAAAAGTTAAATCGTAATGTTATAAATCTCGAAAAATATATGAAAAATCTAAATATAAACAACTTGACTAAAAATAGTTTTATAAATAGATTGAAAAAGGAAGATTTAGAGGGTATTAAGAATGAAGCAAAGAAATTCTCCGATAAAAAGAAAAGTGATAATAAGAATCAAAAAAATAATTTCATCAAAGCTTATGCAAATGACATTGGATTAACTAATAACAAGAATCAACAAAATATTATAAATAAAAATTTAAACATAAATGAAGCTAAGAAGATGGCGAATCTTATGCTAAAAGGACGAATAGAAGAAAAACGCATCAAGGATAAAAATGCATTAAAACTACGTCTATCTGAAATGGGTTTGAATAATAACAATAAAAATCAATTCTTATCCAATTTTAATCTAAATACTCCAATAAATAAAATACTCGCTAACGCTGATGTTTTTATAAGAACAAAGGGGTCTGAAATACGTAACAAGGAATATGATGATCTTTTAACGTACATGAATAATAAAAGATTAACAAATGGAGAAAAGGTTGTTTATATTACTGAATTTAGAAATAATAAAGCTAAAATAGAAAATCTTAAAGCTAGAATAAACAAATACGTTGTAAATAAAAGATCTCAAAAAAGATCTAGTGAAAGGGTGGAATTAATCAATTTCTTGAAAAAACAGAAATTAGGAGATAAGAATATCACATCACTTGTTGACAACTTCGATAACACGAATGCTAATGTAAATTCATTGAAGAAGCGAGCTACTACTCTTAATGCTAAAAGAAAAGCAGAACAATTTGCAATTGATGAAGGTGAATTCCTGAATTACCTAGACAGATTGACTCATTTAACAGCGGACAATAAAGTTGAAATCACAGATAAATTGAATGGTTATTTTACGAACTGGAATACGATTAAACGATCTGCTACGAATCAAGATCAATCGCGTTTAAGAGAACAACAAGAGAAGTTGAGAAACGAACTCATTATTGAAATGAAGAAATTAAATTTTACCGATGAAATGATGAAACCATTTTTAACAAATTTTAATAGTAACAAAAAATCACAAAGCACCGTATTGAGTAATATTAAAAATGAAAAAATGCGACGTAATCAACAAACTAAAAATACAAATAGACAAGAACTTTTAGAATATTTAAACACTTTACATATTAATCAATCAGATGTAAATCAGGCACTAAGAAGTTTTAATGCGACTTCAAATTTGAATAAAGTCAAAGAGAATGCTAAAAGTATCGAGACAGATAAGCTCACAATAAGGCGAAATACATTAAAACAGTATATGAACAATCTCGAAATAAATGCAACGGAAAAAAATAACATAATCAAAACTTTTAATAACGACCCTAAAAATGAAGTTGAAATTCGCAGAAGAATCAAACAATTAAAAAACGAAAAAAATGTAGAAAATCGCATGAAATTACGAAATGAACTTTCTAAGTATCTCAACACTCTCAATATGTTAACAAATAATAATAAGATTGGTATTTTAAATAAAAATATTATAAATTTGAACAAAAATAAAAACACAGCTAAACAAATCCAAGAGGATAGGAAACGTTCAAAAAGGAATTCGAATACACAAATGTTACAAAATCGAATCAAAAATATGCACCCCGAAAATCAACGATTTTTATTGAATAAGTTTAAAACTAAAAACGTTACTATACAATCTGTATTAAATAACGGTGAGTCTATGCGATTTAAACGTAAACAGGATGAAAAAGCTAAAAATAGAAATGAATTATACGAATTTATTAATAATTTAGGTATGAATGTACCAGATAGAGATAGTTTAATGAATAAATTCAATAAAGCTGATATATCTTTAACAAATCTAAAAAATCAAGCATCAGAATTAATGAAAAAAAGAATAACAAATAAACGGATATCTAACCGCAATGATCTGAATAACTTCCTAAAGAATATCAATCTCAGTGGTGATGACAAAAAGTCTATACTAAGTCTATTTAACGCTAACAATAATAAAACTCTCTTATCTATGAAAGCTGAAGCTGAAAACCTTGTAATGAAACGAAAAGTTGAGACAAGATTGGTAAACCGAGGTGAACTTTCCAAATACATTGCGAACCTGAAGTTAAATCAATTGGATATTAATTCGATTTTAACTAAATTTAACTCTGATAATACTATTTCATTAGCAAATGCTCAAAATGAAGCGGCTCGTCTTTTAAATAAGAGGGTTCAAAATAAAAAAGAAGAAAATCGTAAATCTTTGATTGATTTTATGCTTCCATTAAATATAACAAATGGAAATAGAAATGGGATATTAAAATTATATGATAGCAATTCAAATAGTATTGAAAAATTACAACAAAAATCAATGAATATTCAAAATGTTTATAAAGTTAGAAAAGAACAAAAGAAAAATTTATCAAACTACATCAATCAATTAGGTGTTAATGGGTCCACCATTCTTAAAAAATATAACAACAGTCAAACCCCTAATGTACTACAATTAAAGGACGAAGTTAACAAGTTAAAGCTGGAAAAGAACTCTAAATTAGTGAATATTAAAAGGAAAAATCTACGTAATTTTTTCGAAAATAAACGATTGAGTATGCAAAATAAACAATTTTTCTTGAATAAAGTTAATGTCAATTCTAATATGAACATCATCAAAAAAGAAGTTAAATTGTTAAATGATAACATCAAGGCTAAAAATGAAAATTTCGCTCGTAAAAAGACTGAATTAACCGTTTTATTGAATGATTTAAATAATTTAAATAAGAATCAGAAAAATACACTGTTAAGTAAAGTTACCGGTCCAACTACAAATTTCAACGCTTTAAAAAATGAAGCGCGTAGACTCTCTGATTCTATAAGAAAGAATAGAGAAAACGATGAACGCCGCCGGGAAGAAAATCGTATCAAGGCCATATCCAATAAAAAAATAACCAATAAAACAAGATTAAATGCACATTTAAACGCTCTTAAACATCTCACAAATACAGAAATGGACGAATATAAGAAAAATTTTGAGAGTGGAACTGGTAATATAGACCAATTGTTAATTAGTACAGTTCAAAAGAATAAGGATAACGAAAAAGATAAAGAGACGTTACGTGAATATATAAGAAATTTAAGTCTATCACAAATTAAGAAGGAAAAATATTTAGCCGCAATCAAAGTTGCACACGTAAACACGAAACCAATTAGAATGCAAATAAATAAAAACGTAAAACAAAATAGATTGAATATTGAAAGGTTTAAAATAGAAATACAATCGAAGCTGAAATCCTTAAAAACATTGACACCCGAAGAGAGACTTAAATTTATAAATAAAATGAGTTCTGTAAATTCTAAAAATGTACTAGAAGAAGCTAAAAAATTGAATAATTCTAGATTACAAGAAAAAAGGAATAGAGAACAAAAATTAAAAAATGTTTCGAGTGAACTCCAGAGCTTGAGTGATTTAACTCGTGAAAATAGAAAATCGCTGATGAATCAATTGTCTACAAACAACAAAAATGTGGTTATTAAAAAGGCACGAAACTTGAATACATCCAGAAAAAGTGATCAAAAGAAATTAAATATTCGACAAGAAATAGAATTTAACATGAAAAAAATCAATGGGTTAACAAATGATAATATATCTTCATTTATGAAAAAGTGGAACAACTCTCAAAATAAAACTATTTTAGAGAACGCTAAGAAGTTCGCATCTACGAAAAATATCGAAAATTACATCATGAAAGCAAATATACCAAACAAACAAAAGCAGTCCTATATTAAACAAGTTGAACAAAGTGGTGCAAACGCGACACCAATCAAAGCACTTGTTAATCAAGATGTAAAAATGTATACTTTAAAGAAACAATTAAAAGTAAATATATCTAAAATTGTTACTGGTTTAACTGGTCAGTATCGACGAGGGTGGGAGGGTGCAGTAAATGATGCACAAACCGAACCCAAAATAAAAGAAATTGAAGAAGATTTGTTAAAAAAACAAAAACTCCGCAACAGGATCGAGAGTAGTAAAATTGGACCTCTAAAAAAGAAAGGACATATGAGTCGTGTAATGGATGTAAAAGATGACGTCAACGAAAGAATGAAAATCCTTGAGCAACAATTAGAACAAAAAATAATTGAAGATGTGATCCCTTCTAAGTATAGTGCTATAAATAGATTAAAAACGATATCGACAAATAGGAAGACATTCTACAAAACTAAAATTAAATCCGCTAAAACTATTAATAACCTTAATAGAATTCAAAGGGAAGCTGAACAAGAAAACACAAAGAATGTTGTTAAACCATCTAATGTAGTTTTAAATGTGAAGAATGAAAAAACTATGATGGAAAATAGGAAAAAAGCACAAGTAAAACAAAAAGGTATTTTAATAAATAAACAGAAAGAAGCTGAATCTAAGAGGAATATAAAAGCAAATATAGCTTTTAATCTCAAACTCGCAGAAAAGAGAAGACTTTTGAGAGAAAGGGAGGCTAAGTCGGAACCAAAAATTGTTAAAACTAAGAAAAGATAATGAATCACCCCGACGACGACTGTACCGTAGTGACCGATATGCCTCTCAGTGATGAAGTTGCAGACTTCATTGAACGGGGTCTCCATAGAGATATGACGAAGGAAGATGTTGAGGAGTGGTGTGACACAAATTTAGACGAACTCACAAGTATATATGAGAAGTACAGGGGTACATACTTCTCATATGGACAGGCTGACATGACATTATTTTTTGCACAAACAATTTACGAGAGAGATGACGCACGTGAAATGATTAGCAGTTTCGTAGATTTTCAGTAATTGTAATTTAAAGAAATAATATACTTTTAAGTTAATGACAAATTGTGATGTTTGTTGTGAAAAGATAAATAAAATAAATCATAAAAAAGTGGAGTGTCCTTTTTGTGATTTAACAAGTTGTCGCTCTTGTTCACAACGATATATTCTTTCTTCCTTTGAAGATCCACATTGTATGGGATGTAAGACTGTGTGGAATCGTGAATTTGTTGATTCATTTTGTACCCAGTATTTTAGAAATACTGATCTTAGAAAACATCGTGAGACTATTCTATTTGAAAGAGAAAAAGCGCGCATGCCTGAAACCCAACCAGAAGTTGAACGAATCATACAGATGAGAAGACTTCGTCTTATAATTCATCAACAAAAAGTAAAACTCCTCGAACTTCATAATAAATATCAGTTATTTGAAACCGACGCTCCAATGCCACATGAGGTTAGGGTACTTTATAAAGATATGGAAAATACATACAAGAATCTTGATCAACTCAGAAGTGGTGGGACATTGACAGATTATGAAGCTAGGCGTTTTGTGCGTCAATGTCCTATCGAAAAATGTAAAGGTTTTCTTAATGAAAAATGGTATTGCGGTCTATGTGAGTGTCAATATTGTAAAGACTGTAATGAATTACTCACAGATGACCACGAATGCAACCCAGAAACCGTAAAAACAATGAAACTTCTAAATAAAGATAGTAAATCATGTCCCAAATGTGGTACAGTCATACACAAAACAAGTGGGTGTGCTCAGATGTGGTGTATTTCCTGTCACACTGCATTTAACTGGCGAACTGGTGAAATAGAAACTGGTCGAATACATAATCCACATTTTATCGAATTTAAAAAAAAAAATTCTATGTCCCGTGAACATGGTGACATTCCATGTGGTGGAATGCCAACATTTACAGAGTTACGAGGAGTTGGTGCAAGTGATGATATTTTAGAATGTGCAACGGTTGTACGTTATGTAGAACGTGAGAATATGTATTTAGATACATTACCGATAAATAACATTCAATTACGAATATCTTACATGCTAAATGATATGAATGAAATATATTTTAAGAATGTTTTACAGCGTCAAGAAAAACTTTTAGAAAAAACGAGAGATATCTCAAATATTTACGAAATGATTGCAAATACGGGGGGTGATATTCTTAGACAATACATTCTCGATCCACAAAGACATGATGAGATTGTAAACATGTTATATAAAATTATAGATTACGGTAATGAAATTTTCGGTACAATTCGGAAAAGGTATAACTGTAAACACCCTAAGGATTTTTAAAGGTTGATGCAATGTTATAAGCTAAAGTTATTCTCTTCCCCTTTACATTCTTTTTTACAGCGTGTATTAAATGTACCGGGAAAATCATGACAGTACCTTCTTTTATATCACAAATGTCACTAGTGTGAATACTTGTTTCAACATGTGGTGAAAGCATGTATGCTTTTGTGTCTATGAATGTGGTTGAATTTTTTTGATTATCATCTTGTAAAATATAAATAAACGAAAATGTAGGATAGTAATATTCATTTTCACCTGAGGGTATAGTAGGAAATCCCTTATGGTGATGTCGTTCGAAAAAATCACCAACCTTGTAACTTGTAAACCAATGTTCTACTATTTTAGATTTATCTATTGATATTTGATAATTATCTGTTTCATTATTACGTTTTATCATATCATCTACTGGATCCCATACAATTGTGTTTGTTATAAAATTATCTAACATATATGGTGGCCTTTTACTGTAATTCGTGAAAGCATCAGAACCAAGTGGGAAATAATTTGTTGTAGTTTCCGATGCCTCGGATTCTTCTAACTCTATTTTCGGTAGCAACATTTGTTTAATTTTTTCATGTTTTTCTGATTCAATATTAAACCAATATACAAAATTACCAGGTAATCTCTCAAAAGGCATTTAAAGATATATTGTATTTTATCTTTAAATGGGTGGCTTATCCAATTTGAATGGTTATTCAAATGGTGGTATTTTTGGATTTGCTTTATTACTTGGTATATTACATGTATTATTAGGCCCCGATCACGTAACTGCTGTAGTTGCACTCGTTTCCGGTGTAAAAAGGCGTCAACATGGAAGTGGTCAAGGGAAAGTGGCAATCGTGAAAAAAACAGCTATGCAAGGTTTTAGATGGAGTGTAGGGCATACGGTTGGTTTAGGTTTTATGACAGGTATATTTATGTTATTTAGAAGTCAAATACCAATCGATACAATTTCCACTGTAAGTGATATAATCGTTGGTTCACTTATGATTCTACTTGGTTGTATATCACTTATTAATCTATACTTCTGGCGGAAAAAAGATTTACGTATCAATCAGCATATAACAGATATTGAGACCATTGTACAACACCCGTCAGAGGGTGTACCAATGGAAGTTGTATCTGGTTCAGAAGCTCATGTCGATGCTCACACTCACGAGTTTACACATGTCCACCTTGCAGATGGTGATATAAGGGATTCTAAATCATTATGGGATCGTTTAAAACTTACAAAAATAGGTGAAAATTTTTCCGATAACGAACGAGGTGCGTATACAATGGGTACATTTCATGGTGTATCTGGTCTTTCGGGTATTGTTTATACATTACCATCTCTATTTATAGAAAATAATGTAAAACTCATATTATATCTATTTGGATTTTTCACCAGCTCCATTACATCAATGACTTTATTAGGTGGTATATTGGGTTTTACTCCCGGTGGTAAAAAGTCTATTATGGTTACAAATCTAATAGCCGGTACGAGTGTAATAGGTGTAGGTATGATGTGGTTAATATTAACTTCACAAGGAAAATTAAACCTTTAAAGAATAAAAGTTATAAAAGTATATGTATATTGATAAACGTTTCAGTAAGTACGATATATATATATTTAGGAATCTAATACCAACTGATACATGTGAAAAAGTAAGAGAATTTATAGATGAGAACGATAAATGTTGTGACCGGTCAAATGATAACTATTTAAATACTTATTATGTAACTGATGAAATGAAGGCCCGTAAAATTTCCGCTGATCTTATCGAAAAATATACTAATAAAATTATTGACACTTTAGTAGACATTCCGTTTACATCTATTTGTTATCTAGCCTTTAGGAAAGTATTTGGTGAGACCAAATTACATAAAGATGGTATAGATATGCAACCTGATAGTAATTTCGTGCGAAGCTCTTCATTGGTGTATTCGTTTAGCAATAATAAGGGTGGTGTATTTACTTTTCCGAGGCAAAATGTTTCTTTTCAACTAAATGAGGGTGATGTTGCTATATTTCCACCATATTGGACACATGCGCATAGGGTTTCAGCACCTGAACCCGATACGTATAGATACACAGCTGTTGCTTGGGTTTATCATGACGAATCCACTAAATAAAATATAAAACTATAGTAGATGAGTACATATTTGGAACTTCAACAATTTAACTATAATGAAATGACACCCAAAGAAAGAGATGTTATATTAAAAGATTTCAAAAAGCCAGTTGTAATACGTGGACTATATCAACCAGTTGCGAGACAGATGGAATTAGATAAAGTTATTCAGTTGTTTGGTGATTCTGTACTACCTGTGGAAATTTACGATACATTAGAAACTCGAAGTATGGATGCTGATGTTGGTCAGAGTACAATAAAAGAACTTTTCAATCACTGGAAAGCGAACAAAAAACCTTACCTATATTGCGCAGAAGTGGATCTTTTTGAACAAAAATTACCAATCTTACTCGAAGCACTTCGAAATCCGAATACAGAACCTAGAGATGTTAAAGCATTAATGCTTTTTTTCGGAAAAAATCATCCCAGTGACTTACATATACACGTTACATCAGATTTCATATTAAATCAATTATTTGGAACTAAAACTGTTTACATTTTCAGTAATTATGATAATCCAAATATTAATAAATATAGTGCATTTGCTTACAATTTTAATTATTCTAAGGAAGAATTTTTCAAGTTAGACCATAGCAAAATGAAAATATATAAAGTAACTCTTCAACCAGGTGATAGTTTATTAATACCTCCATGGTATTGGCATGCTACACATGGTCACGGTATAAATATGTCAATTACTCAAATTTATACCAGGATTGATATATCTTATTTAATAAGTAATCCGAATATTATTATAGACTATCTATTTTCT
>TARA_R110000823_G_scaffold101636_17_pt1 | contig 11292 bp, 30 predicted proteins | sample TARA_R110000823 | Tara Oceans TARA_R110000823 (sample SAMEA4397722) | marine metagenome | biome: Polar Biome; feature: [DCM] deep chlorophyll maximum layer (ENVO:01000326); material: water (ENVO:00002006), including particulate matter (ENVO:01000060) such as... | depth 20 m | reverse complement strand
TTGACGTATCTCTAACCTGTGCTATTATACTTGTATAACAACACAACATAACGGAGACGGACAAATGGCTTATATTGGTGCAGAAGACGTTAAAGCGATCCGCAAAGAGCTTAAGGCAGTGTTCCCGAACGTGAAGTTCAGCGTCCGTAAGGGCACTGGCGGTTATACTGCTGATGTTACCGTTCTTAAGGGTAGCACGGACTTTAGCGACATCTTCCGCGATGAGGACCGCAACCACGCCCAGATCAACCACTTCCACCTTGGTATGTATGGCCAGCATACGCCCTTCTTCGAGAAGGTACTGGACGTGATCAAGACTGCGCCGATGAAGGGCGAGGGCTTCCATGCTGATAAGGGCTGGTACGACAACAGTGATAGCCAAGTTGACTACTTTGATACCGCTTATCACATTAGCATGAACGTCGGTAGCTGGAACAAGCCTTACATTCAGACTGCATAACGGAGACTTACAATGATTGAACCTACGAAATGTACCTGCGGTAGCGGGCAAGAGCGCGAACAGCTTAAGGATGCCCGTGGTATTTTTGTCGCTTTCGTTTGCGATAAGTGCATCACCGAAAAGCAGAAGGGCTATCGTCCTGAAATATTCACTGATCCTGATTATTGGGCAGATGAACAGATCGAGCCGGAAGACTAGGTTGACAGCCTGTTAATCTGTGCTATTATAATGGTACATTAACAACGCAAACGGAGACTAAGATGCTTACTCGTAAAGAAGTTCAAGAATTGCGCAATGAGCTTGATAAGGCCCTTGCAGTTGTAACGGCTAACACGGGCTTTAAGATCGACATTGGTCGCATCACGTTTACGGACAGTGAAGCTCGTATGAAGCTCACCGCAGTGGCTCCTGGCGCCAAGTCTTCCCAGGATGATGCCTTTGGTCGTTATGTTAAGATGTATGATCTAGATACGTCTAAGGTATCCGCTGAGGGCTATCAGCTTGTTGGCTATAAGCCTAAGGCCCGTAAGAACTGTTGGATCGTACGTAAGAACTCCAACGGTAAGAACTATGTAGTTGGCACGGACTTTGCGACTGCATGGTTCAAGAAGGATGCTGCATAAGACGATGGACACTAAGTCAATGGATAAGTTTAAAGCATTTTGCTTGAAGGAGCATGCCGCTGATGAATATACACGGTTTGATGGTGCTGATAACCAGGATTGGTATTCACTTAGTCTAGGGTTCTTTGCAGCACTTGGGCATAATGCTAGTGATTCTCATGAAATGGCTAGGCTGGCAACTTATCAATACGAACATTGGACTGAAAATCAATGAAAGAAGTGACTCGAAACAGATCGCGATTGACGTCGGCCGAATTGCAAAGTTTGCGGGTGAATGCGATGATGCTTAATGATTCTCAGCTTGACTCTAATTATGTTCATGATAAGCATCGATTTACGGCATTGGTTGATGAAATTATTGATATACCAGACATTACCTTAGCAGGATTTGATGGCCTTACACTTCTTAGTTGTAAGCTACTTGTAGCCAATTTTTATATATGTGTAGGATCACAGGACCATGATGAATTTGAATATCAAGTCGAGGCGCAAAGCCTATCAAAGATTACGGTATATGTTGATGAACTTGGCTTCTTCTTTGATGAATACGAAACAGAAATTAATGAAGCTATATTAAGAGCGAAGTTAGCTTTATTTTGTCCGATTCGTAGTTGACAGGTTGTTAATCTGTGCTATTATAATGGTATAACAACGCAACGGAGATGATAAGATGCCCGTTTATATCCTTAAGAACCATAACGGCACAGTGTTAGGTACATTTACCGACCCCGCCAAGCTGGCCAATGAAATGTTGAAGTATGAAGCAGCGACCGGTAATACTACACTAATCACAGTACAACGCAACGGAGATTGAAATGGTAAAATACGATGAACGTCATGGTGGTGCTTTTGATCGCGGCGCAGCAGACAGTTGGTACTCTCGTCCGGTTGCCCCTCATTATTTCGTAGCCGCTACTGGTAGTAGTGACCGAGTAGAAGAAGCTGACATGTCAGCTGAAGACATCATTGCATATATTGCCGGATACGACTGGAACGAGCTCGCCGGCGGTAAGAAAAGTTATGCATAAAGGTAGCCATTGGTAGGTTGACGTATAGTAGATCTGTGCTATTATAATGATACAATAACGCAACACGGGAACGATCAAATGAGCAACGTAGCAGAAACTATCCTTTCTCAACTTGGTGGTGCTGGTAAATTGTCGATGATGTGTGGTTGTAATAACTATATGTCACATGGTGATGATAATGCTCTCAGCTTTCGTGTTGGCAAAAATGGAAACAAAATCAACTACTGTAAGGTTACATTGACTGCTGATGACCTGTATAACGTTGAATATGGGTATATTAGAGCCGGTAACTACACGGTTCAGAAGAGTGAAGAGGGCATTTATAACGATATGCTCCGAGGCTCCTTTGAAACTGCTACTGGTATGTACTTAACCTTTTAATCGGAGACTGACATGTTTGAGACTTATATTAGGTACGAAGATAAGCAGTCATTTGGTGAAGAGACCAACGTCACTCAGTTTGATACGCTTGAAGCGGCAATTTCGTTCTCCCGTAAAGAAGCAAAGCATGAATTTACGAAGGTCGCCGAAGTCGTTAACGCTGACGGTGATATTGTCCGCACGTTCTTAGGAGAGGCTTAATGGTATATGCACACGGGATTAGCATTGAAGAGCTCAGCGGCGGCGAATATGGCGTGACTATTGATCAACTGGACGAGCATCTAATCATTGTCCGCAGCGAAAAAGAAGCTAAAAAGATTGCTAATGCATTGGTAAGACTAGTTAATGATGCAATTGATGTCGCCGATGATGACGATGAAGAAGTACGGAAATCTTATAGCCATAAGCCGTCGTTGGTCTAATAATGGAAGCTATTAGATGAATATGTATCTCGAATAGGTGAGTATCATTCATCCGGTAATGCCATTACTGAGCTTCTTATTGCAGTCGAAGCCATATATCAGGAAGGAATTAAAAATGGAATTCGAAGCTGAATGCAAGTTTTTAAAACTTCTATCTAACGATAGGGATCAAAATGGTCGCGTATGGCGTAATGCGGCGTTCGCTCTTGAAGCAATAGAGAGCCTAATCTCTGAACGTGATCAATTACGCGATGAATTAGCGGAATTAAGAGATAGTTACACTGATCTCGTAGTGCATGTTCATGGCGGCGATAATGAACGAAAGCGTGAAGAAGGTCGCGCCATTAATCAACACGCTTTGCAAACTCTGCGGTCATGGTTTGAAGATGTCTGAACCAGTTAATCTCTTTGATCAATCAACCGCATTAGCCAGGGCAATATTACGTACTAAGAACGTTCATGTTAGCTTTAGGTTTTCGTATCCAGACATTGTCGAGATAATTGTATCCCTCAGAACCTTACGTCATGATGGTCTAACACGTTCTTCGTTACCATTGGCTTATGGGACGTTTCCATCATTATCATTTAATAATTTTGAAGATCATAAAGAAAATGTAATTACTCTAATCAACAAAGCTAAATTGGCCTTATTGATGCCACGCACATCTTCTAATGATTAACGTCACGTGGAAAGGGTTTTTCAAAAGTTCTACCCGGATGGCGCCGATCTGGGCCGGCACTGGTCATGACGAAAGGGTTTTTCAAAGATTTCAGCGGTTCTGACGTCATATGTGGATTCATGTTATAAAAGATATTAAAAAGGGTTTAATTAAATTAAATATTCGTTCGTGGCCAAGATCGTTAGGGTGTAAATGATCAGCTATATATTTTAATTTATCTTCTTTAATAAGATGCTCGACTGCGCTACTCCAACCTGTAAACTGACGTGGGTTATATAGAGAACCCATATTCGGCAACATATCTATATGCACATGGTTCAATTCAGCTACCTTACATGTCATACTAACTACATGTTTGGGAAACCAGGAATGTAAATTCTCTATATAACCGTTACTGCTATACTGATTGGTAACATAGTCTACAGCTGATTCTGTTAACAATGAGCCGCGTCTCTTTTGCTGTATATAATTAAGATGTTCCCACTTACCAAGATAGTGACTATACCAGCTATTCCTACTGGGGTGACTCCAGCCGAATATAACTAGATCATCTTTGGTGATATCTTTATATTGTTCACAAAACTTAGTGGCTATATAGGGATTGCTGGCACTGCTCTCGCTTTGTTGTACAAATTCATATCCGAAGCATCTAGCAGCTAATAAACCATAAGGGGAAGTTGCTTCTTCACCTAAACTAATACTGCATCCATATTGCCATAGTTTCTTCACGACCCATAAAGCTTATAATAATGTTTGTCAAGCCATTTCCAGTCAAAGCTCTTTAGTAAGAGTTTCATCTTTCCCTCAGTATCTTCATAATAGTCTAACGCATCTTGCGCTCCGATAAGACTCCATTGGGCGTAGTCGCCAGTGGCAATAGTACTCCATACTGTTAGACGATGCTGACTTTCTACAGATTTAGTTAGTTCAACGTCGTGTTTAAGCTTTAGGACTTCTCTAAAGGCCGTGCGCCATGTTGATAATTCATCTGTATTAAAGTTAGCTGTACAGGACAGTTCAGGGATAACCGCGTGAGGCTTACTCATAGTAAAGTCCAGCCCATGATCATGTGTCTTTAATACAAGTTCTTTATTATATGCGATCACACCCATATGTCCGTATTCAAGTCCATTAACGGGATTATGACTGTGGAATATATAATGCTTGTTAGCTTGGAACCTATCGGGCTGCCAGGTAAAGTCAAAGTCAGGGTTAATTAAAGTCTTGCCGAATACTGCAAAGAACCATGGTGTGTCGCTTAGTTTAGCAGCCGTCTTATATGCTTGCTCGCGTCCCTTAACGCCCTCGATGTGCAATGTATTAGGGGCGACTTCTAGTAGTGCCTGGTGGTTTAAATCGGCGTCTTTTTCACCGTTTGAAATGAACACAACATCTAGTAGCAAATCATTGATATCTGGAGCATCTTGACGCAATATGTATGGGTAGTCGTACAATTGTTTGTTAATTTGCGATTTAGCTTCTCTGGGTACTACGACTACCGAACCGCTATTACTAAAGGAGTATAGACCGCGTTCTTTCCACATGGGAGGATCAAAGTCAACTGTGTCTACATCTGGGTTAACTGAAAACACTTCATACTCGCTGTTAAACTTAGTATTCTTAATGGTCTCGGCAAGATCCATACCAGGATTCAATTTATGGGTGGGTTTCTGTACACGCGGAACACCATCTGAATGATAGTTAATGTCTTTGAACCATTCAAGTAGCTCGGGGTCTTGTTTAAGGAATTCTTTTACGGGTATTAAAAAGGTATCACCAAACTGTTGATTACCCGACGCAAAGCAATGTATTTGGTGTTCTTGACCAGGAATAGTTCTCCACCAGAAGTCAAAGTCTGTGTAATCACACATGGAACTAATCACCCAAATATTATCGGTCTTGGCCCGGCGACAACAACGCTTAATAGTCTCAACATGACTTCCAAAGTATCTAATGACTTCAGCCGAAGGGTATTTTTCACGGGTTATATCGATAACCCATTGATCATAATTGCTATAGTCCATTACGAATATATCGTACATTATTATACCTTAAATTAAGTTAGCTCTGATAGTGGATCGATAATAACTAATTGCTTTGTTCCTGGGCGGAACATAACATTTCCACTATGTAAATCATCTTGGCATTGCTTAGGAAGCAATTGATTAATTTGTCTAATTGTACCGGGTAATTTACTTGTCTTTTTAAAATGATCTGCATATTTAAATGATTGTTGGTCGTACGATCTAACTCTTGATACCGAACCTGTTGCACCAACAATACCGGGTTGCCGATTCACCTTAGAAGGAGAGACACCATGTGTTCTTTTATAAACCTTAGAGTATATCCTCTCAAAATCAAACTCATACTCTGATATCATTGGCAAGCCGCGGTCGGCGACCACCCATGCTAAGAACGGCAAGTGTCGTTTATCCCAATTCTTAGACATATTATTGTTTAACGGCACCAGCTTTTCAATAGCTGTAATAAAATATGTGAACACTGTTCCGGGCGCATGACCCGGAAATTCGCTCCATTCGCCGGTCGGAGGTTCTGGTTTAACATTAAACGTATGAAGGAACTTAACCTTCGGAAGCCATGGGTTATTCGTTTGTTTACTCGCCCAATTAGCAAACGCCAAGTAACATTCATCTTCTTGCTTAGAGACTTTAATGACATATTTACTATTAGGCTTTGAGTATACATTTGCATAGACCCCGCCGTCAATAAATTGATAGCCTCTCTTATTAAGGAAGTTTTCAATAGGGTCGTAACCGCCCCATTTGCGTCCTTTGAGTGTCTTTTCATCGGACTTTGATAGTTCATTGACTTTCATACAATTATTTAGTCATACTGTTTATCTTCTGTAATAATGGTGTTGTGAAGAGGCTTTGTGAATGCACACAATGAACTCTTCTGCTCTCCGATGACTTGAGTCCTGCGCAGTTACACCTGTTATCACGATTACAATCACGTTCAACCAGTCGCATTCTAATTATCTCTATGAATCTAGGTCTAGGCATGGTTAGTCACACGGTTTATCTTCTTTAGTAATAGCGGTGATAGTCCTCGCCGACCAGAGTAATGCGGGGCGGTATTTATACAATGAAATTTGGTCCTGAAAAGACCCCACTTAGCACAGGTACACAATCCGTTAGGTTGGCAACCGCGTTGATACAGTCGCATTCTAATTATCTCTATGAATCTAGGGTGCATATTTTGTTTATCTTCTTTAATAATGGTGTTACGAAGACGCTTTCAGGGGAGCCCGTCGTAACATTTACACAATGCCCTGCCGTCTTAAAAAGCCCCCACCTAGCACAGGAACACATGGTATCAGCATCGCAGTCGCGTTGATACAGTCGCATTCTAATTATTTCAATAAATCTAGGGACAGTTGACATTTAACTTTCTTTCAAAATCGGTTTCTAACTCAGTTAATTTTTTATTTTTAATAAACCAAGCACAGTGATCTTCCGCGTGAACCTTTGTACGGTTACATGCACACGGGATAGGCCAAATCCCAGCACTAAGATGTTGTATACAAAAACGTTCAGCCAATTGTTCTCTTATCTTTGATATAAATCTAACCTCAGTCATAGATACTTTCTTATTTTCTTCTCAAATTTACTGTAGTTAGGACTATCGTTAGGACTATCGGCAAGATGCGAGATAAAAATTACTGTGCAGTGCATATCGCCAGTAACCTTCTTCTCGTTACACGGACAAGCCATCATACCATTCATTGAACAGTTACGTTCCGTAAGACGTTCTCTTATTTTTGTTATGAATCTGGGTTCATGTTCCATTTAATCTTCCGTAATCTCTCGCCTAATCTGCTTACGTCATTGCTTGCTAAATCAGCAAAGCAATGCTTATCTAGTATAATATCATGTTCCTTACACCAACATGTTCTATCTATAGTGGTGTCGCGCCGATCCTCTTCACCGTCGTCACTAATACACTCACGTCGAATTAAATATTCTTTTATCTTTGATATAACTCTGGGTTCAGGTGAGATCAATGTCTAAATGCTCTTTGATATACTGGTTTACAGAGCTTGGATATTCTTCTGCAAAATATCTAATCCCATGGTCGAGCGGCAAGGTCGGCATGCTGGGTGCTTTAGATCTGGCATGATACATCAATATTATACGCACCATGGTCTTTATTTTGGGTTCAACTAGTGTCGACATTATATTTCTCTTTTATTAAATCAACTGCTAACGGCGTGGCAGTTCCAAAGCAATGTTCGGCTCCTGTGTATTTCTTACGGTTACATTTACATGGTCCGAACGGCTCACCATTACAAATAAGGTGCAATACGAATTCTCTGATCCGTCGTTTAAACGCTGGTTCAGGTGAAATCGACATTATATTTCTCTTTTATTTGCGTTAATATCTCAGGCCGACTAATATCACGGTTAATGCAGTGGGGCGCGCCGGTGAAATTGTGCCTTCGGCAAAAACAGGGTGAACCATTCACTTCGCTACAGATATTGTTCACTAATATCTCTATGATCCTTCGTTTAACTGCTGGTTCATGTAAGGTCAATGTTTAAATGTTCCTTGAGTATTCTTGCCGTCTGTACATTATTACCATAAAAACAATTTTTCCCGTGAGCAAGGGCGCGGGTTTCTAGTCGACACCAGCATGGTTCCGGTACACGATTCCCGTATTTGTCAGTCCCGCCCTCTTTATCGCAAGCTGTCATTGTTGCAATCTTAAGTAACACAGTTCTAAAGTATGGTTCAACTGAAGTCAATGTGAAGTGCATCCTTGAGTCTTGAATTTGTAACACTTCTATATAGTTGGGCGCAATGCGTGTATTGCCACGCCTCTTTACTTCTATCACATACGCAAGGTCCCGCAAGACGGCAACTACGCTCGGATAACATCTGACGCAACTTAGTCTTAAAGTATGGTTCAATCGAAGTCAATGTTATATCTTTCTTTTATATGAGGATGAGCCCATTTTCCAATGCAATGTTCTATGTTAAGTGACGTATCAGTGTCACACGGACAATTGTTGACACCGCCGCGCTCTTTAACACACGTCACTCTAATCAGTTTCTTTCTGATTATGTCAATGAAATATGGTTTAGATGTAGAAGCCATATCTCTTTTTCATTTCATCAGCAACCCAGTCCTTCCAGCTTCCTTCTAACTCTTGACTAATACAATGATCAGCGCCACGATCGCCTTGCTTTCTACATATGCAAGGACCTGCACCCCACGGTGGTCCCTCCGCGAGGTCACACATACTTTCCGCCAGCCGTTCCCGTATTCTTCTCCTGAAGTATGGTTCATCCGTCATTTAATAAATATTTCTTTATTAGTTGTTCATTCGAATCACCATTGTGACAGAAATCTATCTTGCCGCTAACATTTTGATTTTTCTTACACGGGCATACTGCTGTTCTTATTATACCAGGAATAGGACACGCATTATGTATCTTAATAGCGAGCATATACATTAAGAACCTCGGGATTGGTTTATTATCGTCGAGATACGGAATAGCATAATCATCAATAACCATCTACTTTAACTCCAGTATTACTCTTATAATTCTCGGACAAACCATGGGAGAGTTGAGTGTTCTGCAAATACAAACACCCGGCGTCGGATTTTCTTCACATACGTTAAAGCATAGCTCACGAACATACGGAGCCAGTGGTCTTGGCCATTGTTCAAAGAATGATTTAACTGTTGTCATAATGCTCACTATAGTCATAATCGCCTAAGGCTTTATCTATAATATGCGGGCAGCAACCGCGGTTTACTAGCCCATCAACCTCTGAACAAGCACACCTATCACGTACCTTGAGGCAATCTTCATAGCACAGGATACGAATATATAACTGTATTATTTGAGGAAGTCGTCTAGTAAATACCTCGTTAACTCTACTTCTCATCAAACGACTCCTCCCATGCTTGATCCATTATATACTTGCATACAATTCCTTCTTTAGCCTCTTGGCATTCACACTCGGAATAATACGTTAGACAAATCTTATAGCACGCAATAGCAATATAAGGCTTAAGGATCTTAGGGTAAGCTTCTAGAGGCTTACGTTCAGGAATCGTACTCATTGATCAGTCTCTCTTGTACATCGTTGAACACTTGCGGGCACACGCCGCCTCTTGATGTTGTGGGCATATGATCTCTACGACAATAACATCGATATTCTTCATTCTGACATAGTTTATAACACATTTCACGTATAATCAAGCCCAAAAACCTAGGATGATCTGGTATATCATCCTTACGTATCATATAATATATTCCGTCGCTTTCTCATTTCTAAATCATCTTCACACATATCAAGCATCTTATCTTGCTTATGTAAACAAAGACAGCCTCCCATTTTCCAACATCTGTTCTTATATATAAGTCGGGTAATAGTTACCATAAATCTAGTTTGTGTCATTTGGTTCTACTCGATAGCTTTGGTTGAACGTTCGGCGAACTTTGTCTTCTCGTTCCTCACACCGTCCCCATATGGGAATTAAACGCAATCCACACCTGCAAGGTGATTTATTTCTATGGGGCGTGAGCAGCCGATTGTCATGGGGCGTGCCCGGCCGATTGGGCCCGGTTTCACATATTTGAATGCGTTTCAAAGCAACACACCACTCAACAACCTGTGATACTTTAGATATATTATAATCAGTCATTATAATTTACTTCTGTTAATCCCAGCGTCTTAAGTGCTGCCCTATGATGTTCTGCACAATGAAGAAGCTTGGGCTTACCAAAACAACGGCAGACCGGCCAGTCGCTCCGAGGATCTTTAACACAATAGGCCGCCCGCAGATACAATAAGATCGGCTCTATAAATCTAACTGTATGTGTATGCTTCATCTAAACCCGAGATAGACTTGACGAGCAACAGCACGATAACGGTGACAATCATTAAAGGGTGGGTCCATGGCATCTGGCCAGAAATCGTTCAAAGTACAATAACATTCATGAGTACTATACGATTCACAGAGCCTCTTTTGTTTCCCATTTATGAGATAAAATAGGAAATACGGTAAGCGGTTAATCTTCCGAAGATTCTCTGATTTTGGTTGCACTGATTGCCTCTATCGCTTCATCAAAGTGTTCTTGCTCAATAGCATACCCGACATCGCGTCCATATGTAATGTTCGTAATATTAGGTACCTTCATTATAACATAATCATCATAATATTCAAAGCCTGCTTCTTCTAAGTCATGCTTAATATTATCTCTAACTTTTTCAAAGGGATAGGGGTTACTCTCATTAGTTTCAAAGGTATTGCGGATCATAATACAAACTTGGCCCGTCTTTTCGTGTGCTCGCTCAAATAGAGCTGTGTGTCCTGGGTGCCAGGGTTGATATCTACCTAGCAACATGGTTGTGGGGTTATTCCAATCAAACATTACTAATTATTCCAATCAAACATTACTACCTGCATCTTGTAGGCGAGGTATTCGAGAAAGCTCATGGCGTCGTACTGCGCCGCATTGTCGGGACCGACGCAAGTGTCAAGCGGCGCTGCGACGGCCTCATCGCAGGGGCTATAGAAGAACGCGATGGCGTAACGGTCGGTTGCCGGCAATACCACCCGGTGCTGGGTGGCGATGAAGCGGCCATTGGTCCAGCGGTTGAGAAATTCGCCGGTATTCACCATGATGGCGCCGGGAATATGGGGCGCCGGTATCCACTTG
>TARA_R110000823_G_scaffold3565_3_pt1 | contig 11300 bp, 10 predicted proteins | sample TARA_R110000823 | Tara Oceans TARA_R110000823 (sample SAMEA4397722) | marine metagenome | biome: Polar Biome; feature: [DCM] deep chlorophyll maximum layer (ENVO:01000326); material: water (ENVO:00002006), including particulate matter (ENVO:01000060) such as... | depth 20 m | reverse complement strand
ACAACACCAGAAGAGATGAAGATGTTCACCACCAGAATTGGTGAGAACTGCCGCATCGTAATCAATGGTGACATTGCACAATCAGACATTCGTCAAACCAGTGGCCTATCAACAATCATAGACCTTGCACAACGCTTCAACCTACCAGTACCTGTCATTGAGTTTGGTATTGATGATGTTGTTCGTAGTAAAGAATGCAAGATGTGGATTGAGGCTTTTCATAAAAGTCAACCAAAGGTTGCGCTATAAGAAGGTTCCTGTATGGACTTAACTGAATTCCCCTATGTTCCTTTAGACCTCGTTGAGCATCTAGAGAAGATAGTCCCCGATTGCGTTCCCCGTCTTGATGATACGGAGCGTGAAATATTTCACAATGTTGGTGCTGTTCATGTTGTTGCTTTATTAAGAATGCAATATGAAGCCCAAAATCAAACAGAACAAATGGAGCATTAATATATGTGTTTTGGCGGATCGAAACCTGCACCTACACCACCCCCACCACCACCACCAGCGTCATTAGCCCCAGAGGTTCCTAAGATTGGCGTTAATGCTGAGAAGGATTCTTCACGCGGACAACAAAATCGTAAGAAGAAAGGCACTAGCTCACTACGCATTGAGCGTTCAGTAGGTGGTACTTCCTCTAGCACTGGCACTAACATCCCAACAAAGTAGGAAACCATGACCTCTATTCGACAACGATATGAAAAGTTGGAGACAGAGCGTACCCCATTTCTAGATAGGGCAAGAGAATGCAGCAAGCTAACTCTCCCTACTTTAGTTCCTGACTCAGGACATAGTGCCAGTAGTAAATTCTATACGCCATTCCAAGGCATAGGTGCGCGTGGTGTAAACAACCTAGCATCTAAATTACTACTAGCATTAGTTCCACCTAACTCACCTTTCTTTCGCTTAACAGTGGACGACTTTAAGTTACAGGAACTCACCCAACAAGAGGGTGCAAGAGCAGAAGTGGAAGAAGCGTTGTCCTCAATTGAACGCGCAGTGATGTCTGAGATTGAATCTAGCTCAGTACGCATTGCAACATTTGAAGCACTTAAACACCTGTTAGTTGCTGGTAATGTATTGCTGTATCTCCCTGAAGCTGAAGGTGGTATGCGTGTGTTCCACATGGACAGGTATGTAATCAAGCGTGACCCAATGGGTAATGCTTTAGAACTTATTACCAAAGAAGACATTTCTCCTGAAACATTATCACCAGAACTACAAGCTTTGTGTGACATGGACCAACAAGAAGGTGAAGTGCATGGTTATGAATCAGTAGAACTCTACACTCGCATTGTCCGTGATGGGAAAAACTGGAAGGTTAACCAAGAGCTTAAAGGAAAGATGGTCCCTGATTCAGAAGGCACATATCCTTTAGATAAGACTCCTTGGATACCTTTAAGACTTTCTCGTATTGATGGAGAATCTTGGGGTCGTGGTTATGTTGAAGAATATCTTGGTGACCTTAAGTCACTAGAAACTTTAACCCAAGCCATCGTTGAAGGTTCTGCGGCATCAGCCAAAGTTCTATTCTTGGTCCGACCCAATGGCACAACCCGTGCGCGTGTTCTTGCTGAAGCACCTAATGGAGCTATCCGTGAGGGTGACGCAAATGATGTGAGTACACTCCAAGTTCAAAAGCAAGGCGACTTCCAGATTGCGTTTCAGACCGCACAGGAAATCAAAGAGCGTTTAGCTTACGCCTTCTTAATGAACTCATCAGTGCAGCGCAATGCTGAACGTGTTACGGCTGAAGAAATCCGATACATGGCAGGAGAATTAGAGGATGCCCTAGGTGGTATCTACTCAATCTTGTCGCAGGAATTCCAGCTACCTTTAGTAAACCGATTACTTTTACAAATGCAGAAGCAACGCAAAGTTCCTTCTCTTCCTAAAGGTATCGTACAACCCACAATCACCACTGGCCTTGAAGCACTTGGTCGTGGACATGATTTAAATAAACTAGCAGCCATGTTGGAACAGCTTGGTCAGTTAGGCCCAGAAACATTAATGAAGTACATGAACATTGGAGATTATATCTCGCGTGTTGGTACATCATTAGGTATTGATATGAAGGGCTTAATTAAATCTGATGAAGAAATACAACAAGAATCTGAACAAGCAATGATGCAACAAACTGGGCAGCAATTAGCACCCCAAGCATTTGATGCTGTTAAAGAACAGATGATGGCGCAACAAGGAAATGAAGAACAGTAATGGTAGAATCAGTCACAATTAAGCAAGAGCCACAACCTGAGTCCCAAGAGCATATTGATGCGATGGTAGCAAAGGCGGACAACGCTCAAAATGAACCTGTTCAGGAGAACCTAGAATCCACAACGGATGAACGGCCTGAATGGTTACCAGAAAAGTTCAAGACCCCTGAAGACTTAGCTAAATCTTATGCTGAGTTGGAGAAGAAGATGTCAGGAGGAACCGAGCAAGCTATCAACAAAGCTGAAGGTTCTGAAACTGAAATCCCCTCCAGCGAGGCAGCAGATGTCGTTGAAAATGCAGGGTTAAACTTTGATGCTATGCAAGAAGAATATCAAGCTAATCAAGGTTTAACTGAAGCAACTTATGAGTCATTAGCAAAGTCAGGAATCCCAAAGGAAGTAGTGGACTCATACATCGCAGGTCAAGAGCAGCTAGCTACCTCACTAAGAACAACTATGTTTGACAGTGTTGGTGGTGAAGAAGCTTATGGCTCAATGATGGAATGGGCAAGTACGAACCTGACCGCTAATGAAACAGAAGCCTACAACGACACAATGAACAGTGGTAACTCTGACCAGATTCAGATGACTGTTCATGGTTTAAAGGCACGTTATACAGCCGCCAATGGTAGTGACCCTAAATTGATTAGTGGTGAAACTACTTCTGCAAATGCAGGTGGTAGATTTGATAGCGTAGCCCAACTAACGGAAGCCATGAGGGACCCTCGGTACTCCAAGGATTCAGCATTCCGACAAAGTGTTCAGAACAAACTTTCCAATTCATCAATTCTGTAACACTTTTATAAGTCCTCCTTTAGCCTCGCGGCAGGGAGGCATCCCCCTATTCCAAAAGCCCAAAGCTATTAATGACAAAGAAACATCGCCTCCGAGGAGGGTAACGCTGTGGGAAGTTATTGAGTGCTGGAGCCTCAAGGAACAAAACAACTTGAAACTTCAATCCTCTTTACAAGGTATTAAAAATGAGTAACGCAACTGTATCACGCATCGGACAAGTCAATGGCGCAAACGCCACTGATGCTTTATTTCTAAAATTATTCGCTGGTGAAGTAATCACCCAGTTTGAAGAAAAGAATATCATGATGGGCTTACACCAAGTCCGTACTATCAACAACGGCAAGTCAGCCTCTTTCCCTGTAATGGGTACTGCTGCTGCAGCTTACCATGTAGTTGGTGCTGAGATTCTTGGTGGTTCTGTTAAACACGCTGAGAAGATTATCGCTGTTGACGATTTATTGGTAGCACCTGCCTTCATCTCCAATATTGATGAGGCGAAAAACCACTACGATGTTCGCGCAACCTACACTTCTGAGTTAGGTAATGCGTTGGCAAATGCATTCGATAAGAACGCTTTACGTATGGTAGTGCAAGCTGCCCGTGGTGCTGAGACTATCTCTGGCACTGGCAAGGCTGGCCTTCAGATTTCTAAGGCTAACTACACTACTACAGCCAACATCATCGCTGCTTTGTTTGAAGCTGCTGAAGAGATGGACAGCAAGGACATCCCTGCTGATGGTCGCGTAGCTGTTGTATCACCTGCTATCTATTACAAGATGGCACAAGACACCACAATCATGAACAAAGATTGGGGTGGTGCTGGTGTTTACGCTGATGCGAAAGTAATCCGTGTAGCAGGCATTGCAATTGTAATGTCTAACCACTTACCTACTGGCAACCAATCTGCAGTAACTGGTGAGAACAATACTTACCATGCAGACTTCACCAAGACCAAAGCTGTTGTATTCCATGCATCTGCTATCGGTACTGTTAAGTTGATGGACTTGGCACTTGAGTCTGAGTACGACATTCGTCGTCAAGGCACTCTATTCGTTGCTAAGTACGCAATGGGTTCTGGCGTATTACGTCCAGAATGTGCCATTGAATTAAAGCTTACATAAGCTAAAACATAAAAGGGGAACTTCGGTTCCCTTTTTTTTAATATTTCAAAGGCCGCAATATGTCACTAGCACCTACGACTGAACTAGAAGCAGTCAACACAATGCTGAATACTATTGGTGAAGCACCTGTAAACACGCTAGTCAATATGACTTCTGTGGATGCAAGTTCGGCTTTGTCAATTTTAAACTCAGTGAACCGCGAGGTTCAAAGCCAAGGGTGGTTCTTCAATACTGAATACAATTACCCATTAACTCTTAACCAAGATTCAGAACTACCATTACCAGCCAACACGCTCTCAATGGATTCTACTGAAGAGTCTGAAAAGCATGATGTTGTTCAGCGTGGATTTAAAGCATATGACAGGCTCAATCACACATTCACTTTTGCTGAAACAGTCAAAGCTGACCTAGTAGTGTTATTAGATTTTAGTGACATACCAGAGGCAGCAAAGCATTACATCGTTATTAGAGCATCTAGAATTTTCCAAGACAGAACACTAAGCTCAGATTCTCTACACGGAATGAATCGTGAAGATGAATACGCAGCATTAACAACACTACGCCTTAAGGAATCAGAGAATGCAGATTACAACATTCTTACTGGTAACTATTCCGTAAGCCGAATACTAACGAGGTAACACATGGGACTTGTAAGCAGTTCAATACCTAACCTAGCTAATGGTGTCTCGCAGCAGGCCGCTAGTGTCCGTCTTATGTCGCAAGGCCAAGAACAGATTAATGCATTTAGCTCAATCATAAGTGGACTTAGAAAGCGTCCACCTACAGAACATATGGCTACATTAATATCCAATGCTTCTGCTAGTGATAATTATTTTATACATACTATTAATAGGGATGTGACTGAGCGTTACTTGGTATTAGCAACCAACACGGGCCTCCGTGTATTTGACTTTGCAGGAACTGAGTTTACTGTGAACACCCCATCAGGATATGCATACCTTGCTACAGGTAACCCTCTTACTGATTTTAAAGCAGTTACTATTGCTGATTACACTTTCTTATTAAACAAAACTATAACCACCGCTACCATTGCAACGACTACGACAGCCCCTTACCCTGATGGTGTTGTACATGTGAGGCAGGGTAACTATGCTACAGACTACAAAGTCCTTATAGATGATGTGGTGAAGGCTAGTTACACAACATCTGCAACTGATGTAACAACATTGAAGACTAACGGAATTGCTCAGAACTTAGGCAACCAGTTAGTTAACTCTTTAGGAAGTGCCTATACCCTTACTCTTAAAGGCAACGCTATAAGAATTCAGCGTACAGATGGTAATGACTTTACTTTAACAACTGAAGATTCCTTCGGTAACAAAGCATTGATACCAGCTAAAGGTTCTATCCAAAGATTCTCTGACTTACCAGCACAAGCATTCAATGGTTTTCAAATTGAAATCATCGGTGAGAAAGCTTCAGACAGTGATAATTACTATGTTGAATATGAACAGGGTGATAATGCTGTTGGTGTATGGAAAGAGACTGTTGGTATAGGCGCAGACAACACAATCAACCCTGCAACTATGCCGTGGAAACTTGTGCGTAATGCGGACACATCATTTACTTTTGAACCAAACACATGGGGAAGGCGATTAGCTGGAGATTTAATATCTGCTCCTGAACCTAGCTTTATTGGGCGCAAGCTTAATGATGTTTTCTTCCACAGAAACCGCTTTGGTGTGATTGCTGATGAGAATGTAATCTTTAGTCGCTCTGGTAAATACTTTGAATTTTACCCTGAGACTGTAACCACCTTGCTTGCAACAGACCCTATTGATGTGGCAGTTAGTCACACAAAGGTATCTATACTCAGACACGCTATTCCATTTAACGAGACATTGCTTCTATTCTCTGACCAAACCCAGTTCACTTTAAGTGCTGGAGACTCATTGACTCCTGAAACTGTGTCCATAAATCAGACGACTGAATATGAATCTTCTTTACAAGCAGAGCCTGTTGGTGCTGGTGAGTATGTTTACTTCGCCACTAACAGAGAGGGCTTCACAGGTATTCGTGAGTTCTTCGTTCAAGCAGATACTGCAAGCAACATCGCTATTGATGCGACCCTCAATGTACCTCGTTATATAAAAGGTAAAGCAACCTCAATGGTATCTAACACCAACGAGGATATGTTGTTTGTTCTTACTGATGGTACGTTCACAACGCCAACTTGCTATATCTATAAATACTTAAGACAGCAAGGTGAAGCACTGCAGATTTCTTGGTCCAAATGGGAGTTCCCTAACTGTGACAAGATACTTAGCATAGGAACAATAGAGTCTACTGTTTACTGGGTAATGAAGCGTGGTGCGCTTATCACTTTAGAAAAGATGCAATTACAAGAGTCACCTGAAGTTACTGCTACAGGTAAGATGGTCTATCTTGATGCACTTCGTACAGGAACTAATGAACTGACAAACCAGAGCGAAGTGTCTATTGATGGTGAAAGCTTTGTTGGCTATCCATACACGATGTCTTATACATTCTCTACGCAGTACAAACGCTCTCAAGGCCTAGGCGGTAGTCAGCTTACTGATACTTCTGGCAGGCTACAAATGCGTAGCTTCAAGATACTCTATGAGAATACAGGACGCTTTACTGTGAACACAGCTTCACAAGGAGCGACTAACTCTTATGAGTACACAGGAGAAGCTTTAGGTCTTCAAACATTAGGCCAAGTGTCTCTTGAATCAGGCGTGTTTGCGTTCCCTGTTCAATCTAAGAATGACCGATTAACCATCACAGTCAGTAATGCAACCCATTACCCATCTGCATTTCAATCAGCAGAATGGACAGGGTTCTACACCACTCTATCTAGGAGAATATAAATGGTAGCAAGCGTAAGGCTAGCAACAGTGAACGACTGTAATACGTTAGGCCCACGCTTGCGCGATGCCGATGTCCATGAGTTAAAAGTCTCCTGTGGTTTAGAACCTATTGAGGCTTTGACTCAGGCGATGATTGACTCTGATGATGCATACGTTGCAGTGGATGAACAGGGCATTCCTATCCTAATGTTTGGGGTAGTTAATGCATGCCAGGATTTTGTAGGGGTCCCGTGGATGTTAGGAAGTGCAGGCATCTATCAACACACTAGACAGCTTAAAGCTGAATGCAAGCACTGGCTAAATGTGGTCCATAAGGACTACGACTTGCTATTTAATTATGTCCATTCAGAGAACCCAAAAGCAATACGATGGCTTCAATGGATGGGCTTCACTATGGTCCGTCTTCTCCCTTATGGGGTGGGACAGGAACCCTTCTATGAATTTATAAAGGTTAAATGAAATGTGCAACCCACAAGCAATTGTAGCAGTAGGCTCTGCTGTTATGAAGCATCAAGAAAAGCAAGACCAAGCAGATGCACAGAACAAAGCAGCGCGTGAAGATTATTTTCAAAAAGTAAAACAGACTCAGCTAGCGACACTACAAGAACAAACATCATTATCAGCTTCTTTATTTGAAGACACTCTCGTTGCCAAACAGAATCAGGCCACTATTTATGCAGGCCAAGAATTTCAAAGTGGTTCATTAGTTGGTGCGTTGTATAGAAACCAAAGAGCCATTGAAGCTCGTAACGCAAACAACATTGAAGATAACTTTTCTATGGGTGTTCAGCAAAGGCAATATGAAATGCAAGGCTACCAAAAACAATCTGATGGTCGCAGTGTGCAGGGTCCTAGTCCATTTGTTACAGGCCTAGAAATCTATGATGGTTACAACAAGAGTAAAGACTAATGGCTCGACAACAATTACAGGTAACTGCTCTTCAACCAAAGGCAAGAGCAATGGACACTTACATGCGTCCAGAGGTTCAAAAGAATGCAGACGCTATTGGTAAGCTTCTTCAGTCTATAGACAAAACAGACAATGACCGCGCTATAAAGAATGCAGAGATTAATGCAGTAACTGAAGCTTTAGGCAAAGGCCCAGAAGACCTTCATAGCAGAGTAGGATTTGCAAGCACAAGGCCTGATGCAGTTGCCTACAGGTTTGAGCAACGTGGATTGAGATATGCCCTTGACTCATTACCAGAAATGGAATCTGCCTATCAGGAATTCCTTTTAGGTTCTAATGATATGGGTACTGACATAGAGCCTTTTCTTGATGGGCTGTATGGTGGAGTATTATCTAAGATTAACGATGGTGGCGGTAGTCAGTTCTTAATGGCTGGCGCAAGTGAAACTCTTGTGAATGCCAAGCTTGACATGCAGAAAAGACACATGGAGTACATTGATAAAAGAGCCAGAGATGAAACAATGGAAAACCTGTCAATGCGTGTGGATGGTATTGTCCATCAGAAGCTAGCGAACAGTCGCACTGATGGAATGGGTGGAACATTACCATCTCAACCATTACCTGACCGCATTAAAGATATGGATTCATTAGCTGTTGAAATATCACAAACAACTCACCTAACAAAGGGAGAGGCTAACAAAGCTGTGTTTAATTCATTACTTGCAATGGCTGCTGGTAATGAACCTGAGAATGCTGAAAGGTATCTCCACATGGCAAAGCTAGTAAGGTATGCAAAAGGAAAGAATGGCGAGTTAAGGCCTGAAGCATTTGAAGCAATCTCTTTGGCAGAGGATGCGGCTGACAGAAAGATTAACAGCAAGACTATTGCAGAAGCTGCCGAATTAAAAGCACAGAAAGAAAAGGACAAGGTAGAAGCACATAGTAGCTTTGTTAAGACCCTCACTGAATCTGAAGGTGCTGTGACTCAATTACCTCAAGATGTTATCCAATATTTAACTAACGCTGGTATAAGTCCTGAAAAGCAAGTAGCAACGATGGATGCTGTTAATCTAATGAAAGCAGGTGGTCAAGAAAGTGAAACACAAGAAAAGAACTTTATTAACTATTCTACATTGCTTATGCAAAATCGACAGAACCCAAACATGGGTGCTTCATATGCTGAGTTAGTTAAAATGGTTTCAGAACAGGCCATACATCCATCACGCCTAAAAGAAGTACAGGCAATGCTAAAAGGAATAGAGCAAGCTGCACCTCTAATTAACAACCAACTCAACACTCAGCCTCGTAATCTATGGGTTGCTAGTATTGTTAAGATGGAAGAGGAATATGACATAGTTGGCCTTGCAAAAAAAGACCAGCTTGTTACTGAGTGGAATGCTGAGATGAATAAACTTATTACACAGCATTACGATACTGAAAGTAATATGGCTCCCACCACATCTCAACTTCAATCAATGGCAGAACATGTAAAAGGTGTAATGAGCAATAATTATTCTGATGAAATTGCTAAAAGAGATGAAGACGAGCAGGGCTTTAGAGACTTCAGGGTTGGCATAGAAAATGCGGTTGCAGATTCTAAGGCAGTACCAGAGAGAGATGGGAAAATAAATTTGTTGGGAATAAGCAACATAGGAACATCTAATTTATCTAGCATCTCTGGAACGCTATCTGCTGAAGCAATTTCGGAGGATATTAAACCTGAATTAAGAATGAAAGTTCTTTTCAATCCAACCCGTGTATTTACTATTGAAGACGCTAAATCAGTACAAGAAGAATCTCTAGTAGGACTTACTGAGTGGCAGATATTTGAAAGGATTTATGGCGCAGGTTCATTTGCTGTTTACTACCAAGCCAATAAACCCAAAATAACTATGGCCCATTATAGGGATAGCATCAGGAGTAACTAATGGTTACAGCAACTAAATACGACCCTAACTATGTGTCTCCATATTCAGGCATCGAAGAAGAAGAAGTAGGTGATGTTCCTAAATCACCAAGCACCTATGATTCGCCTTACTTTGGTGGCAGGGAAAAGGGTCCTGTATACAATGAGGATACCTTTCACGCTGATGCTCAGTCTATAGCTGATTCTAGGGTGTTAGCCAGTAAGTTTATTAAAGCACCAAAGCGTCAGTCTGAAACTCAAGGTCAACACATTGCTGCAGAGATGGCACAAGGAATGCCTGCTCGTAGTGTAGAGAGCATTAGGGCAACTCTTAGTGATGAAAAAGCTTCTGAAGCTGATTACCAAGCACAGCACATTCAATCATTAAGCGATGGTGATTTCACACGCGAGAGTTTAGATTGGTTAGGAACTACACGCTGGAACATGGTTAAGACAGGTGAGCTAGCGTTTAGTGTTGCTGATTGGTCTGATGAAGAACAGCAGGCCCTTGTTCGCCTTATGGCTAACTATGAGGAACTACCTACTTCATGGAAGACTACTGGTCGTGCTGTTGAAGGTTTAGCTACTGACATGACTACTTATGTAGGCTTGGGATTTGTTCTTAATACACTCTCTAAGATTGCTTTAAAACCTGCTGCAGGTGCATTAGTCCAATCACTTTTGAAAACCACAAAAGGTGCAGGCACAGTAGGAGCTATTGAGGTTGGTGCTTACATGGGTGCTGACAACCTACTCAACCAAAAGATAGATGTTGAGACAGGTCAGCGAGATAACTATGACTATGTAGAAACAGCAGCCTACACTGCGGCTGGTGCTGCTGGTGGTTATATAATTATTGGTGGACTAACGGCACTAACTCTTCGTGGAGCATCTAAAGGTTTATCTAAGAATGCTGATGAGGTTGTTGATGAAGCAGTACCTGTAGCTGATGAGGTTGTTGAACTCAGTGATGAATCTGTTGATGAAGTCATTGAAGCTGCACCAACGCAGGTTGATGAAACTGGTGACTTAGTTGATGACTTAGACACAGTGTCTGACGATGATTACTTTGATGAGTTGGTCGGTGAGCTTGGTGATGACATCCCTGAAGATGACTTGGCGTTTCTATCTCGTAACATTGATGAAGACTATGCTGAAGAAGTTGCATCTTCTGCTGCCAAAGGCGCAGATGATTCAGGTGAATATGTCGTTGAAGAGTTAAAGCCAACAACAGTAATGCCACAAGGATTAGCAGGTGCAAAGCCTCGCTATAACTATGGTCAGGATTCTTACGATGTTAAGTTTGAAAGTGATGTTGATAAAGCACTTTATATTGTAGCTGGTAAAGGTCAGTCTAAATCTCATAGTGAGTACATGCGTTTCTTGCGCGGTGTGTTCCCTAATAAGTCAGTTGAAGAAATACAAGAGATGGGTGATGCAGTCAAGGCTGACATAAAAGAGTCTGCTAAAAACAAAGACTCTGATTTAGATGGTGAC
>TARA_R110000823_G_scaffold143936_1_pt1 | contig 11303 bp, 9 predicted proteins | sample TARA_R110000823 | Tara Oceans TARA_R110000823 (sample SAMEA4397722) | marine metagenome | biome: Polar Biome; feature: [DCM] deep chlorophyll maximum layer (ENVO:01000326); material: water (ENVO:00002006), including particulate matter (ENVO:01000060) such as... | depth 20 m | reverse complement strand
TTTTTACTTTTACTTTGAAATGTAGATAGTTGTTTAACATGTTTAGCATTTAATTTAATTTTACTTCTAATTGTTGGATTATTGGATATATAACTTAATTGCTGTTCAGTTAGTAATTTTCCAGATGATATAGTTTCTTCTATTTCCGATAATATAGACATAATTTATATTAATAATAAATATTTTAATATAAAATAAATAATTATTTTTATTTTTATTTTTGTTTTTTTATATATTAATTAATATAAACTAATGTCATTTTGGGTATCAGAAAATAAAGTTCCTATTTCACAAACTAATATTTCCATTCCAGCAGAGAATGGTATTAATTATCAATCTGGGCAAGAGATACATATTACTATTCCAGAAACAATTGATTTCGTAAATCCCATGCAGACATATTTAAATATGGATGTAAGGATACATAATGATACAACATATCCAACTTTAATCAATCTAGATGCTGAAACTGGAGCAAATGTTTTAATCCGAACAGCAAGGCATTATACTGCAGATGGCACATTAATTTCTGAAGTAGATAATTATAACACTTGGGTTGCCCTAAAGTATGATTATTCAACCTCTGAAAGCATGAGAAATAAACGAGCATTAACTGAAGGTTCTATGTGCCGTGACCCTAATATAGTTGGTTCTAATTTCACAACTAAATCTAAAGCAAATAGTTATATTCATACTCCTTATTTTGAACCTAAAAGTGACCCAGAAACAAGTCCCATGACTAATGCTTCATTCCTTGATGCTAAAGTATGTTTGCCATTACATTTTTCTATTTTCGGAAATGAGAAAATATTTCCAAACGGACTAGTTGGTGGTTCAAAAATTGTGCTTTTATTGGAAGATAATTCTAGAGTTTTTAGACAGCAAGATGGTGCTTTATTCGACCGCCGACTAAATCTAAATCCAATATTCCATTCTACTAATGCTTGTTCTGTAACTGGTGCATTAGCAAATAATGGTTCAACTAATACTATTTATACTTATCAAGAAAATAGTCAACATAGTGGTGCAGACCAGTCACCATTTTCTGTAGGAGAAAGTTTTGGTATAGCAATTTCTAATGGTTGTGATGTTCAGAATGGTTCAAAGGTAAAGTTTACAAATGCTTCTGGTGACCCCAAAATCACTCGTATTGAATATCAATCTGGAATTGTTGGTTCACAAACTAAATTAATGAAATATACATTATCGGCATCTGTTAAAGTATCTGGTTCTGGTTGTCCAACTGGTGATGGAGTTTTATTTACAACTTCTTTATGGAATGCTTCAGCACCAGCATTTACACCAACATATGAATGTAAAAATGTTCATTTAGTTTGTCAATCTGTAGACATGGGTCAACAATATAAAACTGATATGATGAGGCAGATGAAAGAAGGTGGTGTTCTCCGATATGATTGGTTAGACCAGACATGCTATAAATATAGTCAACTTTCATCTGACCGAGTTGCCAATATTCGTATCCCAATAAATAATCGAAAGGCAAAAAGTTGCCTAGCAGTAGCAACAGATAGTTCTGTTTATACAACTGCCCAACAGACCTCTGGTTCTGGAACTTATACATATAAACCAAATAATGTTGATAATGATGTATTTCTAACATCCAATCGTTGTGGAATTACTGGAATTGCAGATAATATTACTTCCTATCAATTTAACCTACAAGGAAAATTAGTTCCAAATCGTTTAGTGAATTGTGTAAAAACTTCTAGTGGAAAATCTATTTCCCAGCAACATTTGATTGAGTTGGATAAAGCACTTTCTCAATCTGGAATTATGGCACATAGTTTATCAGAGTTTAATAAAAACTTTGTAATTGGTAGGGCATTAAGTTTATCGGATGGAGTAATAGATGCTCGGAATACTGATTTTAATCTAATGGTTAATTATGAACAAGCAACAGCACCAGCAAAAAATAAACTCTGGCAAATATTCATAGGTCACATTAGAACTATTAATATCCGAAATGGTGGAGTAGATTTAGAAGTATAAATTAATTTATTATTTTTATTATTATTTTTTTGTTTAATTATTTATATTAATTAGTATATAAATAATGAGTGGAGCAACAATCAATATTGAAATACAACCATCTAATGTTGTTTCTACTGGGAAGATTAGTTATCGTTCTGGAAATCCCCAGATTAGTTTTCTAATAGGTGAAGCAGAACGACTTCTATTAGGAAATAGTTTACGATTTTGTGGAAATATTAAAGTTTATAAATCTGATAGCACAATTCCTACTGCTACTGATGTATTGAATATATCACCTAAATTATCTACATATGCAATTCTTTCTGAACTAATTTTAAGTTCAAATCGTTCCAAACAAGTTATTGAACATATTAGGCATTATAATAGATTTCTAGCAAGTTATCTTCCGATGATTAGTTCTGAACAAGAAGCAATTGGACATTTATCTGAAACATGTGGCATGATGCCAAATCCAGAATGCAATCGAATACAATTTGTAAATAATCAAAATGCTAAAGGTAATAGTTTTTGTATGAGTTTGCCATCTGGACTGCTAAATAATCAAACCCCTATTAATTTAAGTTCTCAATCTGGAATTGGGGGATTAATGTGTGATATAATGCTTGCACCCGATAGTCAAGTCTTGTTTTCAGATACAACTACTTCAACTGCTATTACAAATGCTTATTATGAATTAACTGATGTAAAACTAATTGCTGAACTCCGTCAACCATCTATTGATGAATTATCTAGAATGCAATCTGCTACTTCTGGAACTTTGGAATATAATGCTATTTCTAGTTATTATACATCTATTCAATCAACTAATGCTATTATTAATTTCAATATTGGTTTATCTAGAGTTCTAGGTGCTTTCATGAACTTTATTCCGAGTAAAGCATTAAATAATCTTCAATATGATGGTTTACAAACTCTTCCATTATGTAATGATTTTAATGGTGATTTAGCAGAAATTAAAGAAGTTATTTGGACTAGAGATGGAACTAGATTTCCTAATCAATATAATCTAACGACCAATATAGCAAATGTAGATATAAATGAAGTATTAGTATTATCAGAAGACCCCCAGATTGTTAGAGATTTCATGAATAGTATTATTCCTTTTGAAAAAAATAAACGAACACAGCAATCTCCAATTACTAATGATAGAGAAGGTATATCCAACCCTAATGGATTTGTTGGTGCTGGTAAAATGAGTGGATTAGGTATTGCATATGACACGATTTCTGGGCAAGGTGTTGATTTTCGTGGGGTCAATTGGGGATGTAATATTGATTGTGGTTTAACTAATGGTGCTAGTTTTCCCAATTCTGTATTTTTATTTGTTCATTCAAAACAAACTCTAGTATTTAATGAAAATGGTATTCAAGTAATTACTTGATAATATAATTTATTAATTTTTATTATTATTTTTTTGTTTAATTATTTATATTAATTAATATATAAATAATGGATACTGATACTTCAAGTGAAATGTCTGATGAAAGAGGTCGTATTCCCAATCTTATAAAAATTGGTTCAGTTCCAGTAGATACACAAATTGATGTGGAAACCGATGTATTAGAACCAGTAGTTTCTAGTCAAACTTTTGCTCGTTTTGTGCTTGAAAGGAAGGGGTTCATGCATAGTTTCTCATCTATTGTATTTGGATTAAAATTAAATGCTAGTGCTTTAGAAGGTTCACTTCCAGCAAATATTGGGGTAAACTCTCTGGTGTCGAAATGTTCCTTAAAATGTGGAACAACCACAATTTCGGAATGTGAGGATTTTAATTTCCTACAAGGTTACAAATCCATGTTTATTGATAATGAAGTAAATTATGAAAGAGAAACTTATACTACATCTAGAATTATGAACCATAGTATGATTTTAAAACTTGACCAGAATGCTCAAGATTTAAATAATGCTTCATATTATGGTTTATCCAACCATGAGGAAGGTGGATTTGCAACGGCACTTGGTTCTTTTAATGGATATGACACCAGACCTAATTTAGAAAATCGTAATGGAAATACTCCACAATTCCGAATTAGTTTAGCAGATTTATTTCCATTTTTAAGATTTAATCAACTTCCATTATATATGTTTAATGAACAGATTTCTATTGAACTACATTTCAGTCCACAAACTTTTGTTAGAACTCAATTGGACAGCACGGAAACTGCCAATTCTGGAACACCAATTGAAATAGATTTAACTGAATTAAAACTTGTAAGTGATTATTTATTTTATGACCAAGATTTAATGGTAAGATATCAAAATGCCAATCAAAATATGAACTTTAGTTTCACAGATTGGAGGTTAAATAAAAGAAGTTTGACATCGGCACAAGGTCAAAGTAAAGTAGTCATGAATGTTGGTGGTGCTGGACGAATTGTAAATAAAATAGTATGTGGTCTATTTGAAGATGGTAATGGTTCTAAAACTGATTGTTCTATATTAAATGTATATACACCAAAAGCACCAGTAATGACTGGAAATAATAATGAATTACTAACTACTAATCTTCGATATAATGATACTTATATTTATCCTATTGATATTACTAGTCCAACAATTCAGTTTCATAATGTAGTAAGGGCAGAAGGAAATATTCCATATGTAACCAGAGAAGAATATAGTTTAGAAGGTCGTGGTGCAATAACTCCTTTAGAGTTTAGTGGTTATGCACAGAATAGTAATGCTTCTGGTTTATCTGGAAACTTTTTCTGGAATGCTTATAAACTTCCTAAAAATGAACGAGTAAATAGTCGTGGTATTGAACTAGAAGTTCAGTATGGTAATATGAATGGTGATGTAACATCTACTCATCGGACATGGGTTGAACTAATGAAAACTGCCACATTATCTAATGGTCTATTAAGTTGCTATTTTGCTTAAAATAGGTTTCATATTCATCTGGATATTTAGAAATATATTTTTCAATATTATTTAATTTCAGATAATAGTTATATTTTCTTTTTGCTTTTAATTCATCTTTATTATTTTCATAATGTGTTTTTCTAGCATCTTTATGGGATTGATAATAATCTCTTGAAGATTGTAATATTTTTTGTTTAAAAATATCATCATTATGATATTTATTATTATAATATTTTTTCTTATAGTTATTTTGATTTTCATATCTTTTTAAAGCAATTTTAATTTGTGCATTAGAATATTCCATTTATTATATATATATATAATATTTTTCTTTTTAAATATAAATTAACCTTTCCAAAGATAATGGACTGACCAATAATTTGCTGTATTTTTATCAGTCCATGTTTTTTTCCCTTCTTTATTTGTAATTCCCTTTGCTCTAGCAAGATATGATGCCCTTCTTTTTTCATCCTTATGTTGTCTGAAATCTTGCATATTACTATCACCAAAATGGATGGTTTTATAACCTTTGCTATTATTTGCTTTTACATATACTGAAAACTTTTTGCCTTTTGCTTTAGATTTAAAAGGTTTATATAAAACTGGTTTTCCTTCAGATGTTCTTGGCATTTGTGTATAATATTATATTTTATTTTCTTTCTAATAATAAATGATAAATATTCATGGTTCACATTCAAAAAAAGATTTAATCAATTTTATTTTAATTAATGATTTAAATATAATAAATTATGAAAATAAAAATAAAAGACAATTATCTAATATATTAGAAGAATATGATTATCCATCCGAAGTTGATTATTCAACCTTAACAGAACCAAATCAATTAAAATCATTATCTGTTAAAGAAAAGAATGATTTAATGATAAAAGCAAAACAAATAATAAGTTATTGCAAAAATGGATATAATATAGATAGGTCATTATATAATACTTTTAATGATTTATTATTAGATGCTAATATTATAAAAGATTATGGAGATATTCCAAGTTGCCGTAGAGCAATAAAATTATTAAATGAACATATTAATATTAAATTAAATATTAAATTATCATTAGAAATTAAAGAAAAATTAGAACAAAAAAAACAAATTAAAGAATTAGCAATTCCCCAACTTATAGTTAAATGGGGTAAGTTTAAAATAGATTTTTAATATGATTTATATATAATAAAACAAATGGATGAAAGATATCAAAAATCACAAATATATTTAATAAAATCAGATAATTGTAATAAAGGATATGTTGGTCATACAATTCAAGGTTTAAAATTAAGATTATCAAAACATGTCACCGATTATAAAGGTTGGTTAGGTTTATTAAATAAACCTAGAAATTATAGAGGTTCATTCGATATATTATGTGAAGAAGATTATCATATTTATTTACTTGAAGATTTTCCATGTAATAATAAAAAAGAAGTAGAAAAAAGAGAAACTATGTGGATATTTAAAATGAGTGCAACTTTGGAAATGACAAATAAAAATATGCCATCAAAATTAGTTATTCAAGATATGGAAAATATAATAAATATGAATGTTCCAGAAATATTATCAAAAAAAGAATTAATTCAACAAAAAAAACAATATAATAATGATATAGAAGATATGTATGATTGTGTTGAAGGTTTTTAATCTTTACTTTTATTATAAACTAAATCTTGGGTTTGTTTAGAATGACCCATAATCTTTGCATCTTTTTCTTGTTCTTTTTTTACATCATTATATTTATCTGAAACATATATTTTTCTAATCATCGTTGTGGAGATTTTTTTGCCATCCATGTATTTAACACTTGCTCTTTGTAACATTTTGGTTAAATTATTTTTAGTTAATGGTTTTCCATTAACTTGAATAAAAACACTATCACCTTCATCTCTATGTTTTAACCAACTATTTAATAATCTTTTAGGAACTGGTGCTACTTTAAATCTATTAGTTCCTAATGATTTTTTAGTTTTATATATATCAAAATATAATTCCATTCCTCCTTTTTTATCTACAATTAACCAATTTCCTTTTTTATCTTCTAATTCATCAAAATTATCTTTTGATATTTTTTTAATAGTTGCCATTTCATTTCTGGTTGGATATATTCTAAATAATTGTAATAATACAAATAATTGAAATAGATTTTTTTCTTGTGGTGTTAATTTTTGTTTAGTTTTAAGATTTTTTAAATTAACTTCTTTTCTAATTGTTTCAATCATTCCATCGAACTCTTTCTTTTCAGCAAAATTAGGTTTTTGTTTTTCAGATATAATTCCAGTTGAATTATCAGCAATATATTTTTTATTTAATAAATCTCTAGCATTACTATATGCACTTGGATTAAATCCATCCATGACATTTAATACTGAAATAATAGAATTATAATATTTCTTTCTAGTATTTTCATTTTCATATACACCTAGTTTTTTCATTTTTTCATTTACTTTTTTAATATCTTTAAAAATAGAATTATCATCATCACCTTTTATTTTATTAAAATCTTTAATATAACCTTTTATTGTATTATCTGAAATAGGTGGTTTAATCATCTTTTGACCATTTTCATCTACTTTATCTGAACCATCAGCATTTTTAAAATACTTTTTTAATGATTTAATTTTTTCAATAATTTGTTCCATTATATATATATATATATTTTTATTTTTTTAAATATGTTAAAAAAAATCATTTTTTCCCCATAACTTGTTGAACAATATTAAAATCTGAATTAACTTGTTTTTGTATTTTGTATATAACAGCACTATCTTCATCAACTTTTGCATAAGATTGGTCTGGGTCATGAATAGATGTAGTAATATTTGTTATAGTTTTATCAGAAGTAAATGTATGTGAAACACCTTCATTTTCTTGAAAAAAGAAATCTCCGTCACCATTTATTTTATTAACAATAGCAACTACTGGTAAACTTTGACCAGATAATTTTCCACCAATATATACTAATGGTTTATCAATAACATCACTCCTAATACAATAATAAGGTCTTAACATTTTTCTAGGCAAATTAGGTGCTGGTAATGTAATAGAAACTTGTGCTTGACTAACTTCTGGATATGAAAATAAAAATCTATCTTTCATAAAATAACTTTCATTTACAATTGAAGATGTTTTAATAATATGTGGATATGATAAATTATTAGAATAATAATTTCCACCAAATATATTAGATGTATAATTAATACTATCACCAGCATTTACATCAGCATTTGTGAATGCATAAGCAACCTTTTGATTATTTAATTCACCAATTCTAGATGTAATATCATTTTTATCAGTTTCACTAGCATTAAATTGTTCATATGTAAATCCTAATACACCCCATATTCCATCATTCCATTTATCTTTTTTATAACCAAAATCTTTAATTATAATTCCAGAATGACTATCAATTATTGAAAAAGGTGTAATATTTTGATTTAATAATGACCAATTATATGATACTGCTGAACCATTTCTAGCAGTTGCTGTTTTAATAAAATCATTAGATAAATATGAAAGCATGTCTGGTGTCCAATTATTTCCATATAACCTTTTATTAATTTTATAAACTTTATCACCTTGATTTGCTTTAATTGGTTCTAATTCTAATCCAGCACTAGTAACTCCACCAGCAAAATTATTATTATTAACTCTTTCAGATGTATGTAATTGTGTCCATTCGAACCTTCCTTTTGTAGAATTATAATTTAATGTTGGGGCATCTGCTCCTAAATATGTTAGTCCACCACCCAATTGAACTTTAAATGATGCTCCAGTTGTTGCATTTGTTCCAGTAGAAGAAGCATTATATAATCTTAATTCACCAATATTATTAAACTCTTGATTAGACATTCCATCCCATAATCCAATACATGAAGTTCCATAGGCACTAAAATGAACATCTGCTCCAACCATAGTATGTTTTCTAATGTTATTATGACCAACAAATGCTCCAATCTGATTAGATGCATTATTATAATAAAAATAATCTTTTGGTATAGTATGGTCTGTAGATGCATATCCAAGATGATTGACTGATAAAGCAATATATTCTGAACCATCATTTTGTAACCATTTCCTCCCCCAACCATAACAATATCCACTTTCCCAACTATTTCCATCTGAATATACATCTTTATATTCTGGATTATAATCAAAAAATAATGGTTTAGTTCCAAATCCTGCCTTGAAATTAACATCTGATGCCCCACCAAATGAAGCAGATAAACCTAACATATCTGAACCTAGATATTCTGAATGTTTTAGGTTCATAGAACCAGCAGTATATGATGCATTATAATAATTTAAATGTAAAAATCTAGAATTATTTTCATTTGTATATCCTCTATAATGATTATCATCATTTGTAAATAGTTCTGGATATATTTCTTGAGCATCAAAAAATGGTTTCATGGCATCAAGATTTTCTTTTGTCCAAAGAACATTTGTTACTATAACATTAGAAGCACCATTTTCAGTTGTTCCCATATAATCAGAAGCATTTATATCATATAAAAATTGAAAACCTCCTTTTCCTAATAAATCATTTAATACATCTGTATGATTAATGAAAAAATTAGCAAAATCTCTAATAGCATTAAATAATCTAGGTCTTTTCACTCCAATAAATTGATAGGAACTATCATATGCTAAACTATCATTATATCCTTCATTATAGTCAGAATATGTTGACCAACTAGTATAATTTCCTTGATTATTTATTTGTTTATTTGCTGAAAAAAATGGTTTATATACTTTCGATGATTGTTTTATAGAAATTGGCATTTCTGCATTATCTGGAAATATATTAGCATTTAATGAATAATAATTAATTAATTCTGGTTCATCACTTTCTTGCAATTCATTAGTAATTTGTTCACTAATCATTTCTGGAGTTGAAAAACCAGTATTAACTTCTACATCAACTTTATCTATATATTCATAATATGTATCTTCTGCTGGTGATAACATTCCAAATGTTCTACTATTAGTTCCAGATGCTTGTGTTCCATATTTAACTTGTTTTCTAATATATATTTTATATTTACTTCCATCTGTTCTCTTTTTAATAATATTTCCTCCTTGACCTTGTGTTAAATATCTAAAAAAGTCATTTTTTACATAATATTTATCATGAACTAATACATTATTAATAGATGAATTAAATGATGCCGATATATATGGAAATGAATTGCCATATGAACCACCATTAAATATTTTAATCCTTCCATAGTCATCTTCATCTTCAACTACATATTGTTCACCATTATTTGTTGTGTCAAATGTTGTTGCCCAACAAAATCTTCTAGGTAAATGAAAATGATTTTCACCATTACATGTTTTATAATATTCAACAGCAATAGATGTTTTATTATCATAAGTTTGAACTTCTGAAACTATATTACTAGCATTCATTTGTTCCCAACCCAAAGGTTTTAGATTACATGCATTAATTGGATATTTATATTCTACATTAGTATGGGTTATATATTCAATATCAAGAGTATCACCTTTATATTCTATTGTATCAGCACCAGCACCTATTTCAGATATAAAAGATGAATATACAGACACCTTGTCACCAGCAGATACTTTTATTCCAGAACCAATTTTATTTGTAAATAATGCTGGTGTTTCATTATCACCACCTATTGCTTGTTCTGAATGTGACCTATTACAATCCAATAATATTGTATCAGTAAAACCTCCTTGCATTTAATTATATATTATTTATATTATATTTATTTGAACTAAATAATAATATAATAAAACTCGGAAATGTCCAAGTAGAAACATATATATATTTAATTTATAAAAATATTTTAATTATTATTTTATGTAATTTATTTAACTATTCTGCTTGGACATTTTTGAGTTATTCTTCATCCATTTCATGTGGATTTTTTAATTGTTTAATTTCTTTTTCCATTCTAATTTTATCATGGATTGAATTACTATAACAAGCATTTAGATGTTGATTTTCCTTTTGTAATTCCTTTATTAAATCATTTTCACTATTTTTATCATCTATTTTTCTTTCTAATCCATCAATAGTCCATTCATGTTCATCAATTCTTTTTTTATAATGTTCAACTTCTTCTATTAAGGTTTTTTTGGTCTTCATTTCACACTTTTGAAACTTATGTTCTATAGTTTTTAGATATTTTAGATTATCTTCATATTGTTCAATATAATGATTTTTACTATCTTCCATATCTTGATATTTATCTTTAATTCCATTATATTGGTTTTCCCAATTGCCATTTGCTTTTTGACCTTGTTTAACTTTTCTGTCACAAAATACTTTTGACCAATATATTTTATCATTATATCTAATTGCTTTATCACTAATAATTTCATCACCTTCATCTATTTTTTGCCAATTAGGACAATCAATAGTTGCAGTATTTTCTGACTTTTTATT
>TARA_R110000823_G_scaffold7631_1_pt1 | contig 11310 bp, 4 predicted proteins | sample TARA_R110000823 | Tara Oceans TARA_R110000823 (sample SAMEA4397722) | marine metagenome | biome: Polar Biome; feature: [DCM] deep chlorophyll maximum layer (ENVO:01000326); material: water (ENVO:00002006), including particulate matter (ENVO:01000060) such as... | depth 20 m | reverse complement strand
TAGTGATATAATGAAAAGTTATCCTTAGAATTTAGTATCTTTGTTAATTAATGAGCTTAATTAGTAGTTTAAAAAAAGTAGTAAGAAAGTTTTTTTATAAAAAAGATTCTCCAGAACTTTTATTAAACCACATTCATAAAAACAGAGGTTTGTTGTGGGTGAATATAGAAAATTTTAGAAACCAATTAAGCAATGTTGAGGGCGCTGTGGAGTATGATACAGATGCTATGCAGGAAGAGTTTCCGGTTACTCATTATATAAAAGACGGTTTATATACTAGAGAAATATTTATGCCTAAAGGCTCTTTAGTAGTGAGTTTTATACATAAACAAAATCACCCTTCGTTTTTTTTAGAAGGTGAAATGTCAATATTAACTGATGCGGGAGAGGTTAAAAAAATAAAAGCTCCTATGAAAGTAATGACTGAAACAGGAACTCAAAGAGTGGCGTATATGCACGAGGATTGTAAATGGGTTTGTGTTTATCGAACTGATAAAACAAATATAAAAGATGCACAAAAAGATGTGTATACTTTAAATTATAAAGATTTACCACGATTGGTAATTAATAAAAAAAAATTATTATGGCAGGATTAATACTAGGAATAACATCAGCAACTTTAGGATTAGCGAGTACAGGAATGGGTATTTCTAACGCTTCTAAAGCTAGTAGAGCAGCTCAAAAAGCAGACAGAGAGTCTAAGATGTTAATGAAAGAAGCTGAAAGAAAAGCTGAAAAAAACTTTTACGAAGGATTAAATGTTCCTTTAGATGCATTTAACGCACAATTTGAAGAACAATTACAACAACAAAAACAAGGTCTACAAGCTTTACAGGAAGGTGACGCTAGAGCTGTAGCTTCTGGAGTCGGTAGAGTTGGTGCTTTAGCTGGTCAACAAGGTGAGCAAACTAGAATTGCAATGGGTGAAGCTTTGTATGCAAACGATAAAATGAAAGCAGACTCAAAAGAAAGAGTCAACCAAAACCTAATAGATATTAATGTAGGAGGTGCGGCTGACGCTTCAGCACGAGCTAGAGATCAAAGAAAATTAGAGCAAGCAGGAATGCAAACAGCTGTAGGAGGATTACAGTCTGTTGTAGGCGCAGGAAAAGATATTATTAAAACTTACGGAATGAATAAGGCAGATAGAATTAGTAATAGGCTTTATAATTCTATTGGGGAATCAGATATGAAAAATCTAACAGATTCAGGATTAGACGAAACAGATATTAGAACAAAATTAGGGAATATACCTGGTATAGAAAACATGACTAAAGCAGAAATAAACGTTATAATTGAACAAATGAAACAAGGTACGTTTGACTTTAACTTTGATGCAAGATTAGTAAACCCTGTGTTATCCCCAGGAGCTGTTGGTTCTCAAGGTGTTGCACCAACTGCTAGCGCAGGTATATCAGCACCTATATTTACAGGTTAATAAAAATTTATTATGGCAGATAAAAAAGGAAATAGGTATTCGGTATATCAAGGTTTAGATTCAGATCCTTCTATAAATTGGGGAACAGTTGCAAGCACTATAAGTAAACAGCTTACATTATTAAAAGAAACAAAAGTTGCAGAAAGAGACGCTATAGATAAAGAAACTCAAAACCAAATGGATCAGTTGAATAAACTTCCAGATGTAAATGATCGTTCTTTGTCTAAAATTGTTTTAGAGGCCAGTGACCGGTCAAAAGAATATTTAAGAAGAGAGATGGCTTTAGTCAAAAGAGGTTTAAGGAAACCTAAAGACTATTCTTTATTTATGCAATCTCAAAAAAATGGATACTCTGATTTTGGTAATGTAGTTAAGAATTGGGATAAATGGAATACGGCAAAACAGGAAGCTATAACAAACGGAACTCAATCCGAATTAGATATGTTTACTGCTGAAGATATTGAATCTTTCGGTAATTTAAAAAACAAAACAGTAATGACTAACCCGGCTAACGGACAACTTCAAGTTGTTAGTATGCAGGAAGATAAAGATGGAAATTTTACAGTTATGCCTAATGCAGGTAAGAACCCAGAAGCTTTTGCAAATCCTGGATCTATAAACTCTAGAATGAGTTTTGATGAAAAGAAAAAAGATACTACTGCTTTGGTGTCTGCTGAAACGGCAGAAATTGCTAAAATAGTTGAAGCAGGAAGAGCAGAAAACGGAGTAGTTACAACCATGGAAGACTATAGACAATCTCCTTCTTTTGATACATGGAAACGAGAAACCACAGCAAAGCTGACCAGTAATGTATATGACACCACACAAGTTCTAACACAAAGCGGATATGTTTTAGGTAGAACAGAAGCTGAAGCTAGAAAAAAATGGGAATCTCAATACGGAACTGGCGAAGATGCAAAACCTTTTGATGCGTCTAAGTTTATAAAAGTAAATATGTCAGGAGAAAAACCTGTGCCTCAGTTAAGCGATTCTCAAGTTAACGAAGCCAAGGAAATTGTTGGAAATAAAATTGAATCACAATTAGATTCTATACAAGAAAAAAGTCAAGGGTTTAAAGATACAAAGGATGATAATGATAGAAAAGATAAAGAAGCTAATATTGTAGGTTTCTTAGATGAAATGAACACTGTTCTGTCTGACACTGATAAAGTTAAATCTAAGCAAATATTAGATAGAAGAATTGCAAATAAAAACAAAGAATTAAAAAAGAATGACAGTCCTTTAATAACAGATGTTGATATTACTGATAATGAAATTGTTGTTTATTATGCAGATGGAACTTCACAACCTACAAAAAGATCTAACACAAAAGATGATTCTTATGCAATATTTAATTTCTTAAGTCCTGAAGCAGGCGATGATATTTCTACGCCAGTTTTAGATAAATATGCAAAAGACAGTAAGTTAAATTTTGGAGAATCAAATATAAAAACTAGAGATCAAATAAGAAAAGATTATCCAGAATTATTACCTGAAGACAAAAAAGATTTAAAACTAAAAAATCCTGATGCAACTGACGCACAACTTTTACAGATTAAACAAGAACAGTTGTATCAAGAAAATACACTTTCATCTAAATCAAGCCAGAAACCTGTTGAATATATTAAAGGTGGTAATGTGCTAAATTCTGAAGGTGCTGAAGTGTCGGCCGATAGTTTTGTACAATCAGAACTCGGTTCAAATATACAAGCAAGTGTTGATCCACCAGAACAAGTACAAAAAGAAATGGTTAGGTTATTAGGCGCTGATGGGTTCTTACCTGTAGATGGGGCTGGAAACAGTGTGTTTAAAGAAGGTGATATTTCTGTGACAATAAATGGAGATAAACGAGGTTTAACATTTAAAATTGGATCAACCACATTTTCAATAGACAAGATGTACCCAATGAAAACTGACGCAATGATAACACAATTACAAAATGCTGTTGAAAGAGAAGTTAAAAAGATTAACGAAACAAGAACAGGCACTAAAGGAAGAAGGCAAAGAGCTAAAGAAACTGATACATCTAAGTATAATATATAAACCTAAACTATGAACGAAGAGGCGTTGCTAGATGCATATACATTGTTTAAGTCTAAAGGCTATAATGGTTCTATAGAAGCTTTTAAAGTTTTAATTGAATCTAATCCTGATGCATTAAATGACTCATTTACATTGTTTTCTGAAAAAGGGTATAATGGTGATATTGAATCTTATAAAACCTTAATAGGGGTAAAAAAAAAAGACGAGCCTCAAATTTCCGGTGTTATACCGGAAAGCACAGAGATGGAAGATCCAGGTATGGAATCTCCTACACCAATTCCGCAAACAGCTGGTTCTTCGGACTCGAATATAGAAGTTGAAGATGAGATTGTAGAGCAATCTACTCAAGAAGTTGAAACTCCAAATCAAGACGTTGTAACTTCTCAAAACAATACTATGGTTGTTAATTTGGGAGGTGGTTCACAGCAGCCATTGTCACAACCTGTTTTAAAAGAAAAGAAAACTTTATTAGAACAATATGCCGGTGAAAATTGGTTTACAGATTTAGCAGGTGACATGTGGAGAGCAGGGGTAAAAGGCCAGGCTCAAGGTGGATCTGTTGACGAAGCGTTAGAGTTGTATTTAAAAGGTGGTGGAGCTACCGATGAAGATATAATGGAGTTTATTGCAGCACAAAAAAGACTTCAAACATCTGGATACACTGAAGAACAAGCAGAATATGATAGGGTTTATAATGAATCAGGTGGTGGACTTTTTGGTTGGTTAAAAGGTATTGCATCAGCCCCAACAGTGCTTCCTGCAATGTTAGTTACCTCAGTTTCTAGTATGCTAACTCCAGCTGCATTAACAGCTGCAGGTACTACTATAGGAACTGGAACAGCTATTGGAGCGGCTGGTGGTGCAACGGTGGGTGGTGTTGGAGCAGTTCCAGGCGCTGTTGGTGGAGCGGTAGCAGCTCTTCCATGGGCAATAATGGCAGCGAGCACAACAATGGAAACCGGATTAACTTTAGCTGAATTATTACAAGAAGAGGCAAAATTAAGAGGATTAAAGTTTGACAAAGAAGGAGTAAGAAAAATATTAAATGATGATGAGGCGATGTTTGATATACGGTCAAAAGCAATTGGACGAGGATTAGCTATTGGTGCTATAGACAGATTATCGTTTGGGTTAGCATCATCTGTGACAAAAAAAGGTTTACTTACAGCTGCATCTAAACCGGTTACAATTGCTAAAGCTGCAAGCATTGAAGCAGCAGGTGGTTCGCTTGGTGAAACCGCTGGTATGTTAGTTGCCGGACAAGAATTAAATGTAGGTGAAATATTAAACGAAGGTATTGTTGGAACTTTAGGGACACCTCTATCAGTTGGTAATGCAATATTGAAAAATAAAATAAACCCCCCTGTATACAAGATTAAAGGTGAGTCAGTTACTAAAGAGTTTATGACAAAATTTATTACCAAAGGCAATGTTCAAGATGTTGCTGCTGCTGATATTAGTATTAAAAATGATCCTGCACTAAAAAATTTAGCTTTAAACAGAAGAAATAATGCAAGGAGTGAAGCTATTGTAAGAAAACAATTAGCTGAAGCTGGTATTACAGACGAGTCTAAAGTAAATCAATTGATGGATCTTGAAAAAAAGAAAACAAGACTCCAAGGAAACTCAACCAGGGCAGGCATAAGAAAACTAGCAGAAATAAACAAACAAATTGATGATGTTTTAGATGGTAAAGCAATTGATTCCTCTGTTGACATAGATTCTAAAGGCAATACTGTAGATGATTTAGTGGTTGTTGATAGAAAATATGCTATAGAAGTTCTTAATAGTGAAGGTGTACAAAACCCTACAGATGAACAAATAAGAATAAGACAAGAACAGTTACTTGAAAAAGGAAAAAATATTATTGATAATGAAAATGTTGAGGAAGGTGGTTTAAAACCTAACGGGGATCTTCCTAATAACAAAAATAGATACGAAACTTACACCTCAGATACTATGGAGGTAAATCTGTTTGTCGAAGATGATCAAGGACAATCATCTACTAACCCAACTAATGATTATAGATTTGGAATTCGAGTAAATAAAAAACGATCTGATAATGGAAATATGCAGAGAGTAGAGTCGTTGACTAAATATTTTCAAACTCCTGAAGAAGCTAAGGCGTACGGGGAAAAAATTATTTTAAGAGATAAACCTAAAACTAAAATAGATGCCAGTAAAAAGTCAAGCCCAGTGGAGGAAACTGGCAAAGTCGAATCCACAGTTGTTGAAGAAGTGGTTGAAGGAGTACCCAACGGAATTCAGCAAGTTACCGAAACGAATATCAAAGAAACCGAAACAACAAATCAAGAAAGTGCGCCAGTCCAGGAGGCGATAGTAGAAGAATCAAAAGATTTAGAGTCATCTATAAATGAAGATACTAATATAAATGTAAACGAAAAAACGCAAGTAGACGATACTGTTCAAGAAACACCAAGCAAACAGATAGAAAACAATATATCAATTACTGAAACTACAGAAGAGGTTGCTCCTAATTATAAATCAATTGAAGATCAAACTACTAAAGTTAATAAGATTATTGATCTAGCTAAGAAAGGAATGAAAGCAGTTTCAAAAATTATTCCTGATTTAAATATCGTTTTACATACAAGTGAAACAGAGTATAACAAAAGTGTTAGTCAGAAAAATGCAAACACTAGAGGAGCGTATAACAGTAACACTAACACAATAAATATTAATATTGGCAAAGCTAATAATAGAACTGTTGCACATGAAATATTTCATGCGGTTTTGTTTTCAAAACTAGGCACTAATGTAAAGTTACAAGACGTAACTAAACGAATGATGAGAGCGGTAAAAAAATCTATACGTCAAAATATGGATCTTTCATCTAATCAAATACAAGAATTAGAGAATTTTATTAGCGTCTATGATTCTGACGTAAGAAATGAAGAAGCTTTAAGTGAAGTTACAGGAATGTTAGCTGAAAATTTTACAAGCTTGAGCAAACCAACACAAAGTTTAGTAACAAGATGGATAAATAAAGTTGCTAAAATGTTAGGTATAAAAACACAATCCATGCTGGATGCTGATGTTATTGATTTATTAAATACAATATCTAAAAAAGTTAGCACTGGAGTTGAAATAAATGAAACTGATGTTAGTTCATTAGATGTTGATCAAGAACAAGGTAGTGCAGGTCAGGTTGGTACATTTAATTTCCCTGATGAAAAAGCGCAAAAAGCTCCGCAAGTTAGTAGTGACACTCGATCTTTTAATTCTTTAATAAAAGAAAAAAGTTTAAAAGACTTTCAAGGACAAAAGTTTATAACCAATATGTATGACTTTACCTCAGCTGGTATAACAGAAATTGCAAACGGTATTTCATTAAAACTTTATGGAGGAAAAAATTATGTGCCTTTAATGATGCAAAATAAAAACTTAAATCTTGGAGAAGTTTCAAATTTAGCTGCATTTAATACAAAATCACAAGCCGAGGGTTTTATTAGAAACTCTAAAGAAAGTGGAGCTAAACTGTTTGCGCCTCATGTTGGAACTAAACAAGGTTCTTGGCAATTTCAACAAAACATTTTTGAACAATTAACATTTGCAGCACTAGACAATAATATATTGACTAATACTGCATTAATAAAAACCTTTAACGAAGTGTTAACAAGCAAAAATGGTCAGAAAGCGTTTAATACTTTTAAAAAGAAGTTTGATCGATCAAAAAGTGGATCCATTCAGACCAAAAGAAATATTAAAAATTTTAATTCATTTAAAGATAATCCTAAAGAATTAGTTGAATTGTTAGATATAAACAATAATTATTCTCCAGACTTAAGAAAATTATTGAATGATAAATTATCAGCTAACAAAGCATATCAAGAAGCTTTAGGAGTAAAAAATAAAAATGATTTTGCTCAGAAACTAGAAGACCCTTTAAATGTAGGAAGCAAAGGAGGAGATTTAATAGGTGTTATTGAATTTGATAATACTAGTTTTGAAGTTGCAAAACCGAATCCAGAAGATGTAGATTATCATCCGTCTTTTGCTTATACTATTAAAACTAAAATTAATGGTATATACCAACCTACAGATTTTTATCAATCTAGTAATGTAACTAATACATACACTAAATATAACAAAAAAGGCCCTAAAGTATCTACAAAAGAAAACACAAAAGATTTTAATAAATCTAATGTTACTAGCAGTGCGGGGAGCATTCCTAAAGTTGCAAAAGTAAAAACAGATGTTTTTGAGAAAGCTCAAAAAGATGTATCTAATTTAGCTATGCAATACAATATGAATAGTCAAGGTTTTATAGGCCCTAATGCCACTGGTATAGGGGGTTTAAGAACAAGACTTTCAGAAATGGGCTACGGATTAAAAGAAGCTTTTTACCAAGGAAGATTAAATGGATATTATATTACTAAGAACAATAGAAAGTTTAATCCTTTTTTAAATGAAAGAGCACAAAAAGTGTTTGAAAAAACTGATAGTCCAACACAAATTGTAAGAGAAGCAAGGGAAAGAAATTTCAGTGATGCTGCTATTTCAGATTACTTGCAAAGAGTAAAAAAATTAAAAGTTGGTGAAATAAAAAAGCTATTAGAAGTAAGCCCTGATTTATTAACTTCAATACCGGCAGAGTTTGGAAAGGTTGAAGGAGGAATGAAAGTTGGAATGGAAATCTATGAAAATGTAGATAACAAACTTCAAGAGTTTGCAGTTGAAAATAAAAAAATGGCCGACATAAGAGAAAAAGCTATTGACCTTCTAAAGAATGATCCTTTATTTAAACAGCAACCTCAAGTTGTAAAGGATGAATTGATTGTAGCGTTTGACAGGACTTTAAAAACTAAAGCTAATAAAAACGTACAAAAGCAAATTACTGACATTAAAAATAAAATTAAACAAAACAAGATTACGGTTAAAAATATTAATGCTGCTAAGATTGATGTAAAGAATTTTATTAGAAGAAACTTACCTAAGTCAAAACAATACTCACAAGACAAGATTAATAAGCTTATTAAAATTATTTCTGATGCAACAGTTAACACTTATCCAGCTGATGTACAAAGAGTTTTAGATATAGTTGAAAAACAAAACGCTATAATAAAAAAATCTTTAATAAAAGAAATGCTAGCTCTTGTAAAAAAAGGTGCAAGAAAATTAATTGCTAGTGGTAAGCCAAAAGCAAGAGGATTAGACGCTAGTGGACAACAATTTTTTAAAGATGTAAAAGAAATATTGGTAGCAGCAGCAAATAATGATGTAGAAAAGATGATAGCTCTTGCAAATGAATTGTCTGATGTTAATGCTATTGATGAAGTTATTCTTAAAGAAAGTAAAGGTGAAAAGTTAACTAGCAAAGAAGAATCTTTACTAAATAAAGTTTTAGCTTTTGATACATTTGGCGATGTAATGAATATGGATGTTGAACAATTGACTAATTTAATTAATGATTTAAAGAATGTTAAAAAACAGTCTATATTAAATCTAAAGTCCAGGCGTTTAATGCGAGCTAAAAAATACAGTTTGCTTGGAGAAAAAGTTACAAGTGAGATTAAGGAAAATTATCCAATGTTATTTGATAGTGATGGTAATTTAAAGAATCAAAACACTTTAAACCAAGAACAACGACAAATATGGAAAGCATTTTCTAATTTAAAATTCTGGGATGCTGCTAAAAAATACTACAACCGTTTTAATTTTCAAACAGTTACTGGATTATATGATTGGGCAAGAGGCTTACTAGCTCATGTAGGTACGCTTACTAATCTTGTTGACAATGTATCTAAAGGAAATACATTTTTCTTTGACAATATTTACATGAAATTAAACGACATGAATACTAATGATATTCAAGGGTTTGAAAATCAAATAAAAAAATTAGATGATGTTGCAAATACTATTCCAGGTATTACAAAAGGATATACGCAGTTTTTAAATAAACATTTGCCTAATGGAATTATTAATTTAAATATTAGAGGGCAAAAAAACATTTATAATCGAGATGAATTATTAAGAATATATTCTTTAAGTAAAAATGAAGTTCAAAATCAAAAGTTAAAACAAATGGGTTTTGATGATGCAAAATTAAAAGAAATTGAACAAATATTAGGTGTAGAAGCAACTACTTTTGCAGATAATATAATCAATTATTTAAGTAATGAATATTTTGAATCTGTTAATGATGTGTACAAGCAAGTTAATGATGCTAGTTTAGGTTATGTAAATAATTATTTCCCAACTAAAACTTTAGGTAAACCTAATTCAAAATTACTTGAAGATGGTGACTTTAGTGGCGTGTTTACAGCTGAAACTGCACCTGCATTAAAAGAAAGAACTGACACTAAAGCAGATATAGATTTAGGCCCTTCATTTACTAATACTTTAAACAACCATTTAAAAACAATGGAAAAATTTAAAGCTTACGCTGAAGGTGTGAGGACAATGAATAGTATAATGAACACTCCCGCTGTCAACACATTACTACAGCAAACAGGGACATTGCCTATGTTAAAAAGATCTATAAATGCAGCTATAAATCCAAGTGCCGGACAGGTTTTATCTCCAACAGTATTAGATAAATTAATGTCAAGGTTTACTGAATTTGCATTGTCTTTTAAAGTAGTGCAAATTGCAAAACAATCAACATCTTTTGTAAATGCATTTGAAGATTATAGTTTTAGATTGCCTGGTAAAACAAAAATACCTGGGCTAGATACATTAGGTTTTATGGTAGGTCTTGCTGAGGTTGTTTTAACTCTTCCGTTGCAAGTTAAGAAAGCTTATAATGTTTCACCAGATTTTAGACAAAGGTTAAGAGAAGGTTTACAAGGTGATGTGTACGGTTTAGTTTCTGGTGTCAATCAATTTAAATCATTATCAAGCAGGCGTGGTAAGCTTGGTTCGTTAGTTAGGGGATTTAGAGCTGCTGCCGCTTCACCTACAATTATTGGTGATGTATTGGGTGTTATGGGGTATATGATTAATTATAATCAAAACATAAGAAACGGCATGCCTAAAGCTGAAGCACTACAAGCTTTTAATATGTATAATGCAACTCAACAGACAAGAAGAGGAACTGAAAGAAGTCCAATACAAAATGCAAGAAGCCCGTTAGTTAGGTCTTTTACTATGTTTGGAAGTACATTGTTTCTGCAAATGAATAAAGTAGCGTCAAGTTTTGGTAATATAATGAAAACATTAAATAATAAAAAAATTCCTAAATCTAAAGATGTTAGAGCTTTGGTAATAAACTATGCTGTAGCAAATGTTTTATTTACAACAGTTGCTAATATAGCTAAATTTATTGATGGTGATAGGGAAGATGAAGAGGATGCGTTAAAAAAAATAGGGGAAGCTGCAGCTGGATTAAATTTAATATATCAAGTTCCATTAATTGGTTCAGCATTAGAAACAATGATGAACTCAATAACTGGCAACAGAGGTTATTCTCAAGATATAGTAAATCCATTTACAAATGTTTGGAGAAAAATGTCTAAAGCAATTAAAACAGGTAGTGTTGTTAAAGCTGTACAACCCTTAATCGAAATTGTAATAGGTGCACAAGCAGATCCGTTTATTGGGTTATATAATTTTTTTGCTAGCGAAGGTAATGAAAAAGATAATATTTATGACATACTAGGTATTAGTCCATCTTACAGGCCTGATGATAAAAAGAAAAAATCTACAAAAAAACCAAGTACAAAAAACAATTTTAGACGAAAACCTACAAATAAAACTACTCAAAAGAAAAAAGAGACTGTTAAAAAAAGAAATAATTTTAGAAAAAAATGAAGCACTTTGATGAACATACTTTAATGCTACAAAGCTATTACGTTATAACTAACCAG
>TARA_R110000823_G_scaffold270530_1_pt1 | contig 11314 bp, 4 predicted proteins | sample TARA_R110000823 | Tara Oceans TARA_R110000823 (sample SAMEA4397722) | marine metagenome | biome: Polar Biome; feature: [DCM] deep chlorophyll maximum layer (ENVO:01000326); material: water (ENVO:00002006), including particulate matter (ENVO:01000060) such as... | depth 20 m | reverse complement strand
GTCAGCAAAATCTATTTCTAAATCAATTGGAGTATAAGTAATTGTGTTTGTGTTACCGCTAACTTTTCCTTCTTTTCTATATAACAACTCCGGATTGTATGTTTCATCACCTTCCATTGCTATTTTAACTTCTGGATGATCACCCGGTTTAATATCTAAATCCTTAGCTTTTCTAGCTTTAAGTAAGTATTTTCTAATGTCAGCTAATTTTCTAACTTTTAAAGTTTCTAAATCTTTTTCTGATTTGTCTATTTCTATATATTCTTTAGTGTCTTTATCAAATCTATATCTTTGACCTTTTTTGTTTACATAAACTTTACCTGGTTTTGCATCTTCTTTTTTAGGTACACCCACAAGGCCACTGCTAGTTTCCTGTACATCTGTAACACTGCCTAAAGTATTTATAAATTCAGTGTGGATTAAACTAGGTCCTTTTTTATCACCTTTTCCACTTTTTCCACCTTTTCCACCTTTTCCTTCTTTCTTAGGATCGTTAAGAGTTGTACTACCAGCAACATTTTCGCCATCTTCTTGTGTTGTTCTATCTGATTGAGAGTAAGTATCTACTAGGTAGTCAGCTTTAGCTTTCTGTAAGTTTCTTTTTTGATCTTCACTTCCAGTCCATGTCTCGTCTTTTCCTGGTTCATAAAAACCGTTAAAAACAAGCATTTGATAATCGTCACTATCTATTAAAGCTATAGCTTGCTCGTCATTAATTATACCATTATAAGCTTCTTTAGCTTGTTGATCATAAAGTATTGTTTCTTGAACAGTTCTTTTATTACCTCTATTATCAGTTAAACTCTTTTTTAAAGCTGGGTATTTCTTAACTTGAGTACCCCATTCACCTTCATAGCCTCCTAAAACAGCTTTTTTATCTACCATTGTTACAGGAGCTTGAGCTCCGTTAGCTCTAGAATTAGCTTGGCCATTTAAGCTATATTTATAAACTTGTTTTTTTCCATCTTTATCAATATATTCTTGACTAAACACAGTGTTTCCATTTTGAATTTCAATCTGCACAGCTTTAACTCCATTTACAGAACTTCCAGCCCCGCCATATAAACCCATGTTGCTGTAAAACTCCCTTGCGCCTGGTTGACTAGAAAGACCTATTAAACCTGATTCACCATTGTTTATCATGTCTACCATTTTTTTAGATTCTAGCTGAACAACACCTAAATTACCACCTAAATCTTGAACTGCATTAATTATGTTTTGTTCTTTTTTTATAGTGTCTGTCTGGTCTTCACCCATTGAATTAATAGTAGTATAATATAGATCATCAGCTTGTGCTCTCAATTGAGTTGCTAAACTACGAGCTACAGAGTTTTCAGCGGCATTAGGATCATCTATTTCCTCAGCTTGTCTATATACTTGCATCTGCTGAGTTAAAGCAGCTTCTTCGTTTAATCTTATATTTGCTTTTGCAGTTTCAAAATTAACACCAAAATCAAGCAATTCTTTGTTTATCTTAGAACCACTTTTGTCTATTAATGCGCTTTCTCCTTGTGTTAATCCTGGTCTTGAGTATGTTCCCATAATTTATTGATTTTTAAAAGATTATAATGAATCTATTTGACTAGCTTCATCAAGATCAATAATAGGCACATAGCCATTATTATTGTTTGTAACCCCAGCAGCAAGACTGTTGTTTACATTTAAATTATTTAAAGGGTTTTGAAATTCTTTTGTGTCTAGTTCGTTTACTTGCGATGGGTCGTCATCATCATTTAGTGTTATATTGTCAAACGACATGTCATCATTATTATTTATATTGTATTTTGGGTCATTTATATTAATACCTGATTCATTAACATAACTATTTCCATCATTTGGATTTTCTCTATCTTGAGAAACCATACCAGCAGTAAATGCTTTACCCATACCACCTATACCAGATATCATAGCACTTTGAGATTCAAGTTGTTGTCCTCTTAATAAATCAGCTTGGCTTTGTAATCTATCCAATTGAGACACTTCTCTAGCTTCTTGCATTTCCATTCTTTTAATTTCACCTTTACCTTTTGCAATATCAACTTGTAATTGACCTTGAGCTTTAAGTTTTTGATTGTTAACTTCTTGCTGTTCGATGCTAGCGCTAATGCCTTGTTTACTTTTTAAAGCTGCGTTAGCTAATGCAGTTGCACCACCAGCAGAAGCTCCAGTAGCTCTTAATGTATCTAATGTAGTAGCTAAAGCTTGATCTGTTTGCTCCATCTGTATTTCAGCTGCTTGAGTAGCAACAGCTAAATTTTTATATGGATTTTCCATTGCTCCAAAAGCGTTTGTTATTTTCTGTCTACTAGCTTCGTAATTTTTAATTTCATTCATTTTATTTCCATAGTCTACTTTAGCTCTTTGAGCTTGCCAACCACTTAATAAAGCTCCTGCACCTTGAATACCTACTTGCATTCCAGTACCTGGTTTTAAATCAAATCCTTTAAATATATCCATAATTTTTTTTATTGTGATGATATTACAAATTGCGACGAAACGGCAAATAATTCTTTAATTCCACCAGGAACAGTCGTGTCATCAGTTGATAGCTTTACAGTAGCGTAGTATCCTTTTATGCCTGTCATTGCTGAACCAAAAACAACTTCACCAGCGGTTGGCTCAGTATTATTTATTAAGTTAGCGTAGTATTTATTTTCTTTTATTGTAAAACCAGCTCTGTAAGTTATACCATTTTCTATATAAGCGCCTTCTTCATAACTTTTAACACTATTTGTAACATCTAATTCTGAACTAACGTTAGGTAAAACTGCGTAAGAATCAGATACAAAACTGTCTACTTGCCAACCACTGCTGCCTTCGTAGTTTATTGTTTTAAAATTCTTATTTACAGAAGGGTTTGGGTTAAAAATAAAAGTTATAGAAGATTTGTTTTCAACCCCATAAAAATTATTAGCAGAAGTCAATGGACTATAGTGTAAATATAAAGAACCATTTTTAGCTGTATAAAAATTATTTTTTAAACTAAACATTAAATCAGGTCTAAAAGAATAAAAGGTTGTCCAACCTTGCACGTTTTCTTTAAAAGTTAGCGTACTATAGTAATCACTTGTTTCATCTAATGTTTTACTTCCTGAATGCTGTTGCAATGATATTACATAATTGTCTTTATAGTTATCAAAGCCACCTTCTATTTTATCTTTCTCGTAATATAAAAATCTTAATCTTGGATATATTCCAGAAGATGTTAAATACTCAATATTTATAGGTCCATTATCAGTGAATAAACAAGTTGTATAACTGGTTGGTGGATAAGGAAGAGTACCTGAACTTATGTCGGTAATACCTACAGTTCCAGTGCCAGTCACGTAAGCATTAGTGTTTTGCCAAAATCCATTAGCAGCACTTTCATCTGTAGGTAGTTTTGTGTTTGTAAAATTTACTTGAATTAAAGAGCCTACTATTAAAGTGTCAGTACCTAAAACTGGCAGTCCTGCCGGTGCAGGGGCAATAGGTCCTAATTCGCTTACCGCAATCCAAGATCCCAAAGCTGTTGGTTTAGTTACTTGAGTAGTGCCTGGATAGCTGGCAACTTGAGGTTGTTGATTAGCGTAGCTGTTAGAACCAGAAGTTATAGTGCTAACAGCATATTCAGCAGAGGTTAATTCAATCTTATCATTTAACTTGGCTAACTCGTCTCTAAAGAAATCTTTCATACCATACTGTGATATTTCAGTTATACCATCTCTAGACAGTCTTAAAATAGCACTTCGGTCTTTGTCTGCAAAGTATCTTCTGAATCCAAAGCTAGCAAAGCTCTCTGGGTTTCTGCTTATACCATACTCGCCTGTATAAGGAGTAACTTGACCTATTACAACATTTGAGGTTGTGTTTATTGCAGTTCCTTCAGCTGAGTATATAGCATCTTTATCTATTAGAGCTGTACTAACTTTATTTTCTTGAAATATAGTTAAGTTATTGTCCATTGCGTATAGAAGCTGTACAGACCCATTGTGAGGATCAACTGATTTTGTTATATCTTCGCCAGTAGCAAATACATTTGTCCTGTTTATATTTGTTCTAGAATTAAAAACACCTGAATACACTAAAGCATTACTCCTGTGTCTAACCTCGTTAGATTCTTCCATTAAATATGCTCTAACCCCTAAGTCTACAGAAGAATTATTAAAACCACCTCTTATTCTAGACTCTTCAACAATCCAATTAGATCCATTGTTTTCGTCCCAGCTATTGTTAGGTGTTGAATAAACATTAGAATATGGTGGTTTAATATCCAAGCCAGAAGGAATTGTTTGAGGAAAATTATACCAATTGTCATTAGCATAGTCAAGATAAGAAACTCCTGGATATACACTTGGAAATACATCTAGTGTTTCACCCGCAACAGCTGAATTAGTTTTTTGAAGAGGAGTAGTAACTTGTTTTAACCAGAATGTGTTGTAATATTTTACTTCTAAATTATAAGCCATAATTTTTTATTTTAACTAGTTTGATGAATCACCCATTACAAGGAAATTTACACAATAAAAAGGAGAAGATGACTGAGATCCAGTACCTCCACTAGCATCTACTAATTTAATTTTTATTTGATAATACCACGCTGGCCACCAATCATTATTAAATCCTTGCCTAAATAAATTTTTGTGCCAGTTGTTATAATATAAATTATAACCTTGAGGTCGATATATTAATCTCATTATCTGCTTGCTGTTACCTGTTTGAAATTTATTTTGATTACCCGTATCAAAATAAAAATCTCCACTTGCGTCACGAGGATCTAATTGACTACGTAGTGGAGCATCACCAGAGTCGATTTTAGCTAAATCATCACCAAGACTGCTGGCACCACCTCTAGCCACAAATGTTGTAAAATTGTATGGTTGAGGAGTTCCATATACTCCAGTTCTATCATAAAATGCTCTATATCTAATAGCACTCACAATTTGTGGTTCTAAACCAATAATTGATTTTGGATTAAAATCTGAACTTGTTGGAGTAGTTTGGTCTACGTAATAAGCGTCATTAGTTTTTAAGCTATTTTGTTGAGGATTTGGAAGATAGTCAGGCGCTAGCGGTATGTTATCTAAAGTTCTAAATCCATTAGAAAAATGAGATATATATCCAACAACAAAACCTAGCGGATAGTAGGCTTGTACAGAACCATCTAATAAACCAAAAGGATTATTACTTCTTAACCCTTGACAATTCATAACTTGAGTATAAAAATCACTTCCAACTCTATTATTTTGGGGGACACCTGGCATAGCTGCTGTAGATATTGGTGGAAAATTTGAATCACCGTCGATACTAGATTTTAAAAATTTAAGTAAAATATCATCTCCTGGTAACAAAGCCTGCAAAGGAACATTAAAGCCATTAAATTGAGCTAGTGTTTGATCATTAATAACTTGTTGAGGTCCTAGCCCTTGAAATCTATATATTTCAGGCTGAATATTTCCTAGTTTTAAAGTTACTACTTTTTGAATACTTTGATTATTAAATCTAGCTTCTAACGTTACGAAATAACTATCATTAATATTAGAGTCCACGTCATAAGCTAAGCCCTCAAAAGTAGGTGATAGTTTTATCTTAAAAAATGGAGGAGTTGAAGGTGGTGATGCCGACGTAGATACTTCACAAACAAATAAGTTTTGAGGGCTTAACGCTGAGCTACCAGGGGTAGAAGGTGTAACGTTTACTATGTCTATTAATAAGCTTTGAGAAGCATTAACAACTAAAGGATCTCCATTAGAATTTAGCGCTGTAAACTCGTTGGTAATGCTAGTATTTGATGGTGTATTTTCAAGCCAAGAAGTAACACTAACATCTTCTATAAATCCTAAAACAGTGTCTCCAGAAGGGTCAATATCATCAGATATATCTTGATTTAATTTACTTATAAGATCACAAGTAGAAGTTTCATAAAATATTTCTAAACTAGATTTAAAAGGTTTTGTTTCAAAAACCATTAAAGACTTTGCAAAAACTGATTCAGAAACTGTTGTTCCAGTTAACGAACTCTCTTGCATATCACTAGTAAATCCCATGCGAGAACTAGTAGATATAGTAGCTATAAGAGGATTTTGATTGTTTTTTAAATAAAAAGGATCTACACCACCTTTAGCACCTGGGTATATAAAAGTGTCTGGATTTGAGTATTGAGAATCTCCAGTTTTGGGATCAATGTTTAAATAATGTAAATCCACGTTTTTATAGGATGTCCACTGTCCTAGTTCTTTAAAAGATTTTACTGTAACTATCTCTTGTTTTAAAGTATTAGATGTTTCATTCTGAGTACTTAAGTTTTGGTCATCATCACCACCTACGCTTGTATTATAGTTATTATTTTTTACTCTGTTATATAAATATATATTAGATGAAAAAATTTCATCAGTATCACCAATTTCTTTTAATTCTCTAGGAATTTTATTTATATTATCATTAAACAAAGCTATTTGAAAAGCTTCGTTTTCATTAGAATACCTTAATCCGTCTATTGTAATAAAATCAGTACCAGTTTTATCACCTATAACAGTCTCTGCGTCATTTTTAGTATACACTATATTTCCACTAAGACCACCTGCTGTATATACATTGTAATACTCTTGTTCTTGCTGCTGAACAACAACTTTATAAGTATACCAACCAAGAGGATTTGTTTCACTATAAAAACCGTTACCTTCAGGTGAAAATGTAGAAGAAATACTATCTTCAAAAGTGATTTTTAATGAATTACCTAACCAACTTAAAGGATTTGTTCCAGCGTTAGTGTATTCGTTAAATATTGTAGAATTTAAAGAACTATTATTATTTACTATTACATTTGAAGATCTACCATATCTATCCTGTAATACTAAACCTACTTGATAAGATCTACCTTGTTTTAGTGTGTTGTTATTGTGTTCTATATCTGAAACACTAGTTCCAATACCTTTATTTTGTATGTCTAAAGAGTAATTTATACTTGGTGTTGATTTATTTTGTAAGAAATTACCATAAACAATTCTATTACCAACAGCTTCTTGAGTCTGAGCTCTCATTGGTACTATATCACTAACTCTTGTTACCTCTTTGTCGGTTAATACTTTAATAGGTTTTTCAGAGTTATATTTATATAAAAAAGTTGTAGTTAAAGAACTTACTGTTAATTCAGCTCCAGTTCCACCACTCCCTAAAGGTGGCACGGTTAATGTATCACCTATTTTATAATTCTCTCCATTAATGTCTCCAGCTATGATATTTTTAGAAATAGTTACTTTTAAATTTCCACTTATTGGAGAAGGAACTATTGGGCCTAAAAAATCAGCGCCTAATATAAATTGCAAAACATCTCCAGAAGCATATCCCCCACCCCCATCTAAAACCACCACAGATGAAACAGCTCCAGCACTGTCAGTAGTTATTTCAAAAGAAGCAAACTTCTTGCTTGCGGGAATATAAGTGCCACTATTAGAACCGGTAGTATTTGGAGAAATTGTTCTTACAAGATTTGGAACTGCTGAAGTAATAGTGTTTGTTAAATTAGCGGTTGGAATTTTTTCTTTTAACAAAGAGCCTGTATTTGCTATTGGGGGACTGGATCCGTTCAAAGATGTTATTTCACCATTTGCTACTTTTAAATCAGCTAAAGCTCCAGTACCTGAACCACCTCCTAATGGCACCTGCTTATAAGACCCATTACTGTAACCTGATCCAGCATTAGATATTGAGTAAGTTTTAGGTGAACCTAATTGAAAACTTGGAGATGATATATCTATATCTTGGATTATTTTAACATTTTGATCCTCAGAAGCTTTATATAATATTTGTATTTCTTTTACTTTTAATTTGTCTGTAATTTCATTTGGAGCAAAAGGAAGATCTATAACTAACTCAGCTGAAGTTATTTGGTTTTCCATAAATTTAACAATACTAGAATCTTTAGTTTTAGTTGTGTCTCCAGTTAGAAAATATCCAAATTGCTTAGGCACAAAAGTGTGCTGTGAGAATGGGGCTGACAAAGAATATTCATTATCATCGTATTTAAATCTATAGCTAAACCTAGTAAATTTATCTTCTAAAAAATCTTTATCACCAGCAAAACTAGGATTATAATTAGGATTTTTCATTGAAAAGTTAAAAACAGCTGGCGTATTAACACCACCCACTTCTTTAGGCCAACCTGATAATGTAGAAAGATCATTTATAATCCCACTTGTGCTTCTTAGAATAATTTTATTATTAACAGCGTCGATACTATTTATAAAAGCGTAGTCAGCTGCGGAGTCACTAGAGGGTTGAACTCTAATATTATCATTAATCCAAGGCGGGTTGTACCCAGGCGCACCTACTCCTAGAAAAGTTGATAACCTTGAAGCCTCTATTGACTGATTGCTCCCAATATTAAGGTTAAATTGAAGTTCATTAGGGGTTGTAGAACTATTAACATTCCCTGGAGCCGCAAAAAATGGTGGTAACCACTCATCTTTTTCATTTAACAAAGTGCTTTGATAAGCCCCTGTAATAAAATTTTTAACAAAAGAAATAGTTGAATAAGGCGCGTATTTAGCTACTGAAATATGATCCTCACTATAGTAATAACCAGGTTCTTGAGTTGAAACAAAAGGATTGTTTATTGCTGTTTCTATATTTATCTTTCTGGGTTGATTTCTATTATCTGTCCAAAAAAGTAAATTTTCAATTACGTTTATACCAGATATAGGTTGAGTTTTGGAAAAATTTAAAAAATCTCCTGAAACTAAAATTCTAGATGTAATGTTTGATATACTTATTTCAGAAGAGCTTCTAACATTGGGTAGTTGACAGTAGCATATGTAATGTGAAGCTCCTTGTCTATTAAAATTGTAGAAATTGCCTAAACCAGGCTCAAGCAAGCCTCCTGACCCAGGTTCTGCAGTACTTGCTGTTGTTTGTGATAAGTTACTTAGTGAGTCTATTGACGAGTCACTAAAGTTAGTTAAAAAGAAAAACATTCTATTGTTGGCAGTGTCTGAATATTGCCCTATTATTTCTATATTATTATCACTTATATTAAAAAAACTTAAAAGTTGATTACCTCTAATATTTTCTAAAGAGCCTACACTAGCATCTTCTGATGCACTAACACTTGCATTTTGTGCGTCTCTATATTCTCCATTACCTATTATTCTAGAGTCTAGATCTTTATTCATTTTAGACTTTAGAAAAGTATTTTTAATTTCTGGCATAATTAATGTTTAATCCATTTTGATTTACCACGCATAACTTGAGTAAATTCTTCTAATTTTATATTAGACAATCTTATTTTAGCATTTCTAAGAGCACTAGACCTATCTTTTTTAAATCTTCTTACTATGTATTCAGGCACATTAGCTCTACCGGATAGTATACTATACGCTATATGCATGTACATGGCTTCTTCAGCCATTTTAGGAACTTTAGTATCTTCATTAATAGCTAAACCATCAGATATATATTCTAGTATTATTAATTTACCAGCTAGTGTGCTAGAAAAATTAAAAGATCCTGTTCTTTCGTTTATAGTAAACCAGCCATTTTTTTGAGAAACTTCTGGCTCTAAACCATATCTTTGACCATAAGCTAGTTTATCCCAACCCCAACCGTATACATCTGCATTTTCAAATATCTCATTAGTTATTTGGCCAGTTATATTTAAAGAGTTGTTTGTTTTCCATCTTTCTTCTATTTTAGACTGTTGAGCCTCGTTATTGCCTCCAAAAGAGTTTTGAGTTATCTCACCATTATCATCTTGTATAGGTAATTCAGTAGGATTAGAAGTTAAAGTAGTAGGATATATTATGTGTTTAACACCTGCTTGATCTACCCATGATAACTTAACATAGTTAACATAGTCTTGTGGTATTGTTATAGCTAAACTTGGTGGTATTGTAAGCTCTTGAGATTTGATACTTCTTAAAGTATCATAACTAAACTCTTGTAAACCTCTTTTAGCATGAAACATTATGTCGGTTCTTTTTGCGTTTAGTATAAGTTTTCCAACGCCTATATAAGCAACTATAAAATTGTTTATAATTTCATTTAAACCTATATATTCATAATTACCGTTATTATTGTTTCTAGCTTGTTGAGTAAGTTGAAAATAAAAACTACCATTGTAGTCGGTGTTATTAGCAGGCGAAATTATAGTTATTTCTTTTGTGTTTGCATTGCTAACATAAACTAAATCTTGATTTATGGCTGTGTAAGCATTAGGTGTAGCGGCAGGTGCGAAGTAAACATTAAAATTAGAAGCTGCGGAAATCTGAGTTAATTTAATATTAGGAGTAAATCCTGTTTTAGGTAAACCATATGCACTAATAGGATCAGTGTTGAAACTCCAACCAGCTATAACCATATCGTCGCCTGGAGCGGCTTGAGTTTTAGTACCAATTACCTGTTGACCAGCATAGTATTGTGCGTTAGTTTCTGTTATTAGTCCCATTTATTAAGATTTTTCGTTTTGTTTATCTTGCTGTAATTCACTTTGAGCAGCTTGCACTATTTGTGGATCTCTTATAACTATGCCAGCGTATAGCAATATATTTAATATAGCTTCTGTTTGTTCAGAAGTATGTAATCCAAATTCAACGTTACCAAAGGTTGTGCCAGGGTACAAAGTATTTTGTGTAAATAAAATTAAAGCATTTCTTGGTGTCGATGGCTGTTGAAGTTGATAAACACTAGAGCTTATGGTTATAGTATCATTAATAGCGTATCCCAAACCAGGATTTGTTACTGTTAAATCAGATATCACCCCAGTAGCATTTACAGTCATATCGAACACTAAACCAACACCACTGCCAGTATAAGTTATTCCAGTACTAGCTGCTGTTAAACCTGTATATATTACACTATTTCCACTTGTTTGAGGTTCAGTAAAAAAATTATTTACTAAACTATTTATCAAAAAATTAGGTTGCGGAGGTAAACCAGTTTTTATAAAAGTGTTAGTGTCAAATATATACTGACTTTGGTTACCTACATAATATCCCCATCTAATATCACTAGGCTTTTTAACGTATTGCATTTTAATGTCACTAACGTTAGTAATATCACTTGGATAAACTATACATTTATTATCTTCATATAAATATATGGGAAATTGTTTTGTTGGAGTTGTTAATGGAGCTTTTCTTATATTGTAAAACTCAGATCTACCTAACCTCTGCATTTCGGGGTAGATATTAGAACTTGGTTCATAAGTAACTGAACCTAGCTTGTACAGCTCAGAAGGAACTGTAAATGTATTAGATACTGGATTTGTAACACCTATAGCTTTTTCAGCTATTAATTGATCACTTTCAGTTTTAAATTCTGCAATTTTTTCATCAGTGGC
>TARA_R110000823_G_scaffold1269_4_pt1 | contig 11337 bp, 14 predicted proteins | sample TARA_R110000823 | Tara Oceans TARA_R110000823 (sample SAMEA4397722) | marine metagenome | biome: Polar Biome; feature: [DCM] deep chlorophyll maximum layer (ENVO:01000326); material: water (ENVO:00002006), including particulate matter (ENVO:01000060) such as... | depth 20 m | reverse complement strand
GGACTAGCAGCATTTTTATCCTCAGGTTCTAGAAAAGGAATGTCAGCACATCAATGGGCATATGCTAGAGTTAATTCAGCACAGCCACGTAAGAAGTGGGCAACAGTGAAAAAACGTAAAACGTGTCCTAAGAAAAAGAAGTAATTACAAACTCAAATCAACATCAAAAATATTATCTTTCATGTCATAAAGTTTTTGTATATTACCCTCACTACGCAGTATCTTATATATGATATTCTCGTCAGACATTTCGCCTCCTTTTTCGAGTCCGGACTGACGCATATTACGAATTTTTTTAATAAGTTTTTCTAGGCCTGCTATGTCCCTACTCATTTTAGCTTCATTGATTTCCATAATAATTAGCTTAGTAAAGTATTTTACTTTGCGAGTTATATTCCTTGAATCAAATTCAACACGAAACTTGTTTGGTTTATTAATCCATTCATCTTTCTTAACAGAATATACACCACTTGATTCATGCGGTTCATTAACATCTTGCGCATATAGCTCAACTTCTATATTTAGAACACGAATATCATGTCGATCATTCCAGAATTGTCTTTTTGCTTTTAAGAATTCTTCAACTAAATCTATGTCACGATTAATAGACTTTGGGTCAACAATTATATGCAGATCAATGTCAGAATAAGGTGTATAGTTGTAATTTGCATATGAACCTGTAAATGTAACGTCTATTACATCTATTGATATCCCTAAATACTTCATAAAAGCTTCAGATATTTCTAATAACTGTTCCCTTATTGAAGGTTTGAGTTTTTGATCTTCCCACAATTTCACACTTAATTCTTCGTGTGGTAAGTGTTGTTTTATTTTGCTGCTAATAGACAATTTTCATCTCCATATAGTTCACGGTATCTAAGTATCGCTTGCTCTTTGGCTTTTGCCTCAAATACAACGTCTAATTTTAAACCATGATCGTTAACACGATTAAAAATATAATCACTATGTGCTTGAGGTTTAACTTTTAAATTTTCATTTAGCGCTTTTGATTCAGAAAAATGACAAGCAGGTGTTACACTACCCCAAGTTGAAGCAGCTAATTTTAAAGCTTCTTCTTCTGATTGACCTCCAGTACAGAATGTGTGATGATGATAATCAAAAACAATAGGGACACCAGTTCTTTCATAAACTTCATATAAATCTTTAACACTATACATTGATGCTTTATCATCATTCTCAAGAGTGATTCTTGATTTTACTGATTCTGAAAGCAAATCATAATTTTGACACCACCGATCAATAGCAGAAGGTTTATCACCATAAGTAGCACCTATATGAATGTTGATTTTTGACCACCGATTTCTTGGCATACCCATTAAATCCATTAGTTTACCATGCATTTCTAAGTCTATAACAGCATTTTTAACCACTCTTTCTTTTGGTGACGTAAGTATATTAAAAGGCCCGGGATGAAATGACAAACGAATGTTATTGTCCCGTGCAAAACTACCGGCTAATTCTAAGTTTTTCTTAATTTTTAAAAAGTCAGGCAATTCTTCTACTTGATACTCAGAACCCCAAGGTAATAAACAAGAAGATATTCTAAAAACATGAATATTGTTCTGTTTGTTCCACCTTAAAATAGGTAAAATATTCCCAGTATTAATTGTTGCTAATTCTGATGCATAATTTATACCTTTTGCTTTGAATGTTCTTTTTATCATACCTCTATTTGTAGTAATCTTATGATATTTTTGTAAGTGCATATTGATACATGCATAACCTAAACGAATAGTCATTGTTTCTCCTGTGTACAATTTATTATACCATATAAGAAACTTTGTTGCACTTTTCGCATACTTAAAATATGAGGGGTATTTTATGAAAAAAATAAAATATTACATTATTTGGGGGTTGTTTATGTTGTCATTAGCAGGGTTATGTTTTTTTATAATAACTAGTTTTTTTAGTTGCAATGGAAGACAAAATATAGTAGAAACAGCCAAGCCTATATTTGTTAAAGCGCATAAATCAAAGTTAGAAAATTTTGTTTTTTTAATTAAAGAAACACACGTTATATGCATACCTGATTTCGAACAAAGTTGTATAGAAGAAACAAAAGTTGTTCCCACAGCTTCAGCATCAGGTGTTGTTTTGTCATCATCAAGTTCTCATGTTTTTATTCTTACAGCAAATCATTTTTGTGAGACTAATGATATAGAAAAAATAATGGGTGAAGTAAAAATAAGAGCATTTATTGGCAAATCAAGTAGATTAACATCAATTGTAACTTATAGCGCAGGTTCAGATATCTGCCTTTTATCTGGGTTAAAATTTAAAGATGAAAATTTTAAAAACACAATAGTCGCAAAAGAAATGCCATCCATAGGTGAAGACTTGATCAACGTAGCAGCTCCTGACGGTATGGCTTCACCAAGTACAAGACTTATGTTTACAGGTAAATTTTCTGGTTGTGAAGCACAAGACTGTGTATTTACAATACCTGCTACATTCGGTAGTAGTGGTTCTGCTATCTATAATGAAAAAGGTGAATTAATCTCTTTGTTAGTCGCTGCTGCAGTAAATTTTGAAAACGTTTCAATGGGACCACATGTTACTAACCTAAATGTTTTTATTGAAACAGTTGAAGAACTAGTAGATATTTATTAGTAAACAAGGTGTCTAATGAAATTACATATTGATAAGGACTTAAATTATAACCCAGAACAAATGAAACTAGCTGGAGAGTTTATCCTGTTCTGTGCAGATAGTTTACCAATAGAGGGTGACTTTGAAGTTCACCTGGTTAATTCTCGTGATCCTCACGGTATATCAACAACTGCACTCTATGAAGTAGGAAACAATTGTTGCAAAGTTTATTGTAAGAAAAGAGCCTTAGCTGATGTATTAAGATCAGTTGCACATGAAATGACGCATATGATGCAAGACCAAATAGGTATCCTGCAAGGACCAATTAGAGATGCAGGTGGTTTTCATGAAGATCAAGCTAATTCTAAAGCCGGAGAACTTATAAAACTATTTGCTAAAAGCAAACCTGATAGAAAAGCAATATATGAATCTAAAAAATTGATTTAAGTATCACTAATGATAGTCCCTTTGAAGGGGTGCTTTATTTCACTATATTTTTTATCGACGCCTTTGCCTGCTTTATTTCTTAGCTTCCCTACAAATTTTCTAGCGTTGTTTTTTGCTAATATTCCGTCTATTTTTATAGATGGATCATTGTAAACATCAAAATGAACAGCGTCTCTCTTTTTAAAATTACCACCCCATCTTAATTTATAATCTTTATACGGTACAACGCCGTTATCTCCAATTATCTTTTCCCATTCTGCATTACTGCTAGCCATCATTAACTGATTAACTTTTTTTGATGAATCAGTCCACTTAATGTTCATGTCTATCCCTAGTCCGAAATTATGAGGAGATTTCCCAGGTGAAGCAACATCCTGACCTTGAGTTGATGTTATCCCAGCTTGTTTTGCAATTGATCTATACGCACTTGTAATTATTACTTCGTAACCTTTTTCCTTTAGCGCATTAACAAAGCCAACCAGATTATCTTTTGCAGCAGTATCCAAACTATCAAGAGACTTTGACCCTTGAACTGCACCTTTAGATATAGAATCAGTACCATCTGAAACAGTATCATCATCAAAGCCTTGATAATAATCATCAGTGTCATCAATAACTTCCAATCTTTCTCTAATTAGTTTTCTAATTTGTAATTCATTAAGTAACATTATTTATACTCCTTGATTTAATTATAAGTGCCTGCTGGGAAGTCCAAAACTAACTCAAATTTTCTGGATTTTGCCTTTATTTTTGCTCTCACTTTTGATGCTTCTATTTTATCAACGTCAGCGCTACCTGCTTTTTCCAAGAATCTACGAACAACGTTTCTTAAGTTTTCAAATTGTTTGTTTATCGGATTTCTTCTTTGCCCAGGTGCAACTCTTACATTAGAAACTATACCGCTTCTATTAGTAACAATAGTCAAATTAATAGTACCACCTGTAATTGTACCCCTAACCCGTTTAGAAATTGCTAATACTAATCTATCTGATGTAGCCGGAGGAAAACCAACACTCTCTAATGTGTTCTTTCCCGGACCTGCCAATGCAATACTTGCTTTTGGAACTAAACCACCACCTGATCTATCGATTTTTGATTGAATATCAGGCTCATCTTTTCTAACTTTTTTTCTTGGATTAGTACCACCTGAGCCACCACCGCCACCAGAAGTAGTGATCTTGCTTTTACCTGAGCCGTAAACTGTACCACCGTTAAACCCATCAGTTACATACGCCAGACAACCTATTGTATTGCCTAAGTAACCTGGATAATTAGTTATCATATCCTTTGAGACCTGAATCCATTGATACATACCACTCTGATATGTTTTTGCGTAACTTAATGTTTTAAAAGTTTCATGATTTACAAAAGTATGATTTAAGAATAATTGCCACAACTCATCAGTTTTAGAACCCCATTGACCATCCTCAGTTATCTTTTTTCCTAAACTAAATCTTTCTGAATATCTGTTCATTATGTATTGAATTCTTTTAACACTATTCCCAGATAATGAATTAGGATCGATCTTCTCAAAATTAACTTTTTCTGGTTCTACTACCTGTGGATTTTTTATTAAATTATCAATTTCATTAGTAAACGCAATTAATGCTAGTTCACTATAACATTTCTTTTTACCGTCCTTACCTTTAAAACATATAATAGCTTTATTTTTTAAATCTTGGATTGGTTTTCTAACGAAATCTTCCATGTCACCTGTATACATTAACGATTCTTCATCACTAAGTTCTTCATTGAAAACTTTGATTAAGTCCATTTTGTATGCTTCTTTAAACTTAAGTGCGGTAAGTGATAAGTCCATAAGTGAAGGCATAGCACGAATTACTTTTTCAATTTCATCTTCGTCAGTACCCATTCCCATAAAACCACCTTTTGTAGCTCTCCAGAGTCTTTTAGACATTTTCTCATGCAACCCCATAACATCGTTATAATGTACGAAGGACGGAAACCCAGCTAATTCAGCTTCCATTCCAGCTTCCTGCATCTTCTTTTTTGTTTCATCCTCAACTTTCTTCAGTTGCTCATTTGTTTGCTTAGCCCAAGAACCGTTTAGAATAGCTTCAATGTCACCACCAACATCACCCTCATCAAGTAGAATATAAGCTAAACCTGCACCAATTGCAACAGTTGCTAAAATACCCCAACCTACAGGATTAGATATTCCCATTAGGCCACCTGCTGCTGATGCCGTTGTCATATAACCACCTGCAACTGCAGGTGCATAAAAACTTGTAGCTAACGCAGCAGCACCTGATGCAGAACCAACGTTAGCAATTGCCAATCCAGTACCAATGGCAGCTGCTCCAGCTACTCCACCTGCCGCGGCAACGGCCACATCGCCTGCTATCTCGCCACCAGACTGTTCGTATTCTGATGATTTTTCTTGAAGTAATCTTTTTCTAATAACTTTTCTTAGTTCAGCTTCATTTAAAAACATATATGATCCTATTTTATTTGCTAGCAAATCCAGCTATTTGTCGAGCTAAATCAGCTCCTGTACCTGATCTTTCTTTATCATCACGTTGTTGAAGTTCATCAGCACCTTTATCCATTGCAGCATCAATACCTAAACCTGCTGCACCTGCCAAAGCACTTCCTGTTGCTATAGCTTTTAAATCTTTACCTGCTTCACCTTGATAGACACCTCGATATAAAAAGTCTTTTAATCCATCATATCCGCAAAAAATAGCCTCAATTTTAGGCTCAATCATTGGCCCAATAAAACTATAAATAATTTCATTTACAATTTCTCTTCCTGCTGCTTTAACCAAAGAACCCATACCTGAATCAAATCTCTTGAGTATTTCAGGATTAGATATTGTTTCTTCGCCTGTAACAGCAAAATAAATCATCTCTAATAATTTACGACCTTGCATTTCAGTAATTGTCTCAATTCCTGCTCTAGCTACCAATGCAGGAATCTCTTTACACCGACCTTCATCAAAGTATTTACCCATGCCTAAGATTTGAAACTCTTCTAAGAAGTTAATTAAAAAATTATAAACAATACTCTTTTTATCAATGCCTATTGCATCAGCAATATATTCTATAGCTGTTTGTTTAAAAGCACTAACCATACCTCCACCAAAGATATCCATTATTCCTGCTTCAATTATCATCGGTGAATAACCTTTTGCGCTTAGTTCACTATTAATAAGCTCTATTTTTTCTAACATTAAAACTTGATGCTCTACTAATAGTTTTTGTTCTGTTAACGATTCACAAATCAGTTTTCTAATATGCTGTCGTTGTTGTTGGGTCACTTTCATTACTTATGCTCCTGATTTAAACTCTATTGATTCTTTATAAGATATACTTAGTTATACTTAATAATTAACCATGTATTACATAAATATCATAAAATTAACAAAATTATTTGCTGAATAAAAAATAGGAGAATACAGTGATGAAAATAACAAGAAAAGATATTAAAAGCGCATTATCTTTAATACTAGAGAATGTAGATCAAAAATATATCAATACTAACGGAGAAGAGTTAAAAACTCGACTTCCAATACTATCTGAGCAGGAAGAAGATAAAAGAAAATCTGGTAGTTTACCACCAGAACCAGATAAAACTGAAAAAACAAAAACTACAGATAAAACTGAAAAAACAAAAACTACAGATAAAACTGAAAAAACACCAGCTAGCACTGAAAAAACTCCTAAAAAAACAATGATAACAGTAATTCAAAAAATGATCGGCGCAGATAAAATTGATGGGCAATGGGGACAAAAAACATCAGATAGCTGGGTTAAATGGATATCTAGTGAAAAAGGAATGGAAAGCATTTCAAAACTTGCTACTAAAAGAAACGTAACCCTGAAAGAATCTAATAATATGACAAAACTAGAAATAAGAAGTGTTCTTGAATCTTTCATACCGCAGCTTAGTGAAGAAACTAAAGAAGCAAAATCATCACCGGCAGCTAAATCAAGTGAAGCTAAAACTGGAACTACTCTTTCAAATGAATTAAAAGCATACATCAAGAAAAATAAAGGATCAGCAGCTACAATTGCTAAAGATTTGAAATATAAAGGCTCACTAAGCGGTGTCTATAATATGGTAAAAGACTTGGAAAAGCTTTCTACATCTAAAGACGCCTCTATCGATGATGACAAAATTAAAAAAAGTGACAATACAATAGAACCAGTGACTCGTGAAGATCTTAAGAAGGCGATCAATGTCTCCACAAAAAAGCCTACTAGTACAAATGCAAAACATTCACTTAGTGCAATACCTCTTGAATATGTTAATGGGTCTCCCCCTTTAAACCCACAAGGGCTAGCCTCCGGTCCATCCCAATGGCATGAAAATGTCCCAGTATTCCTTGCATCTGGTACAGGAACTAGCGAATATTTTAACGCTCAAGGTAAAACTATTAATAGTAATTATGATATTGTAGTTAAGTTGGGAACATCATTAAAAGCAACAGTAAGCGATGTAACGTATGATGTAATTGACGTATTTATTGACGGTACCTTAGGATATAATGCAAAACTTAAAAATTATACTGCAATCAAAAAATCAGGCAAGATTTACTTAGTACCCGTTGGTGATATCGTATCTATTAACGCAGGTAAACACGAATTAACGAAGATAAATGAATCAGCATCCGAAGCTAGAAGATTAAGTGATATATTACACAAATATAATATTATATAATGTTATTCAAATTTCAATAACATAGTAATAGTCAGACTCTGGTCTGACTTTTTTCTTTGAATAAGGTCGACACTTAAATACTTCTAGTATTTTAAAGTTCTTATCTAAAAAAATAATAGTCAATGCAATACTAGTATACTCCATTGTAAAATAGTTGTTGACAGCTGTATTATATACAAATAACATACCACACTTATTCGGTAGTTTTCTTAACTTCGATAAACCTAATTTTTTCTTTGCGTAAGTGTCAGCAACTGCCAAAGTATATTTCTTACTCTTTATCGTTAACTTTACTTTTCTATAACGTTTAAACATATCATGAAAGTGCAACACTATCTCCCGTATTGTATAATATAATTATAGACCAGGAGAAAAAATGTTAATACTACTACTAACAATAGTTACAGCACAAGCAGACGAATTATACAAAAAATATAATTGGGAAACATATCCAGTAATTGAAATATGCCCTGAATCAAATATATCAGTTAAAGAAGTACAAATTGCAATGGATTACTGGGAACTGGAAGTAGATTTTGATTACGCTGGTATCAAAAAAGTCTCTAACTGCTCAAGCAAAAAAGAAAATACAATACAAATTACAGACGGAAAAAAAGTATCGGGTAATGCACTAGCAAACACAGCAGTTCATACATACACTTGGAGTGATCAACTTAATAAACACTACGTTGATTATGCTTTAATTAGTATACCTGTTGATCCAAAATACCCAGACTACCAACAAACACTAATTACACACGAAATGGGCCATGCTATTGGATACGGACACTCTCATCACGAAATAATGAAACCATCAAAATAAGCAATTCATATAACACAGATAGTACAAACACAGTGAGTTAGACCGTAGACATAGCAATGGGAACACGCAGAGTATAGCAGTGTTAACCAAAAATACGGAATGATATATAATGTGGGTAAATGAGAAAGAAGCAATAGAGACAACCCTAGAACCTCGAAAACAATACTTCTAATTTTTAATATATTGTGGTATGAAAAACAAAAAAGGATTGGCATTAGTGATGCCAACCCTTCTTATTTGTCTACTTACAATTAAGCTTACATGGATAGGGGTGCAGTTGCTTCCGTTGCTTCCACTTTTCCATCGATATAAGAGTTGAGAAAGTTCTGGAACGCCTTCGCTTCTTTAACAGTCATAGTAATTTGTGAACGTGAAGTAGCATAAGAATCTACTGGATTAGTAACAATAGATACTGTATTTGACCCTACTTTATGAGACACTGTGTCACGACTGATGTTGAAATTGAAACGTTTGGTTCTTTTTGACTTTGTAAATTGCATGTATTTTCTCCTGTTTTATACGTGCGATTGGATGTAATTCCAATATATACATTATACTACATGCATAAAAGCTTTACAAAATATTAAGAAAATTTATGATATAATTTACAGAGCGATTACTGTTTGTGTAGACCAATCAAATAAGATCGACATAAATTATAGTGTGAGCAGCTAAAATAGTTGTAGCGTTCTTAAAAGTATTAGAACCCACCGCCGCGTGTGCTATATCAATCTTCGCAGCTTTTTTTGACTTTACTATTACATCCCAGTCTGTTGTCTCTTTTAAAACAATAGAATTATCTGACCATTCAGCTGTCATTCCGCTGCAACCAACTGTTACGACGTCACCAGACAATATCACCTCACGCTCGTCCGGATATGATGACAAACCCTCCACGTAGAGACCTTTATTCTTCTTATTACTGATGATTAGTATAATACCACCCTCATTATATTTCTGCTTCCCCAAAGACCCGGATCCGGCGGAAAAAGTTGTACCAGTACTGGGTGTAATAGACGATGAAGCGAGAACACCCAAGCTAAAAATAGTTCCTGTTCTCACCCATGAATTTAAAGTATTATAGCCAATACCTGACAAGCCTCGATATAATGTCGTTATAGATAAACCTGTAGTAGATGAGTGAGACGAAATTCTGGCCAGCTTCATTAGCAATGATCTAGAAGTCGCGTAGTCACTTTGGGTTGGTTTCATATTCATATCTGCAGGGTTTTTTATCGATAAAAAGTCCCTGAAACTATCGCCACCCACACCCAGATCGCTGTAGATACCCTCTGCTTTATCTGGTTCAAATATTTCAGGTCTTCTTACAGTTGCAACACTAACTCCCGTAAATAGCGCAACAGCGACACCAAGCGTTTTAAGCGTATAATGGAGCTGACGTGGATGCATGTTGAGATCTGATGACATTTTGTCGATATCACTAGACTTTAAACTCTGACTCGAGCCAGCTAGCCTGTCGTTTATGTAATTATTTATCAAGGCCGCGTCATTGACTAAGTTCTTGTTACGATTACGCAATTGTATTGGCATTACATTCGCTCCTTCATCTTCTCTAGAATTTCTTTCTGTGCTGCAGCATAATCAGGCTGTGGTATTTCTATCATATCGAGGTTAGCAAATGCTGATTGATAAACTGTTCGTTCATCGTCATCCACTTTGTCATCAAAGATAGCATTAATATCAACTGTAGCTTGTGGACTTTTTTGTGTGTTAAGAAACTCTAGAATTAATTTGTTTAATTGTCTTTGAGAAATTTTCATGATATAGACTACCTTTTATTGTTAATTTGTTATAAACTATTATTTACAATTACAATGTTGTAACAGTTTGCGTAGACCAATCAATCAAAGCAAACGGCGTATATGAGTTTTCTATATATATCGGCCTAGTATCTGACCAAACCAGTGACCCGTTTAAATATATGTTGATAGTTACATCATTCGGACCTGAATATACAGAACCAGGATAATCGTGAACGTATACTGTATACACCCCGTCAGTTTGCGGTGCGTATATATTAATGTTCTCAGGACCTGCACCAGGGATATCGTCGATATCCAGTCTTGGATTATCTTCTGTTACTCCCATTAGTCCCCAGTCTAAGCCAACCCATGCACAATTAGCATAATAACAATCAGAATTAGTCTCGAGTATTCCAGAAGGTGCTAATAGATGCAAATCCATATCATCACCTGAGTGCTGCCAAAACATCTCAACCCAAAGATTTTGTGATGGGATTGCTTCTAACGAAACTCTGCAGCTGTCTGACAATCCCAATTCGTTCATTACAGTTAGTTCTCCGACATATTCACCTGCTAGATCAGCATAGAAGTCTGAAATATATATGCCTGAGTTGAAAGGTAATAATGCTGCTGAGCCCTCTGGCTGCTCTACTAATTCCCAATAGTATGAAACAATAGTATTTCCTGATGTGTCATAAGAGTTTGATCCGTCAAACGTTGCAGGTGTAAATGGCGGAGTGACTGGATTCGGAGCTACTGAACAAACAGCAACAGGAGCAGACTCATCAATTTGATTATCACCAGTTTCTTCAATTCCAGTATCTATTGTTATATCTTCTGTATCTGTTATATCTTCTACTATTGTCTCATCAGTTATATCATCGAGCTCTTTCTTTTCAGAAAGTTGATATTCTGAACATGCAGTCAAGCAGTATAAGAAAAAAAATCGATTAATCATTAGCGCCTCTTGTTAATAATTATTACTTGGAATTACTTCATATGTATAACAT
>TARA_R110000823_G_scaffold98802_3_pt1 | contig 11380 bp, 11 predicted proteins | sample TARA_R110000823 | Tara Oceans TARA_R110000823 (sample SAMEA4397722) | marine metagenome | biome: Polar Biome; feature: [DCM] deep chlorophyll maximum layer (ENVO:01000326); material: water (ENVO:00002006), including particulate matter (ENVO:01000060) such as... | depth 20 m | reverse complement strand
TTACATTACCGCTGATACTGACAGACCCACTAACTGGCTGTGTTGAACCAGAACCGTCAACTGTTAAAGTTCCAGCCGCCGAGATAGGCTGAGTAGCCTGAAAAAATGTACCTGACACTGGCTGTGTTGAACCAGAGCCATCAACAACAACGCTACCAGACACAGACACCGACCCACTAACTGGCTGTGTTGTCGCTGATCCGTCGACAAGTAGGGCAGTGGCTGCCGAGATAGGCTGAGTAGCCTGGAAAAATGTACCTGACACTGGCTGTGTTGAACCAGAGCCATCAACAACAACGCTACCAGACACAGACACCGACCCACTAACTGGCTGTGTTGTCGCTGATCCGTCGACAAGTAGGGCAGTGGCTGCCGAGATAGGCTGAGTCGCCTGATAGAATGTGCCACTAACTGGCTGTGTTACTGCTGATCCGTCCACTAAAAGTGCTTTGGAGGCATTGACTTTCATACGCTCCATACCTGATTCCGCCGAATTTAATGCTAAAACTGTAGTTGAACTCATTTTCTATATTTACTAAAATATAAAAAATTTAAAAAATTAAATTTTAAATTGATTCATAAAAACCTAAATAATATAATATTACACAATGACGGCATATATGGCAAAAGCAAAAACAGATAGTTGGTCTACCCCTACACATATTTATAATGATTTAAATGACCAGTTTCATTTTAATAGTTTTGATCCCTGTCCACTAAATGATGACCCTAATATTAATGGATTAGATATAGAGTGGGCTGATTCTACCTTTTGTAATCCACCCTACAGTAGATTAAAATCTACTATAAAACATGGAATGGGTTGGGTTGAGAAAGCCCACATAGAATGTTTAAAGGGTAAAACAGTGGTTTTATTACTACCAGCCAGAACAGATACACAGTGGTTTCACGATATAATTTTAAAAAATAATTATGAAGTTAGATTTGTAAAGGGTAGACTATGTTTTGGCGGTAGTAAATTTTCAGCCCCATTTCCATCAATGGTTATAATTATGACTAATTAAAAAAAAATTTGATTGTTTATTTGTTAAAATAATCACAGAATATAATAAACAAAATGACCACACAAGATTTATATGATATTGATGGAGAATACAACCAGTATGACTGGTATGACGAAAAATGCTATTACAGAAATAAATATGAGATAGTTAATAACCTCCATATATTAAAACCATTAACAAGTGAAAAAACCCTATGGGCCCACGCTAAACTATTGGGGGCATTATTAAATAGTAATGTTGTGGGGACTGAATTTATAACCAATCCAGATATAGGTGAAATTATTAACTATGTAAAAAATATACCTAATTTAAATACCAGAGCTAATACAGCCTGTGCTATATCTCTTCTATATCAAACCTATCCATCTTCCAGTCTTAATATTAACGTGGTTTATGAAATGAGAGAATTAATTACAACCACTAAAATTGCAATAGATTTAGAAAGTGATAAAAACAAAAAAACTGAAGTCCAAGAACAAAACTGGGTTAGCCATAAACAAATCCAAACATTAATTAAAAAACAGATAGAAGTGTCTATAGAGATTATGAACAATGGTTTTAGTGGTAAAAAATCCACTGTTAAACAGGTCCAGTCTTGTATTATACAGTGTTTATATATGCTAGACCCAGAGAATCCACCAGTTAGATGTGATTATTGTATGAAGGTTTTATATGGGACCCAAAGAATTTCAGCCTTTTGTGGTTCTAATGAAAAACAAAATTATTTGTTAGTTAATAGCAACTCCATGACCTTTGTGTTTAATACCTATAAAACAAAAAAATACTATGGTAGAAAAATATTTAGGGTAGGAGACCAATTATATCCTATTTTAAAATTATGGTTAAAATATAAATCCAATCCAGTAGATTTGTTAGAGAATACCAGAAATGCTCCATTGAACCCTAACAACTTAGGTAAATATATTAGTGATGCCTTTGCCCCTCTAAATAAAAAATTAACAGTAGATACTCTACGCCATATATTTATTAGTGATAGGGTTAATTTAGGAAACTCCAAAAAATATGCCCAGTTAATGATGCATAGTAGAAGTGAACAATCAGTTTATTGGAAAAATCAGGATTAACTATTTCATATCATCAGTATAGGATTTTTGCCTACAATTATAATAACCCATCGACATATTTTGCTTAGCCTTTTTTTTCTCTTTTTTTGCTACTGCTACAACCTTACCTCCAGATTTATCAAAAATGGTATCCACTGCTAGTTGTTTCTCTTTTTTTTCTACTTTATTTTTAACTTCAACTACTTCCATTGTAAAATGCTTCACTTTATCCATATTTTTAAATTTTCCCATTTATATATAATTATATTATTTAATAATATAGAATGTTAATTACTTTAAAATCCAATGTTTTTGATGATCCTGCAAATCCAGGCACTGGTAGTGAAGATAATTTAAACCAGGCAAACCAATTTACTAACTATTTTCCTGGTTCATTAATTTTAAAAAAAAATAGCAGTGTAGCACTACTAAATATGACCTATAATATTAAAGAGGGGTTTATTGTTCCACCTGGGGGTGCTACACTTATTTTATATTTACCCCCAGATAATTTACCTATTACCAAGACCGTACCTGGCGGATCCTATACTGGTCCAGAACTTGCTACGGCTATACAAACCGCCATACAGACATCGGCTCGCTTACTAGCAAGTGAATATGCCTGGCCTGCAAATGGATTTTTATGTTCCTTTGATACTAATAAAAGTGAATTTAATATAGATATTAAATGGAATCCTGGACCAAATGACGAGACTATAGTATCTACTCAGAACTTAGCGACTTTGAACCCAGGGGGTGGAATATTAGGGGGCTTGATAAGGAATCCAACAGCGGCGGCTACAGCATACGAGGCTCTCTATTACAAAACATCCATACTCCAAAATTTTACTACTGCTACTATTGTTAGCCAATTTGCAGGACAAGATTATCTAATGAATGGAATGGGTTTAAATATTTCCTCTCTAACTCAAGATAATGCATGGTTCGGCGTATATGAAATCCAACACCCAGCTGGATCAGTGGGAGTTAGAACCAGGGCGGTTTTAGCACATAGCACTTTAAATAGTTTAGATAATGCCAACATAGCACTCGGTTTTACTCCTGGACCTAATAATAGTTCATTGGTTGTTGCCTATGAACGCGGACCTTTAGGAGGTGTAGCCCAAGCCCTTACTTTTACAAATACACAGACCGCATTACCCAATGAAGTATTTAGAATTTTAGTTCCAGTTCAGTATGCCTCCCAACCAGATACCCACGACTACGCAATTTACCAAAAATTCCAGAGTGGGGTATGGCAGACGATGGATTTAAACCCAGCTTCAGCCTCTATACGCTATAAGATTAATGCTACAGATAAAGTATTTTTTAGGGGGGTGATAGAAGATCCAGCGATTATAAACCAAATACCTGTTACAACTAATATAGCGAGTAGAGTTGGAGGAATTAATATTGCTGGACTTTTTTACCAAACACCTGGCACAGAATATTTTGCTGGTGAACGAGTTTTAATAGAAGCACCCAATGGGGCGGTCACCTCCGCAACTGGTTATATATCCAGTGTAAATGCTACTGGTGGGATTACAGGGTTAGTTTTAGAATATATAGGAGAAAATTATAGTAATGGTATGGTTAATTTAACGGTAACTGGATATGAAAGTGGACAGGCAGACGCCAGAGTTAGTATTACTGCTATTACCAACCACGCAACAATAGCATCAGGAGGCAGTGGTTATGTTGTAGGTGATGAATTTAGGCAAGTGGGAGAAACCAATGGAGTCCGTATTAAAGTTGTAACCGTAGTTGCTGGTGCTATAACAGAATTTTCGGTTATTGAGTCTAGTAGCCCTGCCAGACCTTATACACCTGGCAACCAAATGTTTTTTAGTTCCAATGGAGGAGCTGGAACACAAGCCCAAATATTTTTTAGAGGGGTTAGAAATTTTTACCCATATATGAAAAATTTAAGAGTTAATGGATATGTTAATCATACTACAGCCTTACCAGATAATGTATCAAATCCATTAGGATTACACCAGAAGGCAAGATTAGAAGCATCTACACTTGGTCCAGTTATAGGATTATCAGGAACCACAAACGCACTTATAACAATGCCTGGAGAAACTGGAGCGGTTCTTGATCCTATACCAACACAAGCTACACCGACAAACCGTATAGCAAATAATTTATTAGTTCATATAGATAGTTTTCCCATTACATCATATCATAAAAATGGGCAAGGTAGATGTATATCCGCATTACCATTTGGGGAGGGATCAACGCATGGTTTGTTTCACGATAGAGCTTATAATTTAACCTATCATAGTTTAGAAAATAAAAAAGATGAAAACCATAACGAAATGCGTGTTAGAATAACGGACGCAGAGGGCAACCTACTACAAGGACTACAGCACCCAACTGTTCTAAATTTGGATGTACGCCCTACTAGTTTATAATATATATATATATATAGCCAGATGGGGTTAATTAAATGGATTTGTAAAAGATTTAAATGCACCAGCAACTGTATGATCAATGGTGAAATTCCAGATGATATACAGAGTATAGACCTTTCTAAATATATATTAAAACCAGATGATCTTAAACTATTAATGAAAATTCAGACCAAGCGACCTTCTATACACAATTACAAACATAGTTTAAATAGAACAAGAGTTGCGAAAATTTAAAAAAATAATATAGTTTATATCAATGGATAATATAAACTATTTTACTGGTGATAAAGAGGAAGATGATATGGTTATGTTTTTAATATTAAAAGGGGTAGAATTTAAAAGTGGGACGGTTAGGAGAAATATGTACAAAAATTTAAAGGCAAATCCTGGCGGTTCTATGTTATACGGTTTAACGTGGAAATCATATTTATCTAAAGAGAAATCACGAACTCCCAGCAAATATAAAGGGTTATGCCATACAAAAGTGATGGACGACTATCCAGATCTTGAGATTATATTTAAACAATATAGAGATAAATATTTTCCACATTTTGATTATAAATCGGTACAAATGAACCATAATTTTAAATGCCCACCCCATAAGGATTCATCTAATATAGGATATTCTATTCTATGTGGTTTTGGAGATTATGAGGGCGGAGAGTGTTGTGTTGATTTTGATGGAAATATAAAAAAATATGATGTTAGATATGATTATTTAAAATTTAATGGTTCTAAATATACACACTGGGTTGAACCATGGAAGGGTGAACGCTACACGCTAGTATATTTTGATAATTTAAGTAATCGGCAACTAACTCTTAGAGAGAAACTAATCAAATGTAACAGTAACTGATTCTCCAGTCCTCTTTTCATATCCAGTTACCTTTCTACCCTTATCAAACATACCCTTTCTAGGCGGTTTGTACCTTGTTGATTTAGGAATATACATAGCTTTCTCCCAATCATCTCTTTTATTTACTTCTATTTTACAATAGTAATCCCTCAAAAAATCCATATTTTTTTCTTTATGAAGAGAAGCATAGATTTTTTGATACATTAGCAATCTCTCTTTATTTTTTTTATAATAATCCCTATTATATTCAGATAGTTTTTCTCTATCTAAATCTATGGGTTTAGTTTTAATATAGGCTCTGGTCATCTATATATTAAAACTAAGATAATTTTAAATTATTATAAACGAATATATATATAGAAGAAATGGGAGCGTTTATGGCTACATTGGGATATAATGCGGAACACGAAGGGATGGGCGGACCTGGTAGTGATCCAGAGGGTACAGGAACAAGCCAGGGCGACACAACTGGAGAAGGCGATACGCCAGGGGGCTTACCTGGACCAAGAATGATCAGGGATCAAAATTTCCAACAGCCTAAGGATACTTTAAAACTAAATTACGTAGCACCAGCACTGGCATACTCGGCTCCACCTCAGCAAACAGATATACAGAATAATTTTAGCACCAGTTCCCAGTATGCTCAAAGATATGGTTTATCAGGTAGAACTCATTTTTAATTTATTTAATTTTATTTAATATAAAAAATTATATTAAATAGAATATAGAAGATGTACAAGCCCAGTCAAAATATGCCCTTAAATTCTTTCCAAGTGGTTTCCCCTTGTGAAAACCAAACCAATTTTCGTGCTGGACAAATAATTAGATTTGTTATCCCACGCTCAATAGGTTATTGGGACCCACACACGAGTAGACTTCAGTTAGAAGTTGCTACAGAAAATAATAATTTTAAAATGTGTTTTGCCCACTCTTGTGGTGTTGCTTCATTGATAGATATGGTCAGAGTTAGCCAGAATGGTATAGTTTTAAGTGAAACCACTGAGTATGCTACTCTTAATAATTTATTTACTTTATATAGTGATTCTTTAAGTATTAAACAAAGAAACGCAACCCAGAATGGTGCAAGAGATTTAGTTCTAGGACCTAACCTGGGCGATGGCACACTTTTCCCAGTATACAACCAGGCAGGTGGTGCTTTTGGTCCATTACAGCGACAGCAAACTACTTCAGGTGCTATATTAGGAGAGTGTATTAATGGAGATGGTAGTTTAGTTATGGACCGCACATCAACCAAATATCAGTTAGAAATGCGTGGTGTTGGTATATTTGAACTATTAAACGCAGTACCTTCTATTGCTATAGGGGATATTTTAATTGAGATTAGATTAGTTAATTTTAATAAAGATGCGTTGATGGTCCACCCCTGCTCCGCTATACCACTCGTGGGTGCCGCCCCTGGTGGAGGCGATACTATTACTTTAACCCCACCTTTTAATGGTTTCAGTAATTTAGCCGATAGTCCATTTGTTACTGGTATGACCGTCCAAGTGCGTGATGCCAATGGTGCTGGGGTCGCAGGGTCCGCAGACCAATTAATAACAGGAATGGCACAAGCCAACAATGGTAATATAACTATAACTGGGGCTGGTTCTTTCGGTGCCAACGCAAGTGAAGCGTTAATTATTAGCAGAGGTATTTCAGTGAATGGAGCCGCAGTATCCCCCACCCTAACAGATAATACGGCGTTTGTTGTTAGTCGTGCCTCGTTATTGTTACAGGTGGTTAGCCCTCCCCAACAGTATGTTCAGGAAACTGCCAATAAAGTGGCTCAAGATGGTTTAGTGTTAGATTTAAATACCTATACTACTTATAGAACCAGTATAACTGCTGGTATAAATAATGTAACTTGTGATATTCCAGCAATGATGAGTAGGGCAAGGGGTATTTTATCCGTTCCACGATTAAACAACAATAATGGTGAATTTAGTGGCTATACACCAAATAACATTAGCAAATCCAATATCTTAGGTCAGTATCAACAGCTTTTAAGATATAGAACTCAGATAGGTGAATTATATTATCCCAATCAACCAGTTCAGTTAGACCAAATGGTTAAACAATCAATTACTCATTTTTCAGCCCAGCATATAGTTGAACTAGAAAAATGTTTAAACGCTTGTAAAATTCCAATGCGTAGTTTATTATCTACTAAACAGAATTTCGTGATTCCAAGAGTTTTAGCAAAATATGGTGCCAGTGTGAACCTGGAGAAAGGTATCCGTTTATATTTAGAATATAGCGGAGCTGGTAGCACTGTGCCACTTGATGTTGTAACTTATGTAAATCATATTAATAGAGTTATGATTTCACCAATGGGACTAGAGGTTTTATCTTAATTTTAAAAAAAAAAAATATTAAATAATATATAGAATGAATAGTGTTAGTGTTCAGCAAAAAAGGTTTATTAGAATAACTCCATCCAACAATTCGAGTGGGGGTTTTTCTCCAGATGGTTCACAGCCAATAATAAGGTTTTCGGTAGCAGATACAATGGCAACCGCAGATATGTCCCAAGCCAGGGTTAATTTTAAACTAAGAGTATCTCGCACTGGAGATGGCGGAGCATCAGTTAGTTCAGTAGATGATTTTAATATAGATAAAGCCGTGAATGGATGTGCGGTCTTTGACCAAGTTATAGTTTCATCCAGACGCTATGGCAATCAGATAGAATCGGTTCATAATTTAGGGCGATTAAATTCTTCGTGGTATACCAGTTTATACTCTCCTAAACAAATGGCAACCAATGTTAATTTAAATTGTCGGTCTATCGGCAAGGGTAATTATGGATTAAAAAATTATTCGGCTTCAGGACTTGGACCAGCAACCACGAATCCTGCTAATATTATCCAGAGAAAATACCTAATTACAAATAATACCAACACACAGAATGCTGGTGCTATATCACAGAGAGGCTGGAATCAGGGAACTGGTGTCGTGACAGGGGCAGGTAGTTTAGCCACAGTAGGGCAGGCAACATCGGCTGGTTATTTAGATTTTAGTGTCCCATTACATTTAGGTTTTTTCCAATCCACAGATGTAAACCTCAACCAAGTAGGCGGTTTAGAGATAGTTTTATATTTGGATCAAACCAGAAATTTGTTCTATGGGGGTGATTATAACGCACAAACTACTTATCAAATAACAGATGTTAATCTAACCATACCTTTACTTTACTACAATTCCCAGCAGATAGCAGCCCAAGCCCAACAGCAACAGAGCGTTCTATCCTTTATGTATTGGACTTCAGTGTATAGTGTTTTGGATTCTACTTTTAATTCTATTGCTCATCGTCTATCTCTTAAAGGTTTATTAAGTGCAATCCATAATATGCAACCTACAATATCAATTAATAATAGTGCTAGGGACAACCATGCTTTATATAATCCTGGTATTAGACTTTTAACTTTCCTTAGAGATGGTGTAAAAAATCCTTATGAAAAGAGTATGATTCCAAGTGAAAACAGAGCCTTATCAGTAGCAAATAAATCGTGTACTTATCCAGAAATATTAAATGAATATTTATCAGCATATAGAAATCCCAGAGATATTAATTATACACAAATTATTCCAGATAATATTGTTGGTCGCGGTTCAGTCGTGGAGGGTGTGTTTGGACTTGGTCAAAATTATGATCCATCGGCAGGGGCTGGTATAGATGTTAATGGCACAATTTCGTATGATATAGAGAGTAAGTTGGAAGATATAACAACGCCAGACGCAGCTGGAACAGAACCATACGCCTTTTATTCATACTATTTAAGTCGCCAGGACTATGTTGTTACACCCCAGGGTATGAGTTCGGTTTAAATCGATAGATAAAAAAAAAAATTAAATTTTATTTATAAATAGTTTTATATTATATAGTATATAATATGAATCCTATGAGTCAAAATGGAGGGCAGAGTATGATACCACAAGTTTTACAACAGAATGGGTCTACAGACGAAAACCAGGACACAATTTTAACTACAGTTAGACTTGAACCAAACGCCAGTTCGCAAATTAGTAGTGTTTTTATTTTACCTAAAAGTGGTTCAGTATTAGATAGTAATTCATCTTTAGTGTGGAGTGTGGCTTGGGACCAGTTTAATCCAGCACAGGTATTAAATGGTGCGGCAGGACCATTGGATCAGGCTGTTATTCCTAAAACATTTAGTGGCTGTTTAAATTCTATACGCAGGGCAAGAATGTATGTGGGTGGACGACTTTTATTTGAGAATCCAGATGTAGCCCTTATAGCCCATATTCATAAACTTTCTACCAATCCAGATCATTATCAGGAGGTAGAAGATTGTAAATTAGGCTCTCAGCATGGCGTTCAGATAGAGGGAATAGTTGATTTAATATTACCAGAAAATCGTGGTAAATACCAGACAGGAACAGATGGTTGGATTGCATCAGGTAATGGAGTTGGAGGTGTTGCTAATCCTACACCTGCCGTAGATAGGAACGACCAGCTTAATAGAGTGGTCGGCTCCTACTCTTTAGTCCCAGTATCTAATTTTAGTTGGGAGGCAACCCTTCTTCTTAGTGATGTATTCCCAGCACTTAAACATTTACAATTACCAGTTAAATTTTTAAAAGATGAATGTAGAATTGAGATTGATTGGGAGACGAATTTTAATGAAACATTAAATCCAGTATCCAATGTAGTGAACGCCTTAACTATTGGAAATCAAACACTGAGTATCCAGAATCCACTTTTATATTTAGATTATTTAACCTACAATGAAGAGGTAGAAGCAGGACTGGCAATGGCGAGCCAAAATGGTATTGTAATTCCATATAGAGAAATGAATTTAATTTCTAAACAACTACCATCAAGCAACACAACCAATGATAGTCAGGATATATTTTTGGGTTTCCAGGGTAAACTATTAATGAAAATATATGTTAGTCATAGATTTGCTAATACTGGTGTAACTGTTGTTAATCCAACCGCCCCCCTTTCAGGTGTTATGGCTTACCAAGCATTCCAAGGCAGGTGTAGGAGTGATATGGGAGAAAATATGAAATATAATTTAATTATTAATGATTTACACATCCACGATGCTAAGGTTAATACAGCCTCCCAGCAATATTCTTATCTATCAATGACCGCCGAGAATCCTATATTTGCTTTCCCTAATAGTTTTGATTTTAATTCTATTTATAATAGAACGGCGAATAATGGTGGGGCCCCTGGTGGACCAGCAGCTAGTGATATATCAAGTTCTAACTATGAAGTAGGGGGTAGACTTGTAGCAGATACTAATAATGGTGCATCCGCATCCAATATTAGAGATGGTATTATGGGAACACAGGCTTTTATAGGATTTGATTTATCCAAATATGGTGTAGAAGGTGGTTTAAACGCAGCCAACGCTGGTTTCAGAGTGGGTTCAACTCCAATCATATTAAATATAGAACAGGACGGTGGCATAGCAGCCAGCCGACAATTATTACCTAAACAGGTGGATGTGATTTGCGAATCCATTAAAATGCTCCAGATTAGAAATGGTATGGTTGATGTTATGGATTCATAAAAAAAATAATTATATATTTTTTATCTAAAGTATAGATATTTAATTATTGTGTTAATGTACAATTCCAATTACAAAATTCATTATTCTCTCTATTATCATAACAGGTTTGGCATATATAGGCTTCTCCATCATCTTTAGTCATTATATAACTATTAGGCTCATATTTTGTTGGACAACCACAATCATATTCTCCATCATTATCACTAGGTAAATCTTCGGTGTCATAGTCTGTGTCAGTTTCTGGTTCAGTGTCTGGTTCATTAGAGCGGTCTACTGTAAAATCAATAGATTTAGAATTTTGAGAAACCCACCTAATAGTTTCCATACTAATAGATGGATCACAATAATCATAAAATTTTTCATAACAATCTCCGCATACATAGTTTTCTTCTACACACTGAATATTATTATTAATATTATGATCTAACAATTTAAAACAACAACTACAAGATTCCATAGAGTTTAGGATAAC
>TARA_R110000823_G_scaffold18618_2_pt1 | contig 11392 bp, 20 predicted proteins | sample TARA_R110000823 | Tara Oceans TARA_R110000823 (sample SAMEA4397722) | marine metagenome | biome: Polar Biome; feature: [DCM] deep chlorophyll maximum layer (ENVO:01000326); material: water (ENVO:00002006), including particulate matter (ENVO:01000060) such as... | depth 20 m | reverse complement strand
GCTATAAGCGGGGCAGTGATGGCTAATCTGAGGAAGTACAACTCGGCACCTCCGGTGTGGTTCATAGACATCAACTCTCTGCCAGTTGAGCTTGAAACCGATGCCTTGATGAGTCAGGCCGCTTTTCAACGGTCCTGCATAGAGCAAATAAATTTTATGCCTAAGTCGTTAGTTAAACTTTCTTGGGAAGGAAAGATAAACGCTTTGCTGCAAGAAATGCTCACGACAGACGGTTCCATCATGGAAGTGTCGCAAGATGCCAGTGTTACTGGGCAATTTTATGATCACCTCGAAGACTTTTGCTGCGGAAAACAACAGGCCACAGATAGGGACGAAATCCTTCTCCGGCGTCCGTACACCGATGAGGATGAGAGCCGAACTTATTTTCGACTTAAAGATTTTGAAACGCACTTGAAAAAGAATAAGTTTTTTGAGTTTAAGTCTCACAAGATTGCACAGCGTTTACGCGACATCAATGGCCGAGCTACTTCGGTAAAAATAAAAGGTAAAAGTGTTCGAGTTTGGTGGGTTCCGGCCTTCACTACGCCCGTCGAAATATTTCCTGCGGCATTGTCTTTGAAAAAGGAACAACCGTTTTGAGCGAATCAGTACAGGAAAAAATTAAGTTGGACATTCAAAAGTTTTTAGATAAGGGGGGCCAGATACAGAAGATTCCTCGGGGTGTCTCGGCGGAAAAAATCATTGATCTATCTACAAAACATTGGAAAAAAAAGAATGTTTAGAATCTTTGGACCTCCCGGCACGGGAAAAACCACTAAATTGTTGGACATGGTGGACAAAGCATTGGGGAAGGGTATGGCTCCCCAAAAAATTGCGTTTCTTGCTTTTACCAGAAAAGCAGCTCACGAAGCACGGGACAGAGCTGCCGAAAGGTTTTCGCTAGACCCCAAAAACGATCTCACTTATTTTCGGACCTTGCATTCTCTAGCCTACTGGCTTTTGGCGGTGCGAGAATCTCAGATGATGTCGAAAAATAATTATCAGGAGTTGGCTGATTCTATCGGATACGTTTTGGATGGCAGCAGCTCAATTAGCGAAGAGGAGGAATGGAAGAAGTCTACGACGGAACACCCAATCTTATCTATCATAAATCTAGCCCGACTCAAGTGTCAGTCTTTACGAAAGACTTACGACGAAAGCGAGATAGAATTTACATGGGTAGAGGTTAGTTATGTCAACCAAGGGTACACCGAATATAAACAACGCGAAGACCTCTTAGATTTTACCGATCTGTTGGAATTGTTTTTGGTAGAAATCCCCAACTTATGTCCTCGATTTGCGTTGTGTTTTCTTGACGAAGCGCAAGACTTGTCCCCGCTTCAGTGGAAGATAGCTCATGCCATTGACGCTCTAAGTACGAAATTTTATGTGGCGGGGGATGACGATCAGGCGATTTATCGGTGGGCAGGCGCACAAGTGTCTCAGTTTATTAATTTGGAGGGCGGTTCAGAAGTCTTGTCTCAGTCTTATCGAATCCCACGACAGGTTCACGCTCTTGCCGAACGAGTAGCACAAAGGATTGAAAATCGTTTTCCTAAGAAATATCTGCCCAAAAACGAAGAGGGCAGTGTGGAATACATCAACAGCATTGAGCAGATAGATATGTCGAAAGGCGAATGGCTAATAATGGCCCAAGCAAATTATATGCTGTCGCCTGTAGTAGAAGAATTAAAACGGATGGGATACCTGTTTGAAAGAGGCGGATACCGAAGCATCTCTGAGAAAGTCTCCGTTGCCGTCAATGGGTGGGAGCAACTTCGAGCGGGAAGAAATATAACGGTTGCAGTGGCTAAAGCAATTTATGGGTTTTTGTCGGGAAACGGTTTAAACGTTGCCAGAGGAAAGAAAAAGTTTATTCTTGATGACGAGGACACTGTGTCGCTAAAAACATTACAGGAAGCTCAAGGTCTGAACATCGGGGACGATTTGATGTGGCATCAAGCGTTAGATCGTTTGCCAGACACCGACAAGGTTTACATTACGGCTATCTTGAAATCGGGAGAAAAATTCAACGCCAAGCCGCGTATTAAATTGTCTACGATTCACGGGACAAAAGGTGGTGAAAGCCAAAACGTGGTCCTTTTTACGGACCTCTCGCCTGCCGCAACACGGCACGGGGATCAAAACGATCTGCACCGACTTTTCTATGTAGGCATGACGCGCACAGTCACTAACTTATTTATCGTGGACGCAATGGACTACGACAGGAGCTATGTTTTATGAGCGAAGAACTAAAAACAAAAATTTGCCCAAAGTGTAAGGCAACGTCAGAAGAAGTTTTAAACATGGAGGAGCGGAAAAGAGTCGGTTGGTATTGTTTGAAATGTCATTTTTTTGAAAAAGCTATCCTTCGAGAAGCCACTATCTCTCCCATTGTAAAGAAAGTTCATATTTGAAAGTGGTAACGGTATCTGGCACAAGGTTGACATGAGGTAAAACATCTTATATTCTCTGATACCTGGACTTCAGAAACCCTTGGTACACGATATGGCACACCCTAGACCTCGAGAAGAATTTGAAACTGAAGGGGAATATCTCAAAGCCTTTTGGATCATGTGTGAATTTGGCATTGATCTTGGGAATTATGACTATTTTGATAGCTTTTTTAACGGAGCGTTTAAACATAAGTGTCCTCAGACGCTTGATGAAAAATCCCATTGGCAAGAGCTGCCTCAACTCGTAACTATCTATCGCGGATACAACAGTAATAACCCAAAATCTTGGGACGGTTTTAGTTGGACTCCCGAGAAAAACCTTGCCAAGTTCTTTGCCCATCGGGAAATTCAAAAAGGTTTGCCTGTTGTCATCAAGGCAGAGGTAGATAGAGATAGGATTTGTGCGGTGATATTAAGCCGAGAAGTGGAGTATATCGTTACTGACGTAAGCGACGAGGAAATTTGCTATGAGTAAGAGGAGAATCGAATGAAGACAGTTAAAGAGAACTACGAGCTTTTCTGTAGAACAAGCGAAAAGCCGATCAGCAATTTAATAGATGATGTTGCTTTGGGATTAGCCGATTGGATAGCCAATAACGAAATTCCGAAGGACGAAGTGGAGCGAACTGCTTTCTTCGCAGCGGTCGGGACACAGGTCGTGGAAGAAATTTCCGAGCAATTGCAAGTCTACAGTAAAACTTTCTATGCCGCGAACGCGATGTCCTCTTCTGAGGAAGAGCTTACTCCGGCACAAGAGTTAGATTTATGGAATACACGCAGAAAAAATTTAATACACTAAGGGGGAATATAATGGAAAAGGAACCGGTAGGTAGACATATCATGGGAAATTCTGTCGGAGCGCGGGAGAAAGGACTGATAATGACTAAGCAAGACGTTGAAAAACGTTTGGAATTAAAAAAAGCCGATGTGAAATTTTTTGAGGGCTTGTTAAAAGATTGGCCGGAGGAAAAAGTTATAGAAGGGTCAGGGTGGAAAGCCGTTCAAATAATTACGGAAACAAACGAGAGTATGCAACGTAGGCTTCGTTCAATGAGTAAAACAGATTTATCGTTTTATCAAAGTAAGTATGGAGACTAGATTGACAAAAACTATTTACGAAGCATCGTATTTCACAGAAGCGGAAATTTCCCGCCAACCGGACCTCTCTCTTGCAGAGGCTACGACGGTTCGAGGCGATACACTGGTATCTGTCCGAGATCGTGCGGCAAAACTAAATTTCGTTTCCAATGAAGAATGCTATCAATTGACAGAGTTAGTGTTCAAGGAAGAATGGCAGGAGTATGTGCCGGTGGCACACTTCGATTGTTTTAATCTTGAGAGAACCGAATAAATGACAACAAAAATGCAGTTCCCCATGTTTAAGCCCGAATCGGAATGGACGCCCCCCTCGGAACTTCCAGACCTTACCGGCGCGAAAGAAATTGCCATTGATTTAGAAACCCGCGATCCCAATTTAAAAGAACGCGGTGCGGGGTGGCCCACTAAAAATGGAGAAATCATCGGATACGCTGTGGCTACCGCCGATTGGTCGGGTTATCTGCCTATCGCACACGCGGGAGGGGGCAATCTCGACAAAAGAATAGTAAACAATTGGATGACAGAGCTTCTGGCCTGTCCTGCTGACAAAATTGCTCACAACGCAAGCTACGACCTTGGATGGCTCCGGTCGGCGGGCTTTGAGGTCAATGGCAGGATTATCGACACAATGCTCACGGGCAGTCTGCTCGATGAGAATAGGTTTTCGTACAGTTTAAACGCACTGGGATACGATTATCTGGGGCAAACTAAATCAGAAAAAGGATTAGTCGAGGCCAGTGCGGCGTTTGGGATCGATGCAAAAAGTGAAATGCACTTGATGCCCGCTATTTATGTGGGCGAATATGCTACAAAAGACGCGACGCTGTGCTTAGATTTGTGGCACCACTTTAAGGGTCTTTTAGGTAAGGAAGACCTGTGGGAGGTTTGGGATATGGAGATGGCGTTACTGCCAAATCTTGTCGAGATGACTTTGCGCGGGATTCGCGTAGATGTTGATCAGGCTGAAAAAACCAAACAATCCATTATCAAGCGAGAAAAAGCGTTAAACCGAAGAATAAAAGACCTTGCAGGCTGTCCTGTTGAAATCTGGGCGGCGGATTCAATTGCCAAAGCTTTTGATAAGGCCGGAATGGTTTATCCGCAAACAGCAACAGGCAGGCCAAGTTTCACAAAATCTTTTTTATCGGAGCATCCTTCCGAACTCGCGAAGGCTATTGTCGGCTCACGTAATTTGAACAAGATGAACACTACTTTCATTGATTCCATTTTGAAATATGTCAAAAACGGCAGGGTTCACGGGCACATCAACCAATTGCGCGGGCCAGATGGTGGCACTGTTTCGGGCCGAATATCTATGAACAATCCGGCTTTGCAGACCATACCTTCCCGCGATCCAGAGCTAGGCCCAATGATGAGGCGGTTGTTTCTCCCCGAAGAGTTTAAACACTGGAGTGCCATAGATTTCAGTCAACAGGAGCCGCGTGTGCTTGTCCATTACGCCGACGCCTACGGTAAATCTCGCAATACCCCGCTCCAAGGGGTGGAGGAATTTGTTGACGGCTACAACAATGACCCTAATATGGATTTTCATTCGCTTGTGGCGGAGATGACGGAGCTGCCCCGAAAGACGGCCAAAGTAATAAATTTGGCCCTCATGTACGGAATGGGGGTAAATAAATTATCAGCACAACTGGACATACCTGTTGATGACGCAAAAGAACTGGTTAAGCAGTACAACGAGCGCGTCCCCTTCGTTAAGCAGCTCATGCAAGGGGTCAGTCAGCATTTGGAGAGCAATCGTTCCAACGGGGCCATAAGCAGCCTCAAAGGGCGTAAGTGCCGCTTTGATAAGTGGGAACCGGCAAGCTTTGGCACCCATAAGGCCATGTCTCGCGACGAGGCTATCGCGGCTCACGGGACAACTACTCGGCTTCGTCGTGCGGGGACTTACAAAAGTTTAAACAGGCTCATTCAATCGTCAAGTGCTGACATGACTAAGCAGGCTATGGTGGATTGCTGCAAAGCAGGTTATTTGCCTATGTTACAGGTCCATGACGAACTGGCCTTTTCCGTGGAGGATGCCGAGGAGGCCAAAAAGATTCGCAAAATTATGGAGGATGCTCTTCCCCTGTGTGTGCCCAATAAGTGTGATATAGACCTTGGCCCGAATTGGGGCGATGCGGTAGAAATTGAATGAGAAGTCTTATATACTCTTATTTTTGCGGAAGGAAATCCAATGGATACTAGTAAATGGCGGCAGGTTCTTGTGCCAATCGACGTTTACCACCGTCTTGTCACGATGGCCCACATCGAGGAACGAACGATCAGCGGGCAGGTGCGCGTTATTTTTAACCAATGGGTGGACACTAATTTAAGCAAAGCCGACAGAAAATTCTTAGACGATGAGACTGAAATAATCATCGAAAAGGAAAAGGTGCGGCGGGCCGCTTTGTGAAAATTACGCTTGAAGTTTCTGACGAAGAGGCGGAGAAAGTTATGTTGCTTCTGGAAGAAATTAAAGAAATTTTGGACGAGCTGCGCCCCATCAATGAACCTGATGGGAAGCAACTTGTTTAAACATATCGGATGAGAGCATTACCGCGTCGCTACAGGTATTGCAAATCAGCCAGATTTCGGCCTCTATATCAATATTATCCGGCATATCCTCTGAAAAAACCGTCGTAACGCACGGTTCGTCGCATCGCAAGCATTTAAATATCTTTTTAACGCTCATTTTACGTTGACTCGTATAAGATTTTATAAGACAATGGCCTTTCATTCATTTACCGAGGTTATCACATGAGCTATCAAGATTTTAAAAGACCTGACTCTCCCCCTTCTACTTCTTATACTGTCGAGGTGACTAGTTCGGAAGTTTTTAAGGAACTTGCTGATTTGGACCGAAAAAAATTGGGCAGCGAAGACTATCTAGGTTTTGTCGCTTTTTGGGAGGGCGGCGATGATTACAAGCACATCCTTCGAGAAGTTTCCGCTTTTGCTAAAAAACGAATCCATGACGCGCTAGTGTTCGGAGAAATTCCTTTAGGACAAAGCGACCGAAATCCAGAACAGCTTGAAAAATCTTTACAGATTTATAAGGCGTACCTGTGATTAAGTTTGTTTTCGCCATAGTCGCTACTTTCTTGACTTGGGGCGTTTACTTTGTCGGAAGTATTGTTATCTTTAACTGGATTTTTTAGGGGAAACAATGAAAGACAGAGTGAGTTACGACGAGCAGAATTACGATCTGGAACAGAACTACCCTTCAAAACTAGAACGTGACCCCGATTTTGCTCGTGAAGAGTTTCGCGACAATCGACGAAGCGAAGACCGTACAAGGGTGGCGGGGGTTTTGAAAAAAATCCACGACCAACCCTTGCAAGTCACTATCGAGGAACTTTCGACCTTAATTGACGATGCGCGTTACGGGGGATAACATTAGGTTTTCGGAGGTTTTTGTGAAAAATCTGCTGCAAGCCGCAAGTTTCGCCCGTTTATCGTATCGTGACAAAATAGCCGGAACGACAAAGTACGAAAATAAAAAGACGTCAATGGTGGCGTTTTTGAAGAGAAACAACGAGGAGGATTGGCTCGTTTTTCGCGGGACGGACAGCCTCAAGGATTGGGCCTATAATGCGAACTTCCTTCCGGTCAGGGTCCAAGGCTCTTGGGTCCATTGCGGGTTCTGGCTTGCTCACCGCAGCCTCTGGAAGCAAATCCGTAAAGACCTAAACCCTAGTAAACGATTAGTTATCGTTGGTCACAGCCTCGGTGGTGCGCTTGCCGAGCTGTCTGTCTTGTATCTGAAGAAACAAAATTTTAAGCATATCGACTTGTACACTTTTGGAAAGCCTAACGTTTTTGCGAAATGGCAACGGAAAAAACAGGCTCAGTTAGCTTTCAGTGCGTTTAAACAGCAGGTGTCCGTGGTTCATTCTTCGGATGTCGTGGCCCGTATTCCACGGCTCGGGTACCGTGCGGCACTTAACCAGACGCAATTATGGCTCGGACCAGACGGCAACGATGTCGTGGACCCCGCATCAGATTTGAAAAGAAAAGAATGGGATTTGTCAGAATCGGTCGCGGACCACGGTATGGACGGCTATTGCGATAGGATCGAGCTGTTTACTAAAAATCTCCAGAAAGTCGCAGCGTTAGCCTTAAAACTGCGTGAATGAGCAGGATTTGCCCACCTGTGCGACGAAACGGGCACTACTAGTATAGGGCACCATCAAATAAGAAAAAAACTTTTTTAAATTAAATATGGGGAAACCGGTGAAACTGGCGCAAACTCCACGGCTCACGGGGCTTGAGCGGTATACGGCAGGTTGCACGGGGTACAATAGGGGCTAACTAGCCAAATTGCGTTAAGGGGGGTTCAGATTGTTTTTTTTTTATTTATGATTTGATGGGGGGGTATACTAGTAAGTGTTTAATGTTAGAATAATTTCCCATGAAAAGCCGCTACACAGTGCCGCTCGAAGAGCGCAGAGCTAGAAACGCTCCTACTAAGCTCCGAAAACGCATCCCTCCGGAAAAACTGCCTTTAACAGGTAAACAGTCCCGATTTGTGAATGAATATGTTTTGGCCGATGGGATGTCCTCCCAAACGGAATGCGCGATTGCCGCCGGTTTTGCGGCTAAACACGCAACCGCTACCGCTTCGAAACTTATACGCCTGCCCCATGTTGCCTTGGCTATCGCTAAAGCCACAAAAGAACGTGACGAAAAATATGGGATTAAATACGAAAGGCACCTCCGAACTTTGGCCCAAATCCGAGACAAAGCACTTGCCGAGGATTCTTTTGCGGCGGCTATCAATGCCGAATATAGACGCGGGCAGGTGGGCGGCTTGTATATAAATCGAACCGAGGTCCGTCATGGGTCGATTGATTCCATGTCCAAGGAAGACGTTTTGAGGGCTTTGAATGAAATTCGAGGAACTGTTATTAACGGACATTCCGAAGAAATCCACGACTCGGAAGAAATCGGAAGCGAACTTTTGGAAGTCGATAAAGCAGAAATCGAAAAAACAGCTACCCCAATATAGATTTACCCGTTTGGAGTCGTGGGCCTCGTTAGGGGTTCCGGATGTACTCGTCTGCGACGATGAAGGGGCTTTTCACCTCGTAGAACTAAAATCAATAACGGGCTACGCCTCCACCCTGTCCCCTCACCAGATTAGTTTTTTCTCAAGCCACGCCGAAGCTAATGCGTGGATTTGGATATACAAAACAGGACGTTTAAACGCTCCGCAAGTTTTTGTCTACCACGCAAGTCAGATAATGGAACTGGTGAAAAAAGGCGTAAAGGCTGAACCGTTTGGAGTTTGGGAAGAATCGGGAATTGATTGGAGGGAAGTTTGGGGTAAAATCAAGGCCCGCCGTAACGGGCCTATCAAAAGTTAAACGCTATATCTTTTTAAGTTTTCGAGCGTGTTTAAACGCTAGTGTCTTTAAGATTTGCGAAATTGTCGTTCGTTCGTCTTTTGCTATTTCTTGCAACGCTTTCTTGAGTTCCGAATCTACTCGAATCCCTATGTGCCTGTCGTTGTTCATATTTTTCACCTTTTCTTAGTTTTTGATTTCGTTTAATTCTAAGCACCATCACTTGCTCTAAAAAGTTCATTTCTTAGTTCCCTGAAAAAATGGAGAAATCATCGCTACGGACGAAACGTAAGTTTTTTCTGAATCGTACCAGTCCCCCCAATATCTAAATTCTGAAAGATCGATTTTGTCCGCTTGAGACATTGCGGCCTCTAGATTAGGAGCGAGTACCGTTGCCCCTCCCACGTATGCAAATTTTCGTGTGACTTTGTAGCGGTTTTGTCCCTTTCTTGATAAGCCTTCGCTCTCGCGGTTAAAGTCGCATTTCTCGCAAGTCCGCGAAAATTCATTGCTGTGAGATTTAAGGCAGACTTCACAGGTATACGTTAGGGAGTCTTTCACCCCGTCGGCTTGCACCTCTTCTATAAACGCGTCTTCCCCATCACTAATGTACTCGTTCCACCAATCCTCGAAACATCCAAGTGCTTCGTAATTATTAGGATGCTCTTCGATTAAAGCTCCGAAACCACTGTGTCCGAGATAAGATTGGATTATGTGGCGGCAATCTTCGGCGGTGTTCCCGTAGTAGGTACCTTTAATAAGATTTTGTTTTTTCATTGGCTTAACACCGTAACCGCCCAAATCCAAAAGACGCCTAAAATGATGGGGGCACTTAAAAATACCGCAATTAATTGAGCGGCGGCTAATCGCCGTTCTCTCTTGCGTTCGGAATCTAAAGGCGCGATATGGGCGCGTTCCGCGTCAAGGTTGATAGTCACATCTTGGGGCTTGCGTACTGCCCCTACGGTCCACCCTTTTCCACCCTTTTCCACCCTTTTCCACCCTTTTCCACCCTTTCCTCGGCGAACTGTTCGAGCGTATTTGATATCTAGAATTGTCATAGTATTTTCCTTTTTTTAATGAATGATTAATGATCGTTTAAACGGTTTGTGTCTGCCCACGTTTCGTAAGCAATGTCTTCGTAGCCCACGTCTGAAAGATAACTGGCGTGGTCGATGTAGCTAAATAGAGGTTGGATGCTGTCCCAGTTTGCCGACTCGCTCAAAAGGTCATAAGCGACGTCACTGGCGGACCCGTGATAGATGCATCCCGTGTCTTGGATGACTTGGAAGGCGTGTAGATAGTTGCACTGATTGCCGCTTAGATAGGTCATAACAAACGTGCAAGCGATTCGCATACGGTCGTTTCCCTCACCGTAGATTTGTTCCTCAATTTGGGAGATTTCGTGGCATTCGTCTTCTACTTCTTCGAAATCATCTAGAGTGATTCGCGTATCTTTTGTAATTTCGCCGCCCTCAATTCGCACATTTTTACAGATGTGATGCGTTCCGAGTTCCGTCGAGAGAGCGGCAAACATGGTGGTGATGTTTCCCGTTGTCATTTCTGACATTGTAAAGCTGCCATTCGTAAAATGGTTGGGAGGCAATACGTCGAGCATTTCTTGGTAATGTTCCTGAGAAATTGCGACAGGGGGCTTTTGTAACAAGTCGGCCTCAAAAGCGGCGGCGCGGGCTAACTCTTTTTTAAAGCTTTTTATTTCAACGGTATTAGACATAAGTAAAACCTCTGTGAATGATTGAATGAATTAATAGTTGTATTGCGGGGCGCGACGATCTCGGAAAGACTCCTCGAACTCTGAATGATCTTTTTTTGAGATCGTTCGCATATGACACGGACCCTCCGCATTCATGTACATATCGTGTTCTTTCTTTTTAAATGTTGAAAAGTTCGCCGGAATGATACAAACCGAATCTCCTTCGCATTGGTCGCAATCCCTGCCCCACTCATATACCGCAACGCTTTCCACGCCGTCGAGCAAGAACTTATTTTCCGAAAAGGCAACCCGCTCTGCTATTTTTTCGTGGACCGTAGTAGGTGCGCCCATGTCGATTAATCGTTGAATTTCGCGCTCTAATTCGGGCGCATGATTGGCTCGGATTAATCGCAGGGTGGCGTTAATTTTGGTCTTAATTATTGTCATGGATAGAGCCTCGATAACTGAATGAATGAATGAATGAATGAATTTTAACCATATAGTAATGTACAACAATGTGCAACAAATAACCAAACTAAATTCCACCGACTTTGGCGAAAACATCCCCGTTGGATCGCAGCTCGATGATGCCCTTTCGAGTTAGGATGCTAACAGGGGCCGTGTGAGCCACCTCTTGAACAAAGTCGCTCACTTCGGCGGATACATACATGGCGTCGTGAATGGGCGTCCCGCCCTCTGGATTGAACATTTCGGATTGAATAAACGCACCCATTAAAGACGAATTGTAGATAGCGTTTAAACGTTCTAATGATTCT
>TARA_R110000823_G_scaffold75103_3_pt1 | contig 11447 bp, 4 predicted proteins | sample TARA_R110000823 | Tara Oceans TARA_R110000823 (sample SAMEA4397722) | marine metagenome | biome: Polar Biome; feature: [DCM] deep chlorophyll maximum layer (ENVO:01000326); material: water (ENVO:00002006), including particulate matter (ENVO:01000060) such as... | depth 20 m | reverse complement strand
AAAGAGATAATGTCTTTCTTTAATAGAGAGGGTCTTGAGTTGCACCAATTCGTCGTGTGTATGGGGTTCGCCTCTCCTCTGATGCCTTTAACTGGCTTGTTTAGTTTCCAAGCACATTTGAACGGTGGTTCTGGTGTGGGTAAAACAACCGCGCTCTACAGCAACACGGGTATATGGGGCTACCCTGTAAAACTATGCAGTGGGTCAAATGATAAAATGTACGCTCACCTGAACCGTTTGGAGCGGTGGAAAAACATGGTGGGTAACTTAGATGAGAAATCAAACGTCAAACCTAGCGAAGTATCTGAGTATTGTTATACTGGAGCAGAAGGGCAGCAGCGTAACAGGTTAAAGAGCAGTGGTAACGAAGAACGTTACAGGGGTGACCCTTGGAGAATGACCTCTTGTTCCACAGGCAACGTAAGTTACTGGGAACTGCTGCAACGCACCAAAGCTAACCCAGAAGCAGAGATGCAACGTGTACTAGAGTTTAATGTAGCAAAATATATGAACCAAGACCGTATGGAAGAAATGAATAAAAAAGAAGGTCTGCCTACCACCATAACAGGGAAGCTGTTTGATGATGTTCAGAATAACTACGGCAACTTTACTGTTGATTACGTGCAGCACATAATAAATTACCGCGCTGACATAGAGAAACTATACACTGGCATAAAACAAAAATTGGACAAAGCGGCTAGTCTTACACCTGTTAACAGGTTCTTTTCCGCAGGATGCACTAACGTGCTCGTTGGCTGTGTACTTGGTAACAGGTTAGGCATAATAAACTATGACCATAAGAAGCTATTTGATTGGATAGTCAAAGAGTTGATCCGCGCCAAGAGCGAGATAGAAGATACTGCGCCATCCGTATCAAATATTGTGGCTGATTTTGCCAGAGAACATTGGGGCAATATACTTAAAATTAAAAGTACCGACGATGCTAGGGAAGAGGTTGCGGCTCTTGTGGTCCCAGAAAACAACCCACGTATGCGGTTGGTAGGGCGTTATGAGACAGATACTAAACTTCTCTTTATACCCACAAAAGATTTTAAGGCATTTCTTACAGACCAGTTCCTGACTTACTCGTCTACGGTAAAAGGGTTGAAAGAGGAGATGGGCGCAACACAAAAGAGTGTGCGTCTAACAAAAGGTACAAGTCTAAACTTACCTGCGCAATACTGCCTAGTTGTTAAGATGGAAGGGTTAGATGAAACCCCTACGACTTGATGACTTAGACCCTGATGGCGTTAAGGTTGTCATACAATGGGGTAAAATGGTTGTAGGTGCGTCGGCTTTTATACCATGCGTGGATACTGAAACAGCACGAAACCAACTGAAACGTGTTGCAAAAGACAAACAATACGAAATTTTGACCCGTATTCGCATAGAAAATGGCTTGTGGGGTCTTCGCATCTGGAGAACGCTATGATATATAGTGCCTAACAAGGTGTTCCACACAACTTGTTGTTCTCCTCTCCATCACTAGCCCTCACTTCGGTGGGGGTTTTTTTATGATAAATCTTCGTATGACGCTGCTAACTCTCGTAATGGCCCTCTGTATATAGGACTAAGTGCTACACCGTTATACATTTCTCCACTTGTTCTTACGTGCCTATCTAACGAACGTTTTAGTGTGCCGTGGGTTATGGCTGCTGCAGGGTGGCGTTTATTGAACTTACCCATTTCTGCTATGGCTTCTCGCACACCCTCCATGTCTCCTTGGCGTAAGGCTACATAGTAAAGTTTGGTTAGCTCGGAGCGTCTTGTACCAACCGCTTTATCTATAGTTTTAAGTGTGCGGTTTATATCTGATGCTTGAGTATACCCTGCTGCCTGTATGCCAAAAATCAGGGCAGAAAGCTCCAACCCATTATAATCATCGTATATAGGGTCACCTCTACGCGTGTATGCACCGCCCTCTCTCCGGTAACGGAATAGACTTTTGGATGCGTTAGCCACTGCAGTAGGCACTAAGTTCTCTATTCCACGCTCTACGTGCCCGTCCCATAAATCGTCCCAGCCTCTGTAAAGGCGTTTGGCTGTAGATAGTGCAGGACCACCCAGATAAAAAAGAAGATTTTCTTCTGGGGAAGGATCAGGGTTGTATTTGTTTTCTTGAATAAGCAGTCCTGTAAGTGCGGTACGTGACGCTGTATCTAACCCTGAAGCTGCAACTATTGGGCCTTTGTACCAACCTTCGCCTAAAGTTCTACGTACTACTGCGTCAAAATCTTCTTCATCATCATCTGCTAATAAATTAAACACAAGCCTAAGTGCGCCGTATATAGGAATACCTTGTACACCTGCTAACAACAACGCGGAGCCATGCAATCCACCTAATATTCTAAACGCTTCTTTACGATCTTTCACTGGCAAATCTTTGTCTATCACACGCTTTGCTTGCTTAAACATACTGTAGTACATCTGCAGGCCGAAGCCCTTATACATTAGGGCTACACGTCCAACATTCTCACGTGCTATGCTTGGTCCTGTCTCCAGATATGCACCACCGTTGGCCTCTTGGGTCATAAATATAGCTTCGTTCGCGGCTTCTTGTTGCTGTTCTGACGTAGGTTGTTTACCCCCAGTTAGTTTATCAAGATGCAAATTATACGCTGCAACCATAGTTGACTGGCGGTTGAATTTCTCTCCGTGGTTAAAGAGATAAGCAGATAGACCTGATACCCAATCTGCCACACCACCAATGGATTTACGTTTGGCGCGTGCGGATTCGTCCAGACCCATGCTTTCTGCTATGTATCCTTGACTTATTAGCTGCCCTCTGTTTGCCGCTTCTTTTACCAACGGCATAATCTTAGTAAGTTCCCCTTTCATTTTGTCTGACATGTTAGGGTCAGACTTCAGGCTTATGTTACCATCAAGGTCCATGTCGTAGAAATCACGCAGGGAGTTCTTTACATTTTTAGTCAGTGCCCCTGCCCTATATATGGCTGTTGCTGTTTCAGCCTGTCCATACATACCGCCAAGATACGGCTGCACGAACAGAGGTATTTGAGACAGGTTGACTAGCGCAGATGATACGTTGAAGCCGATTGTGTATATAAAAGCACCTTGATTTAGTCTGCGGCCTACATCTTCAAACGACTTATTCTTAGCGCCTTGACGTGCAAATACGCCCCTGCCAAGTAGCTCTGCTTTTGTATCCTTAAACGCTTCAGGTGAAACATTAGAAGAAAAACTTACACCTGTCTCGGCAAGGGTTTTGCCCAGAGATACGCTAAGAGTATCAGAAGGGTCCACGTCTGGTTTTTTGATTTTCTCTATTTTTCTTTCTATAGCACGTATCTCAGACGCAGCTTTTAGTTTCTGTGACTGCACGGCTATATCGTAGCCCTTAGTTCTTAGGGCGTACATGCTATCTTCTTTGTAGCCCAGCACACCTTTACGTGGCTGCATAGATTTAGCAAATGAAGTTTCTGGCAGCGTAGCAATAAACAACCGCATAACTTCTTCTATCGCCTGCGGCGGTACAGTTTCGCCTTCTGGGCCTTTTATTTTAGATAAAGCAGTCACAACATCAAACGCAAAGGAAGCATCAGGAGCTTTTTGGTAGTCTGCTATAGTAAGCTCTCCGTCTTTCTTTTCGGGGTTGGTAAACTTTGGGTCTGCTTTTATTTCTTTAAACGCCCTGTCACGCTCTCTGCTAGTTGTGAACATCTCTACAATGTAAGCGTCACGTGGCTGGTTGGGGTCTTTAAGTCCATAGGTTAACTTGTAGTCACCTTCACGTACTAGAGGGAAGTATACCTCTAACGTACCCCCTTGGAACATCTTCTTGTATATATCTTTTTTGACTTTACTTGCTATTTTAGCACCGTCAGCACCAGCCTCATCACCCAGAGCTTCTATTTCCTTTAGTACTATAGCACGGGCACGCTCGTACTGTTCTTTGTAGTGGTCACGCATTAGGGTGTAGGCATGTAGCCCATTGCCGCGCAGCTTGCTATCATTTATAAACTTTTTTTGTTCGTTATAAATATCTAGTAAAGTTCTGTTTGGGTCTGAGCTTTGTTTATCTTTGTACTGCTTTATGGCATCAGTAGGGTTCATAAGAGGGTCTACTTGGTAGATGGTAGCACCAAAGTCTTGGCTATATATAAGTTCGTTTAGCTTGGCTACTTTCTCTCTACCCATCTTCTTAAAGATAGCTTGGACTTTTGTTACTTTTATTTTTGTTATGTCAGTGGCTGTGATTATACCACCTCGCTGTCTAAGTATGCTGGCATCCATATCATAGCCAAGGTTACCAAACCCATACCGCGAAGCTACATCTCCCAGCGATTGATTATGTAATAGTTTAAGGAACAGCTTACGTGGCGCTGCGGCGGCGGTGTCAATATAACCTGCAAAGTTATCTGCTACGTTCTGTCTACTTGGCAGGTCGTCTTTCAGCTTGCGCTGTATCTCACCAAGGTTGCCCATCACCTTTTTAGCGTTCTCACGACCACCTAGTGCGTATGTACCTTCACCCACGTATTTCGGATCAGGGCGCATGACCGCTTCTACTAACCCGTTAAGTTGATCTGTTGTTACGCTAGACGGTTTACCCACTAAGGTGCGCACCATACTTTTAATTTTGCCAAGCAATGTCTGTTCTTGTTCTTGAGCAGTACGCAGTAAAATGTTTCTAAACTTTTGATTTGACATTATTTCAGCCATAAACTCAGCTTCACTACCTAGCCCGTAGTACGTTGCAAAATCACCATCAGCCTCAGTCTGCAGCAGCCGTACTGCTTCGTCGTACGTAGCGGTAAGTTGCTTTTTGGCTTCTTTTTCTTTACCTTTTAATTTACCTACGTCTGTTGTTGCTATTTTTATTGTTAACGCGTGCGCCACTTCATGCAACAACGTATGCGCGTTCATACCGTCAAACATGCGTCCTTCAGTAAACATGCGTCCTTCACTATTATCAAGGAATATAGTTTTTGAAGCTGCATCATATAAACCTTGTACAGCCTCACCATCTTTATTAGTAAGACCTTTTTTTACTTTTAAAGTAACACCGTAACCTTTTAGCAATGTTTTAAACCTACCAGCCATATGACGCACAAAAGGGTCTCTTACACCCCCACCTTTGTCAGTGCCTGATAAAACCTCTAACGCACCTGTTAAGTTACCTGCTTTAAGGGCGTCAACAAAACCTGTAACAGGTGTCAACAATGTGTCTACATACGTGCTTGCTCTTCTATCGCCGTGGTTAACATCGTCTAGGGTCTTTTTAGAGTTTATATTAATTCTATTTAATTCACCTAAACGTTCTAACTCAGCAAGTATCTTCTCGTCTTGTTTGGTTTTATTTTTGTTAACAAGATCAATTACATTTTTAGCAACTGCAGGTGCTAAACCTTGTTCCCCTTTGCCTTTTGTTATGAGCGCATCTGTGTAAGCATCTTCTATGGCGTTTTCTACATTGAGATACTTACCAAAATACCGTGTATTCATGGCAGAGGCTGTTTGTGTTTCGTTATCTAAATTATCAAGAATAGCTTTGTGTAACTTGTTAGACAGGCGACTTGTTGTATCTGTAGCGCCACGGCGGTTACGTGAAACTGCTTTAGTACCCTTTAGTTTTTCTACTAGAGCTTTACCGTAATTTTTGACCTTTTGAGTTGCACGCCGCCGCCCTCCTAAAGGTGAAAACATAGTATTACTTTCAGCGTACGGTTTGTCTGTTCTTTTTAGCGTTCCTTTATCTATAGGGTATATAATACCCGGTATGACTTGGCTTATTGGCCTATCTGGCCCTTGAAACTCTAATGCACTCGGCTGTTCGCCCTTTCCTTTAACAGGCTTTCTAGTGCCAGACACATCAGGTCCCACTCCTTTGTCGTCAGGTGTGATAAGCTTTGCGGTACTATCAACTCCCTGTTCTCCAACACCGCTTGGTGTAGCGTCTGCATCGCCAATTCCGCTTGGCCCTTGTCCAGCTTGATCTCTTGCATCCTGTGGTCTTTCTTTAGCTTCTTTTCTAGCTTTTTCTTGCGGTTGTAAGGGAATACTAAGTGTTTTGGGTTCTACAAACGTTTCTAACGCTATTTGTTCTGGGTCTTTTATATTTTCTTGTATAGCTGCAGCCGCTGCCACTGGGTCTTTTGCACGTATTACATTAGACGCACTACGCAAACTAGCTTGTTCTGCAGAAGTAGCAAAAGGTTTACCTACACCTGCAGCCGTTAATGCAGTTTCAAATTTACGTTGTAAGGCTTTAGGACGTTTAATATCTCCTGCATTGGCTACAGTATCTTGTAGTATTTTAGTGCGCAATGTTTCTGTTTGTTTAACCTGCGCTGTATCTCGTTGCCCTTGCGTTGTTTCAACGGCAGATTCCTGTCTTAAAATATCTGCAGCTTTAATTTGATTTTCTAACTCTACATCTTCATCTATAACATCTACAAGATCACGTTCTGCTGCAGGTATAATAACTTGTTCTTTTTCAGCTTCTTCAAATAAAGTTGCGTCCATGTATTGTTCGGGGTCTCTAAGTTCTTCTGGGCCAAGCCTGCGTGTTTCACGTTCTTGTTCAAGCGCAAACAAATCTGGCTGTTCAAATTTTTCCACATTACCACTACTTGCGGCACGCATAGCTGCACGGTCACGCGCTCTTTCGTCAGCAGTCTTATCTTGAAGCTCCGCAATCATATCACGCATATCACGTAATTCAGTTTCTTTAGGGCGTGGTTCTAATAATGACGCTAATCCAGCGCGAGCTTCATCTTTCTGGCGTTTGTTCTTTTCAAAAAATTCGTTGCCTTCTCTTTCAAACTCAGTAACAGCAGACCGTATAGGACGTTTCATTACCTCTGCACGTTCTTTGTCAGCTTGTTCAACACGACGTTTTAAAGCTAATTCTCGCTGTCCTTGAAGGCCAAACAAATCCCCTTGCCGTTCGTCTGGTTGAACAGGAGTTTTCCCTAAATCTTCATTAGGAAATAACTCTCCTTGTTCGGATATTGGGCTAGGTCTTATTGGTGTTTGACCTAACTCTTCACTAGGAAATAACTCTCCTTGTCCTGTTTCTGTGTCCATAGTAGGCGCAGGGCCAGCTTTACGTGTGTTGCTAAACACATCTACAAAGACCTGTAGTGCTGCGCCTGCAACGCCGCCATAGCCTGCAGATTCGCCAGAGCTTTCTAGTATGGCACGTTCAGGATTATACCCACGCTCTACAAGGTTCTGTATAATTTCTGAGGTAGCTTCCTGTGCGCCTTCTACGCCACCTGTAACTGCTGCGCTTCTTATACGTTGAGCTATACCCTCAACAGTTTCGCCACCAAGGTCATCCATAAGTTTCTGTACAAATGGTACGTCTATCTTACGTACTAACCTACCAAGAGGCGCAACTTCAAGAAGTCCAGATGGTGCTGCCCATCGTACAGCACGAGTACGTTCTTCTTCGGTAGCGCCTGCGGCACGGGCACGTTCGCTAGCCTCACCTGCTGCTGTTCCTATACCTAACCCACCAGCCACACCAAGGCCAATACCCCCTGCAATCGGTGCTAGAGCAGGAGAAAGAGAAGCCAGACCAACAGCACTTGCGCCAGCCCCTGCAAATCCAGCAATAGACCCGAAGGCTTGCCCTATCTTATATGATATATCGTCTTGGTCGCCGCCTTTAGGTTTAAGTGCTGATGCTATACCCTGTATACGATCTCTAGCGGCAAGCTCTGCTTCTTCATCTAGCAGTGTGGCTGCGCCAAGAGCGCCTGTTTCAAATGTACCTACAAAGCCAGACCCAAAGCCTTTACGCAAGTCACCGAACACACCTGTCTCTTCGGGTTGCACAGGGTCGATTACAGGTGCAGGCTCTGCCTCACGTCTTAGTCTTGCAGCTTCCGCATCTTGTTTAATTTTTTCAAAAGAAGATAATTTTGTACCTTCACCGCGTTTTATTTTAGCAATTAGTTCTTCTTCAGAAGCATTTCTAGCGCCTTCTACTTCAAAAACAGAGCCATCTTCAAACGTTAACGTATGTATACCCATGTATTTTACTCGCGGTAAGTGCTGTCTGTTACGTTTAATCCAGCTTGCCCAGTAATGCCTTGAGCTTGACGCGCTCTATTTAAACTATCTTGAACCATAGGCACTAAGCTATCATATCTATCTAAGAAGGCTTCTCCACCTAACACAGCAGATATAAACTGGTTTGCCTTTAATGTAGCAAGCCCACTCATGTAACCCGCACTGTTTAATTGTTCGTTTAGTTTTGCTATTTGAGCGTTTGTTTCTGTTTGTTGATCTTTGTTACCTACTGTGGTGCTTTCTGACAATCTAGTAATTTCATTTTGTATATCTTCTCGTGCATCATCTAAGAACTCACTAGAAAGTTCCATTATAAAGCTAGTGTACTCTGTCCATTCTTTTAAAACCGCTTTATCTGCAGCAAGTTGTGTTTCACGTCTTGTTTTTGCATCTAACTCACTAACACGAGCTGCTTCTTTTTGTTCACGAAGTTTTAACTCTGCTGCGGTTGTATCAGCACCTCGTTCAGCAACCCTAGCTAATCTGTCCTGTATTTTTATTTTTTGTGCGTCACTTAAAGCAGCATGTTCAAGTTTTATTTTTTCTGTTTCAGCGTTTAATTTAGCTGTACTTTTATTAGCAGCAATTTGTTGCGCGGTCCTTTTACTTTGTTCTGCTTGGTTGAATACTGCTGTACCTAATGATAGGCTAGCTCCTGCCAACCCTGCATCTACCTGCATACCCGTTACTTCAGTAGCAAACCTGTCTGCCATACGTTTCATAGTAGCAGCATTTTGTTTTTCTTGAGTTGCTCTACTTGCGCCAACAGCACCTTTTGCAAGGCCACCAAGCGTAGTTGTACCTGCGCCACCCACTAAGAAATCTGTTAAACGGTTGCTGCGTTCCATAGCAGGGTCAAATAGTTCAGCTTCTTTATCTAACGCTTCTTGTTTCATTTCGTCAAATCGTGTGGCCTTATCTTTACGGCCTGTAATTTTATCTGCTATAGCAGCACTATTCATCATAATGCTTTCTAGGCCACCGCCTGCACCGCCGTCTGTACCGCTAGCACTGCCACGTTTAGACACGCCTCTATTTCCAAATACATCTATTGCATCAGCAATACCACCAATATTTTGAGGAGAAGGTGTCCCCACAGCAGTGGATTTTCCTAGTGTAGGAGGCATTTTAAAAGCTTCTGTTTGTATAGGAGCGTCAACTTCAGGAATTTCTAAATCAGCAATAGGCGCTACGGGGCTGGGAGGGCTAGACATTGGCCCCATACCTTGTGCAAGCCCTCGACCAGTTAATGCATCTACATCTCTAACAGAATCTCTTACCGCTGTTTCACTTGCCATTTGTTCAAACGGCAAAGCTGTGTTTACACCTAATTCGCTAGGATCAATACGGTCTAATGCTAATAATTGTGCAGGAGTGTAAGAGTCAATATTTGCAGCAACATTTTTAGCAAATGCCCTTTGCGCATCTGACTGCGGCGTAAAAGCTCCTATAACACCAGCTTTTATTCCAAATTTATTTGCTACGCGTTGTCTTAACGCTGAAAGAGCTAAATCTTCTGAGATGTCACTTTGAACTCTATCAACTGTTCTACCAATCGGAGTTGGCGCAAGATTAACACCTTCCCCACTTTGAAATCCTACAACACCACCTTGTGCCATACGACGAGGACCACCTTGCCCTGCAACTTGTGCCATACGTGCGTTAGCTAGCCCTGCAGCTTGTGGGTTAGCTCCTGCTCCTCCACGTAGGTTTAAACCGGGAAGCCCTCTAATTCCGCCTGTGCCCGCAGGGACTTCAGCTTTTTTAGCTAGCGCCCGCATACCTTTCTGTTGCACAGCCTGCTTTTGGCCCAATGTGCCTGCTGTGCGGTTGGCTAACTCACCGACAGTAGAACCCATTTCTTTTTTTGTTTGGTCTAACAGCGCTTGCTCTCGTTGCGCTATTACAGATTTAGGATTTTGCTGTTGAGTCAAAGCAAGTTCACGTGCCGCAGCGTCCTTTTCGGACGTTAGTTTTTGCAAAGCCAAAGCATCCATCAACTCTTTTGACATTTTCGAGCGTTGCTCTAATTGCTGCGGGTTGCCTCGGTAGGCATCCATACGTTGTTCTACTTGTTGGTCTAAGCTACCTAAAGTCATGTTAAGTTCCCGCCGCTAATTTTTCTTTGATCTTCTGTGCTTCCGCTCTTTTGAACAACTCAGCGGCTGTCTCTGGGTCAGCCATCATGCCACCCTTGCCATACAACAAGTCGTACATTTCTTTTATGCCCCCTGCTGTGCCCATTACTTCAGATAGGTAACTTGGTTCTGCGTAATTATACTCTTGAGAAGATATGGGCAGACCCTGCAGCAAAGACTGCATATACTGTACTTGTTTGTACGGGAAGTCACGTTCTTCCTCAAACTGCATCCTGTCGGCTGATATACCTTCAGCTTCAATACCTCGTTGCGCTGCGCCCATGTCATATTGGTTTTGTAACGCCGCTAACCCGTACTGGTTTGTTTTTTCTTGTGCGCCCATTCCACGGTCTTGTTCTACGTTGAACTGTCCCATGGCTTGGTTATACGCATCAAGATACCCTTTACCTGTAATTCCAGCTAAGTTGGATTGTAACGCACGTTGGTTCTCTCCCTCTAACACAGCTTGACGTGACCCCCCAAATGATCCCGCCTGTGTCATGCGTGAGGCATTAGAAACACGATCTATTTCGGACTGTCTACGAGCTTCATCAATCTGAGGCTGCAAAGCAGACATAAGGTATGGGTTCATATATTGTTCTGCAGTGGCAGCATCGAATGTGCTTGGAGAAAACGCCCCCATCTGATCTGTGGGTGCGCCTAAACTGCCTATACCTTCAAACGCTTGACCTTGTAAATCTGACACTCCTGCAGTTAACGGCCCCATATAGGCACTATAACCTTCACTACCAAGCGCCTGACCTTTGCCAAGCATGTCCGTAACATAAGGTCCAATATAGTTGGAAAGCGCCGATTCACCGCCTGTTGGACTGCCTACATCTGCTGTTGAAGCTACCATAATCTACCTCACGCTGGTAAGAATTTATTAGGGTTTATTTCTTTACCCTGTTTATTATTCCCTGTACGAACTTTACGTATACGGGCCATCATCTTAGTTAAAACTTTTGCGCCTGCATCAGAGTTGCCATTGCCAAGGTGGCTTACCACGTCTGCTGGTATAACAAACTCACCATCACTCAGGGCTGCTTCTTGCACACCGTCTATATTCGCAGGTACTTTATCTGCCATACCATCAGTTGCGCCGTTAAGGTATTTGCCCTTCTTGAGCGCTGCTATACCGCCAGCAGCTAATTGTATAACATTACCCTCCGCGTCGTATGTGGGCACGGGCAGTTGATCTACCACTGAGGAAGCCGCCGCACTCGTATTATTTGTAATTCCTGTGTTATCTGTGGTGTTTGTAGT
>TARA_R110000823_G_scaffold26665_8_pt1 | contig 11458 bp, 5 predicted proteins | sample TARA_R110000823 | Tara Oceans TARA_R110000823 (sample SAMEA4397722) | marine metagenome | biome: Polar Biome; feature: [DCM] deep chlorophyll maximum layer (ENVO:01000326); material: water (ENVO:00002006), including particulate matter (ENVO:01000060) such as... | depth 20 m | reverse complement strand
TTGGCTACAATCACAGTTAGTGCTCCTGCACCATCAAATCCTGTCCCTGAACTAAGATTACCCCTCATACCTTTCAGCTTCTTCTGAGCCTTCGCATAAGCCTCATCAGATACTAGTCTCTTCTTAGGCTTAGACCTAGCTGAAACTTCTTCCTCTGCTGTCATATCTACACCGGATTCTAGCAAACTATCATCCTTTATGATGTATTGAGTCTCTGTTCCACTTGCATCTATAGTTTCTAACTTCACGACCTGTGCCGTTGAATTGTCTATTGCCTCAGTCTCTAGTTCTACTCTTGATGTAGCTGCGGGAGTATTGCCCGGTAACTTAACAGTCTCTACAGTTGTCCCCGCAGGTATAGTGAACTTTTTTATTGGCTTAGTGCCTTTATTGCCGTCTGTACCTTCTATCTTAGCAGAACCAAACTTCCCCTTCTTAATCTTGTGGACTGTCTTAGGCTTCCCCTTAACGTCCTTCTTAGGCTCTTCTCCTCTGAATATAGTAATTTCCTCAGTCGTTGTTTCCTGAGCTACAGGAGCAGCCTCTTCTACTTCAGGAGCAGCCTCTTCTACTTCAGGAGCAGCTTCAGCTACAGGGGCAGTCTTCTCTTCGGATACAGGAGCAGCCTCTTCGGATACAGGAGCAGCCTTTCTTTTGTCAGCCATATCCAAAACATTCTTTGCAAATCCCGACTCTATTAGTTGCTCACCCGTGAAAAAAGTTTCACCTCCATCTTCTAGTTTTGAAGACGGTGGCTCACCTTCTAATTCTTTAGGTACTACTTGAAAACCATACTCACTTTTAGGTAATATACCACCTGCATCTACTGTGTTTCTTTCGGCACGAGATAGAGATGAATTATTCCTAGGTGCAAAAATAAAGTTGCTTTTTTTATCTTTCTTAAGCTTTGTTCTTTCCGCTTTTGGTCTAAGTGTTTTCTCAACAGCTATCTCACGAATCTCTTCAGTTATCTCAGTTATTAATGGCTTAAATGCATCTGCTTTAGCTTTAGTAGAAGTCAAATCTTCTTTAGCTTTTGCAAGTTCCATAAGTCTAACCGTTACATCTTTATTCACCTTTCCTTCAGACCCTGTTTCTAATATATCTACAGCATCCCTTTCTAGCCCAACATTTTTTTGGATGGCTTGATTTTGCTCGGGAGTTATTTTTCCTGTAACTTCCATATTATTCGCCCAAAGAGATAACTCTTCACCTGATGCCTTATCTTTTATAAAGGTATTTATGTCAGCTAAGTTGGTTGCTATTTTTGTTCGACTGCTCATCATACCATCCGAAGCCATATTCAGCAAAGCTGAAGGCATTTTACCCCCTACTGAACCAAAACCTTCTCCTAGTATATCCACCGCAGTTAATTCTTGCCCTGCTGAAATCAATGCAATAGTTTCACCAAGCATCTCTGATGCAGGATCAAGTGTAACAGCTCCGGAGGCTATTGAGCCTACTTTTTTTAATTTGGATGCAGTAGTAGAAACTTTAAAAACTCTTCCCGCCATACCCGCAGTAAAGAAATCTACAGCAGCAATAGGTATACCTCTTTTTAAGCCTATTTCCGCACCTTCGTCCCAAACTGCTTTATTTTGTAGTGCTTCAGCTACGGACTCTGCGTTTGTTAAATCGTACCCTTGGTTTGTCATAGCATCCATAACTGCACTATTGTACTCTAATGCGAACGAAGTCATAGCTACACCTGTTTGTACTCCCTTAGCAAGTCCTGCTAGAGCACCTGTACCTGTAGTAAGGACACCTCCCGGTCCTGTTATGAACCCTGCCGTCCCTAACCCTGCTCCTGTAGCTGTACCTACAGCAGCGGTAGTGGCAATTATTTTCGTGCCATAGGGCAACATCATTGACATTGATGAAGCTCCCAAACTAAGTGCCAATTCTAAAGGGTCATCTCTAAAGGCTCTCCAAGCATCCACAAAACCCTTAGAAGTATTAAATCGGTATTGTGCTCTACCTATCTTACCCGAATCCGCAGCTTCTAAATATTTAATAAGTTCCTTGGCTGTCTCTAATGCGGAGGCATCATCAGATAGGTTAGTAAGCCCTAAAGCAGATTTTAAGATAACCTCTTGTGCTTTTCCTGTGTTCCACCCTTGGTTAATAGCTTCATTGAAACCTTCAAAATTTTCAACTAGCTCTTGTTGAAGATTTTTATCAAACTTTGTATCTATGTAAGTTTTAGCTAACTCATAATTAGTAGCTATATCAGAGTTCGATGCTTTTATCAAAGAAAACGCTGTATTGTATTTATCGTATAGTTCTTTATCTTCTGTAGTATTTAATTCAGATCGTTTTACCTCGCTATAATCTTTACCAAAAGCTTCAATAAAATCTTCATTATAAAATACGTATGATTTGTCTAAGAATTCTTTTTTTAAAACTATTGTATTTACAGATTCTCCTATCTCGTTTTTGAATGTTTCTTTCTTTTTATTTTGCAGTACGTCCCAATCTTCTTTAGCTGTTTTAATATCCGTGTCATCAAAAAAAGCATCAAGAGTATTAAGTTTTTCAGCTATTTTGTCTTCGACTTCTTCTATGTCTGCTCTTAGAAATCCGTTTCTAAAAAAGTCCTTATACTTTTCTTTATCGCTATCTGAAAGTTTTCTATTGTTATAAGTTGCACTTTGTATAAATGCAAGTCTGTCACGCAGGTCTGCTTCTTCGTCTATTTTTCCTTTTAGTAAATCATAATTTAAACCTCTTTTTGAAAAAAACTCTCTCTTAGATTTCTCTTCTTTTATTTGTGGGTTTAAAACAAATTCTAGCCCCCCGAAAATTTCATTTTCAGAAGGAGCGTAAGCATTTTTTTTAATAAAACCTGTTAATCCCTCTATCTCCGACTCGTCAGAAAATATACTTTGAAGATCAACAGTATAGGTCTCATCGTTTTTTGATATAACTTCTAATGCATCTCCTATCCCTGTCTCCTTAAATAGAAAGCCATATTTACCAAATTTTTCAGCTAAATCTTTTTTAGCATCTTCTTCATTTAAATTTATAAGATTATCGTCTATTGATTTTAATTCTTCAGTAAATTCTTCGCTAGATTGGAGTTTTTTATTGTCTTTAACTCTGTCTTTTTCTATACTTTCTAGTTCTTTCGCATCGTAAGTGGCTTCTTTTTCTAGCAGGAACTTTTTGTTTTCACGTTCTTTTTTATCTGTAAGTACGTCTTCTAGCTCGCCTTGCTGTTTTAATGTTGGTATAGGTCCTAAAGTCTGAGAAGCAATATCTCCTCCTCCTTGTACTCTAGATTCTAATTCTTTTCTGTCCTGAGCATTTAAATCATAAGCTGCTGAGTTATCTCTCTTCTCTTGTTCCTTAGCATCGTCATACGCTTTTTGTTGTTTTAATTGCTCAGTAGTTTGCTCGTCTACTAATTCATCAACTTTTTTTACTCCGACATCACTTTTACCTTTTTGGAGCTCTCCCATCTGTCTCATTATTGAGACATCCTTCTCTTCTTCAGATAAGGGATAGGAGGGAATGCTAATATCCTTTCTCTCGAAGCCTATGCCTCTTTCAGCTATCGGATCACTTGGCTGTGAGTCCGAGGAAATAGGACTTGCCGGAGCTTGTTCTGTAGTAGAAGCCATAGTGCCCTCGGTATCCCCAACAGGCTCTGAAATGTCTTTTTTTTTTACTTCATTATCTTGGCTTAATAACTCCCGAGCATCGTCTAATGCATCCTCATTATTTTCCATTAATGACATAAAATTGTCTTTACTGTGACGATATCCTTTCTCTTTAAATAACTCGTAAGCTCTTTGTATTTCTTGCTCTTCCATATTATTAATCGTATTCCCCTATTCTGTCTTGTTGTGATATTTTTTTAGCTTTCGCTTCGTCAAGATTATCTTCTAAATACTTTCTAAATGTTTTCATATTTGCAGCTATAGATGGTGCATCATATTTGGGTATAAGGTCTAAAACTTCTGCATTTTTTTTCATATTAAATCGCAACTTATTGCCGTTATACAAAAATATATTATCAACACCTCCAACAAAAGTTTCTAATCTGTTTTTTATGTGAGCTTTCATATTAGCTTCGGCAGAATAATCACTAGTAGTTCCAATCGCATCTGAGTTATCCGCATTTATATCTTCAAGAACCGCATCCATAGAAGATTTTCCTCGACTAGTAGTTTTTTCCTTGGAAAGTTTTTTTGTAAGATCGTAGTTGTATGAATTTAATATCTTCAGAGTTCCTTCTTTTATAGCCGCTTGCTCATTGCTTCTTAAAAAGTAATTAGCAGCTTTAACTAACCAATCTTTTTGAGATAGCATATTGCCGCTAGAATCATAAAAATTTAAAGCGTTCTCTTCAATCCCCCCACTATAGTAAGTTATTTTAACACCTGTAGCTGTTCTTTTTAGTTCTTTTATATCAGGATTCAAGCCCCTTAAGCCAATAGCTGCTTGGTCTATTTGGCTCTTATCACCCCACCATATATGCATCATATTATCAGAGATATTGGTTGCTGAGAAATTTTTCTTTTCCTTATCAGGCGTAGGCTTAGTAGGTTTAATTCTTCCTGTATTGGTAGCAGTCACTTTTCTATCTAGCTTAGACCTAAAAACATCTTTAATTTTTTCTTTTGCTAGATTTATTTGATCTTCACTAAGAACAGGCATCATCCTACCATTCTCAGTATAATATTGTTTTACTTTATATGAATCAGTACAATCTTCTCCCGGTTCACAGTTTTCGTATTTTTTACCTGACTTGGGGTCTGTTCCAACAAAATCCATAAGAACTGACACAGCCTGAAGAGGGTCTGACATTATACCTTCTATATATGTATTTTCCGCTTCAAGGAACTTTTTCCCTTCAGCTAAAATTTCACTGTCAACTACGCCATTTGATTCTAAAGCAGTAATATCTTCTATTTTAAAAACTGAACCTGCTTCGCTTTTGGTTGCAATAGTACTAAATACATACTCATATACTCCCATTTCCTCCGCAATATCATTTAATTTTCCATCTACATCATACTCTTTTACGTCTTGCAAGAATATATTACCCATAGCTTGCATACTTGTAATATCTTCAGGCTTAGTGCTATTTACAAATCCACCTGCCCCGTCAGATATAAGTTTGTTGCCAACTACATTACCATTTTCCTGAATAACTAAAGCTGTATCATTTAGATTGGTAAATCTGTTTAAGTTGTCTAAATTTTGTTGAGCGTAAACAGACATAGGATTGTCTTTATCTGAAGCTGAAGCCATAAGTTTGGCATATTGAGCATTTAAATTTTGCATCATATCAATTGTCCCATCTGTTTGACTAGATACCCTTTGCATCCTTAGATTGTAATCCCCTGTGCTTATTTTTCCTACTCTCCACGCTTTTTCTGTTGCGTATACAAAAGGTTTTAATTGTCCGTCACTAAACTCAGTAAACATCTCATTCCAAGTTGTGTTTTGTCCTAATGGAATTTGTGTGTTTGAAACTACTTCCCTGAAGTCAGACCTCGCTTGCTCTCTGTCTCCTCTATCTTTCTTCTCATCGAGAAGCATATCAGAAAATCCTTTACTTACGTCAGACCAATTGACTTGACTTTCAGAATCTCTTTCTACGTATCCAAATTTACTTGCCATATGCTATTTCTTTAAAGTTTACCTTCTAGTGCTGATAGATCATCAAGACCATCGCTGCCGCCTACGCCTGAGAAGTCATTTTTTCTTTGTCGCCTTCCGTTTTTTAATGAACTTAGTTTAGTCTTAATTATCCCGTCTACATTGTCAGGCAAAAGGTCTAGTGTGCCCCCAATCGACCCCTGTATTTGTTCAAAGCCTTGCTGTTTTGCCGCTGCTGCTCTTTTCTCGTAGCCTTCAAGGGCTAACTGACCACCTCTGACTTCATCAAGTGCTATGCCTGCTAAAGCATCTGCATCCTGATCTAGTGAACGAGCTTTTAGCAAATTAAGGTCATAAATATCTGCACCCATCCTAGCTGCTATATCTGCATCTATTTGTTGCTTTTGAGCATATACACCGCCTAATCTACCTGTTCCCCTGTCGGATTCTCTTAAAGCTTCTATAGCTTGAGCACCCGTAACATTAGCACCTTGAAATTGGTTTAAATATCCTTCTTTAGCTATTCCTAAAGCTGAAACCTCATTTTTTTCAACAAGTTTTATCGCTTCATTTCTTGCTCTGTCTATTTCATCTTGTTGTTGTCTCGCTAGTTTTGTTGCTTCACCTGCTTGCTTAAAAGATGAAGCAGCACCTATTGCTGTTGATGCGATTGATGCTACCGCTAATGCTGTTGCTACTGCCATATTATAATTTTTTTATCATTTCAGATGAATAGCTATCTCCTTCAGTATACCCTAATCTTTTATAGACATCTATAAGACCTCTATGTTTTATTAAAGCATACGCTATTGACGCACCATTTACCTTACACACTTTTGTTAACGTATTAATTAATAACTCTACAGCCATTGTTCTATTTGGTTTCTTCCTGTATTGTTTATTAGAAATTATCCAATCAACCCAAGCAACTTCAGAGTTAGTTCTATATATAAATCCTGCACACACAGGTATGTCTTCGTCATAAACTATAAACCCACCCGTCCCATTTTCAGGTAAGAATGATTTTGGAGGTGATTCCCAACCCCAATCTTTCCACCACTTAACAAGTATATTGTCGTAATCGGTTTCGGATAATGGTTTTACATCAAACATCTTTGACCACAAAGATAATAAAATTTAAGGGAAACTTTTCATTACTTCTGATTCAGCAGCGAATAACTCCACCTTCGTGTTTTTAGTATACGTCAGATTAAATACAGCGTAGTGACCCATCACACCGTGAGATTCAGCAACTGAGTTCTTAATATATAAGAAAGTCTCTGTATTTGTTGGTATCGGAGTAGTCCCGGCTGAAGATGTATCTATAACAATATTGTTAATGTTCCTTCTTAAGTTTACATTAATCGATGTTACTATGCCTGCATATACAGGAGCTCCACTAACCAAAAAGTAGAAGTAGTCATCTACACTTAGTATGCTGCCTATCTGCGTAGTAATGGCAAAGTTTATTGTTGATGTCTGACCTACTATAGCTACAGTCGTACTCTGACCTATACCATTCAATGAACGCAATGAGTATTCAGGTATTGCAGATGGTGTAGAACCTAACCCTTCGTTTCTAATAAATGAGTACCAACTCTGCTCCTTCTTCTCAAAGTAATCATAGTCTATAAATCCTGAGTCTTGTATGTCTGTATCCATTGTAACTGCCCAAGCATCGTCACCCTCCAAATTAAGCGTTTTAAAGAGCTTATTCTCTAGTGGCGATACATTGAATACACTTTTCATAAAAGACGGCTTAAAAGCCTCTAGAGGCGTTCCTACTTTAATCCACCAATCAGAATAAAAAGTATTCCTATTCTCGTTGACATTGTGTCTGTAAAGATCACCTCCCTTGAAGGTGTAAAAATAGTTGTTCATTCCTATCATCCAATCAGGATAATAGGTATAGAAGGAGGGGAATCCCTGCACTCCTTCGTCATATGTTAGTGTATGATTTGCCATATCTTTTATATTAACAATTGTTTATATCTACTATAACGCCATTGGCGACTTCCATATATCTATTTCCTGCAAGGCTATAGAATCCATTTCCTAGTATATTAGCTCCGTATGAATCAGCAAAGACCCAATCGTTCAATGCAGGCACTCCATACGACCCGGTTACAGGCATATTATAGTAAGCGTTTGCTTGAGGTACTATAGCACAAGCCCCTATTTGTGTAGGCTCTTGCGTGCCTCCTGCAAACGAGGTAAGTATTCTAGGGCACTCTACCACTATATCAAATCCAATCCCTGTGCAAGGTCCTAGTATCTCAAAGCTAATAACCGCAGGAGCAGCAGTAGTCTTTGGTATTACCATAACACAATCCCCCGGAGACCCCGATGGCGAAGTTGGAGATAAGTCTCCTGATGATAAGGCTATATTTTGAAAATTTCCTGTCGCTGACCAATTTGTTACTGCATCGTATTTAAACTCTTCGTATGTATTTAATGATGGAAGTCCTGTTATGCAGGTAAATCCTGAAGGAGCTCCTACTACAGTAAAATTAGTGCTAACAGTCGATGCGTGATAGCCATCTACAGGAGAGCTTAGTTTATTATAAACCACTCCGTTGTAAGTCGCCCTAAACCCTTCAGGTGTAACGTCAGGACTAAATGAGACCTTTATAGCTCCTAAGTCCAAGACTGTTTGTCCTACATTCACATCCAACAAGTAAATCGTATAAGTACCAAAGCCTACTGTGGATATTATATTAGTACTACAATTTTGGGCACAGCTTGGGCAGGATTCTTCTGCTAGTAAGCCACAGCTAACCTGTTCTCTGCTTATTGTTCCGTCTGAATAGAATCCATCTGCCGCACAGATAGTTAACGCTGCATTTGCATATATAGCGTTTGAATTGCTTAATGTTGTTCCGTCTAAGTAATATGGTTGAGTTGGCATAATTAAATTTTTTTTAAATTAACAATCACAACACGATATAGTTAAATCTGCTCCTGAGCATAAGTTTACAAGTGTGCTCTTTCTGTAGTCCCATACTAAGTATAAATACTGTCCAACAGATGGCATAGTAAAGTTCGCAGAATAAGAAGTGTTGAAGTTTATTGGTGCAAGTATAGGTGAAGCAACCGCAGTAATACCTAATAATGATTGTATATCTGTTGGTGTGTTTGAATATAACGTATTAGACCTTACGTATCTAAACTTATCAGAAGCAATAACAAAATCATAATTATCAAAGCCAACTTTAGTAGACAGCATAGTTACCGTAGTCCCATCAGAAGGTATAACACCGCCCCCTTGCTTCCCTGTAATTGTCTCATACGAAGATACGGCAGGTGATGTCCCTGTTTGAAACGTAACATTCTGAGAATGTAAAGGAGATTGGAATGTGCCATCTGTCCATTTATATTGATTTGTTATATATTGTCCCGTAGCGTCACTATCAGAGTTTACCTGAATTAATACTATTGTAATGGTATCTGCATCAGGACAATCATAAGTCAGCTCTATTGTAGCCGATCCCGTTATGTTTAATGTAATATCTCCTGTCTCTACACTAACTTTCGACTTATTAAATGTCAATACCCCGCTTGCAGTCTGTGCTCCTGAGCTATAACTTGTTCCATCCCATAAGGAAGACAACTCAAACGAATCTGAGACTGAGCCTACAATGTTATAAGCTATATTTACATTTCCTACTAGAGTACCAAAGTCAACACAAAAGTTGTATACCTTGCTGCTTGTAGTAGAGAATGTTTGAGTAATACCACAGTTTATGCAGTTTTCTATAATAGGGGTGTTTATATCATTGCTACTTAAAACATATTCATTCATATATGGATCGTAGCCACCTAGCTTTTGAGTTCCGAATGAGTCTATAAACAAGTCTCTAAACCAAGACCTCATGCCTTGCTCAGAAATAACTTTCAATTGTTCGTTTTGAGCAGAACTTCCTTTTAACTGTATTACAGCCCCTCTTTTAGCGTCTGTAAAGTACTTGTCAGCACCCCATTGAACAAAACTTTCAGGGTTGCTTGATATGCCGTACTCTTCTATTCGAGCTACTTGCTTGCCTAATACTTCAGGAACTGTTATTAATGAACTGCCTCCTGTAGCACCTGTTATCATTTCTTTACCTTGTAGTACATATGAGATTTTATCTTCCTGAAGTGTAAGTATGTCAGTCTCTCTACCAAATAATTTTTGTATAGGACCAAATGATTGTTCAAGTGACTTAAAGTTGAGTAATCCTAAATTGAATTCATTAAGTTTATTTACATTATTCTCTTCGTTGTATACTCCACTATACGTAAGGTCAGCATATCTAGCCACTTCTTTATATTCTATATCTGAAGTAGTAGTTACTCTGTTTCCAAAACTTAAATTTTGCCCAACAATTGAGTCTTGAATCTTATAACTCTCCACACCATTGCCAAATGAGTAGCAATTAAATAATGGTGTGTCTATTACTGCAGGAGTTCCTGTTGCAAGCACTTGGTTTTGAAGTATGCCACCACCTGTATGCTCACCTAATGAATTAATAGGGTAAGACTCATCAGACTCGTACCACAAATCAGGCTGTGCGTCAGCAGGGTCAGACTCGAATACAATTGTGTCAATTGCTCTTATTACGCTTATTTCAACCGTTAAATAAACTCTCTTTTTATCCTTATTTACTGTCCCCTTCTTACTCTGCGTACTATAAACTTGAAAAATAGTAGGGTCTACATTTATGTACAGCTCAACAGGATTACATGCAAAAGCAGCTCCTTGGTCGAAAATAGCAGATACAGAAGTACCTTTATTGTCGCCTTGGTTTTTTAATGCAGATGAAATACTCTCGCCTACATACCAATCATTAAAACTAGCATATAGCTTTGGAGATGTAAAAGAAGCGTCAACTTCCCAATATCTTTTGGGGACGCTGATACTCCCATCCGTGCCCGGTCTATCATTTACTATCCTAATTTTTATCCTTGAACCTGCAGGGATAGTGTATGGTCCTGCTGCTACAGTAATTGAATAATTCACATAAACACATTCTTCTTTATTTGAGCCTGTTTTAACCTCTATTGCTCCGGGAGCAACAACAGGCAAATCCCCAACATCTGTATTGAAGTTATTCGCTCTCATCTTCATATAGACTCCTGAAGGAACGGGGATTGTCGCACCCTGAGCATCTACAGGAGGAGGATTTAAGAAGTCTGACGACTGTGCCTTTTTCTCTAATACAGTTGTCCACGTACAGTTGTTTCTTGCTCCTAGTGAATCCCTTTTTACAATTAACTCATCTCCTTCCTCAATCTTTTGTGAATTTTGTCCCTCAAGCAAAAAGAAGTCTGCTCCTGTACTAGGGTCTCTAAAAAAAAAGTTAGTATATATTGTGTTGTAACCTTCCTTGTCAGGCTTTATAGCAAACTTATATCTCGTAGCCCAAGCAGGTGCTATCTGTATCGTTGGAATAGTTACCCTAATATTATTTTTTAACGAGGATAATGAGCAGTCAACGTGCTCTGTATTATTCTCACTAACAAGAGATGGAGTTGCTCTATTAAAATCGTCCATATACACAATAGCAGTCTCGTAGCCTCTATTGCTATGTAAGCTTGTAGGATTCCCAAGCTCTTGGAAAAAAGCGGTCGCTGTAGTTATATTGTAGTAGGTATATATCTCACGGGTAGGGGTATTAATATCATCTACATACGAGACCGCAGGTATTTGAAACGAAATTATATTAGAGCTAGTGCTAGAAGAAACTGATATAGGCTGAAATGATGCACTTATACCACTTTCATACTTATATACGCTTCCTGATGCAGTAGCTAAATCATTATCCACTATGCAGTTAAAAAAATCTGTTAGGGTTGTTCCATTGCAAGA
>TARA_R110000823_G_scaffold67450_11_pt1 | contig 11470 bp, 15 predicted proteins | sample TARA_R110000823 | Tara Oceans TARA_R110000823 (sample SAMEA4397722) | marine metagenome | biome: Polar Biome; feature: [DCM] deep chlorophyll maximum layer (ENVO:01000326); material: water (ENVO:00002006), including particulate matter (ENVO:01000060) such as... | depth 20 m | reverse complement strand
ACCACCGACTGCAACAGAAACAGAAGCAACATTGTCGCCACCAGATGCCATCTCAGTCTTGTCAACACCAAATACAGATACGCCAGATGTATTAGCATCAGCGCCAATTGATGTTGGCTTTTCGTTCAATGTGTATTGAGCCGCAGAGAAACCTGCAAGAGCAGTGCCACGGTCAAGATTTTCAACAACAGCTTCAGTTGCGCTATTAATTGAAAGAACAACCATTGATTGTACGCCTGAAACAATAACGTCACCGACGAATGTTTCTTGTCCAGCACCTGCAAAGTCAGCACCGCCAGCACCAGTAATGATACCGCGAGTACCTGCTGCAAGAGCAAGCGTCAACTTGTGAGAAGCACCAGCACCATCAGCAAGTGTGATCACGGATGGATTGTTGTGAAGCGCATCAGCTTGTGTAGCCGCTAATTGCACTGTGTTTGTTGCAGCGTTAGTGATGAAATAGTCTGTAGTATCTACAATACCAACAACCTGTGTGCCGCCGCCATCGATGTAATTTACTTTATCGCCATTACGGAACGGGTGTCCTGTTACTGTAATAACGTTGGCAGCAACATTAGTCGCACCGTTGAAAGTAGCAGTTGGAGCTGTTAAAGCTACCGTACCTGTACTTGTTTTATCGTCTGCTTTTCCCCAGCCTGACATATGATTCTCCTTTAAAAGTTTGTGTCTTTAGCATGTTGTGTAATTTGTGTTACATATGCCTGCATATTCTGATCCACTACAGACTCTACTTCAGGAGTCTGGGTCTCAACTACTTCAGGCTCAATAATCTCGTTCTCATCCAAGTCGCTTTCAACTTCTTCGTTGCGCTTGGATTGTTGATATTCGTTATACTCTTTGCGTCTTTTAGCATTAGCCATTTTCTCAGAAGTAGTCATGTCACTGACCTTTTTCTTGACAGCAGGCTTAGACTTCATTAGAGATGCGCGGGCTATTGGATTGCTCATATTGCTTGGGCCAGCGTCTTTACCAAATCCTTTTAACTTGAGAGCTGCTTCTTCGATCTCATCGTCTTCTTTAACTGTAGCCATACCCTTCTTAGCTAAATTCTTAGCAACGTTCTTATCTTTAATGACATTGCCGAATTGATCTTTTCTGACTTTAGGGATGGGCTTGCCACCGTCAAAAGGAGCGTTGCCATATGCCTCGTTCTTTGCCTTATGTGCAGCATCGACCGTAGTGAAGAATTTCGTCTTCTCATCATCGTCCATTTGATCAAGTGTTTTGCCAGACTTCTTCAGCATGGCAGCAAATTTTTCTTTATAACTCATTTCCATTACTGGTTCCTCTGTTGTGTATTCTACGCTTTCAGATTTCCAACCACCACCTGCTTTCTTATATTCTTTAGCAGCCCAGCCGTTAGCGTAGGCAGAGGGGTAAACATCAAACTTAGACTTAGCAGCAGAAATTTTAGATGCCCAAAGTTTAGGATTGGTTGGTGTGTTCTTTTCTTCGATTGTTTCTAACTCTTCTTTTTGCAGCTTTTTTGTCGTGCTAGAGTAAGTGTTCAATTCGTATGGGTGTGAACCGCCTTTGTTGTAAACTTGCATATGAACCATATGCTTCTTACCGCTTTTGTGTGTAGCAGGAATGTTTACTCGGGTAGTCTTACCTGAGCCAGGCTTCTTAGAATCTAACCCAACATGTTGTGCTTTGTGGTCTGGAGTTGATGATAAACCGCTTTTAGAGTGATGGTCGAATGCGTGATTGACAGCATCAGTATACGATTTGTGCCCTGTCTTATATGACTCGCTGAACATATCAAGTTCAAATTCTTCGACGAATTTCTTCGCTGACATTGAAGTGCCTTTAGGGTAGTCGCTGGTTTTCAGAGCAGGCGCTTCTTTTTTCTTTTTCTGAGAGTCTTTGAATTTCTGCGCTGACATTGAAGTGCCTTTAGGGTAGTCACTAGTCTTTAGACTTGCTTCTTCTTCTTTTACTTCAGGCTTGTCATGTGAATAACCCATCTTCTTCAGACGATCATGGTCTTCAGGCTTCTCGGCTTTCTCTTTCTTGTCGCCTTTATACATGTAGTGTGGTTCAAATTCTTCTTGCACTTCTTTGCATTCACAAGGATCGCACTCGCAGTCTTCGCAATCACACTTGTCAGTTTCTTCTGTTTGATAACGATTCTTCTGTGTGTGCTGTCTTGCTTTCTGGAATACAGTGTCATCGCCTGTTACGATGTACATTAGCGAGTCCATTACTTTAGCAACAGCAGCACGTTCATTCGGAGCGAGTGTTTGCCCTGCTTGTAACTTGTCTAGCCCGCGATGCAGCATTGGAAGTTGTGCAGGTGACATCATACCTTGACGCACTAACATGTCTAGCTTTCTCATTCGGTCTGTCTTTTCGCCAAGCAATACGCGCTTGATAGCAGGAATATCAGACATCGGTTTCTCCAAGTATTTGTTTAATCATATTTATAAGAATTAAGAAATCACTAAATGGATTCTTGGCTCCCATCCAGCATTATAAACGAAATGCGGACGGGTAGTGTCTAACTTATAGAAATGTTTATTTATAGGGAGGTGTTCGTACTGCATATTTTCAATAGTTTCTGTCGAATCTACGCATGCAAAGAACGCCTTTGGACTTGTTTTGATAGGATAATGGAATCTAGGATTAGGATCTGCGTGAAGAGGTAGCCCCTGACCGGGTCCTAAACGCAAATATCTAACTCTGGTCAATCTGAGTTTTACCACATCAGAGAGTTCATCGACTGTCGCTTTAGTGTATTCCGGAGCTTTCTCATTCCAAAAACTGTAACGCTCATATACCTCATCGATATGTTTCACGGTACGCAAATCAAGATTATCAAACATGTCCGCACCTCTGAGACTTATCCCACTGCCATTAGCAGTCAACAGGTTAGGCCATTCTTCGTCACCGAAAAGGTCTGCTGTTAGAGCGTCATATTCTTCTAAAATTACTTGGTGGTCAACTAGTACATCATTAATTATATCAATCACTTTCACATCCGTCTATTAGCAATTCCATCGTCTACGGGCAGCCTTGCCCCGCTCACCTGTCCAGCTTTTTGATCTAGCGCAAAATGATTTACGCCTACCAGCAGCCTTGCTGCCTTTCTTTAGCTTACTCGGTGGTGTAGTAACAGCAGTTTGTAGATTGCCGCCTGTTCTTCGGTTCTCTGCATCTACACCTTTTTGTGTCAGACCGGCACCTTTATCAGTAGGTCGCTTGTGACCAGACTTGATACCCTCTTCTACTATGTATTCGACAAATGAGATCATCGTTTCTTAACTTTAAACTTCTTGGCTTTATACTTACTCGCAGTACCGCCCTTCGTTATCTTAAACTTCTTAGCTTTTTGAGACTTCTTACCGCCTCTACTCTTCAGGCGTCCAATTTCTGCTTTGCGAACAGTAGGAATCATTCGCTGTGCCATCCTAGTTACTATCGGTGCGAATCTTACTAGCAGCTTTTCTAGGCGAGCCTTCTCAGCGGGAGGCATTGTAGATGTATCTCTACCTCTTGCAAGTCGCTTCTTCATCATGTTTCTAGCACCGCGAGATGCCTTTCTTTTAATACGCGATGGATCCGATGCCATGCCGCCGCGTCGGCGTCGAGCAACAGATAGTTTTTGCTTGTTTCTTCTAGCGTGGAATCTACGCTTCATTCTGCCTTGAATTGAAAGTTCTTCAGTAACATTGATGTCATCAGGTACATCGACTTCTGTATACTCTTCCTCTTCATCGTACACACCCAAATCAACAAGATCATCGTATTCCATGTTATCTATTTCATCATACAAATCATCGATGTCTTCTTGCTTGAACCCAGTCGTTTCTATTTCATCCATATAGGACATGAAATCTTGTTCTTCTTTGACTGATATAGGGGTCTTAATTACCTTGATGTCTCCGGTCTTCTTCTTCTCACCGGGTGTCATCTTTTTATAGTATGCAGTAGCTTCTGGTGTGCCCCATTCGTACTTAGCTTCTTCTGCAACCATCATAGCAAGTGTTCGTGCATCAACCTTAGTTGTAGACAACTGATTGGTTACTTGCATTGCGTAGTATTCTGGACTGTGATTGAGAAACTTGCCTTTCTTTTTCTTCTCAGCATCCATCATCTTCTTTAGCATCTTTGCTGCTTGCTTGTACTGCATCCTGTACACTGTCCTAGCAAGAGGATCTAACATCCATCTAGGTGCCTCTGAAATATCAGACTTAGTTCCGATTTCTTTCGTTACAGGATTGATCTTAGCAGCGAAGCCCTTTTTCTTTTCTCTCTTTTTACTCAACCGTCTCTGTTCAAGAGACTTTGTGGGCTTCAGCTTAGGCAGCGTATAGCCTTCTAGTTCTTCTTTTTTCATGGCAAATATAGAACCAGTGGGTGCATTCATTGGATGAACACTAACAAGTTCTTCGGGTACACAATTGGGAACGATTCTGTCCCCTTTCTTTTTCATGCCTTTCTTTTTCCAACCAGTCCAACAAGCCTCGTCTACATCACCTTCTTTAACAGTATCAGATGCGTACTGTGCTTTCAGTTTTGCATGTTCTGCGGCTCGGTCTTTTGCGCGTTTTGCTAAATCAACTCCACTAGACTTTAAACGGTTAGCTATTCGTTGACTTGCAGGTACAGCCTCTTTAAGACCTCGCGCTTTCTTTTGAGATTGAATCCATCTCTTCGCTGCTGGCTTACTAGGAGGTGTGCGAGTAAACTGACCTATCTTTCGATATACTGCAAGAGCAGCACCTTGGATATTTCCTGTGTTTGAGTTATCAACAACGTGGAAATTATTGTCAAACATATTCTGAAACTTACCAATGTTCTTTTGAACATCTTTCCACATAGTTTCAACTTGCTTTTCAGGTAGAGTTCTTTCTCTCTTCTGATTGCGTGATTGTGCAGTGTCTAGGTCAGTATTGACAAAAATCATTGCAACTTCATACCCTAGTTTCTTTAGAGCAGTCGCTTGCCTTTGAATCTTACCGAAGTCTTTACCAGTACCATCAATGACCAGACCTAATCGTCCATTCATGTAGCCTACTTGCTTGTTACCAGTAATCGCTTTTGCTTTTCCTCGGATTGCTTGTCCCTTATCAGAGAATATATCCTTGGGGGTGGGTTCTAGTCCTGCTTTTTTCAACAGATGCTCAAACGTATCATCAGAGTTTACTAATTTCAACCCGAATGAAGTCAGAGCCGTCTGCCCTACGACAAATGATTTACCAGAACCTGGTCCGCCAGCGAGAAAAACTGCCTTGAATATAGAAGGATCGTTGATGCCTTCTTCAAGTTGTACTGTATCTTTGAATGTTTGCATAAAGCTATTTATACGTTTTCTAGTCTGCTCATCAAACGTTCAGCACGGTTAGTCACTTGCTTGTGCCAGTTGCTATCTCTGCCTTCTACAGCAGCAGTAGCCCAGTCACCCTCGGCAATAGCAGCATTCATTTTCTTGAATTTGCTAAGTCTTGGACGACCCATGTTAAACATCATGTTAACCAGGATCTGTTGGACCTCATCTGGATACTCTCCAAAGCTCCCGTCGCCGTATAGATGCTCACACTCGGAGATGGAAGTATCAAGGTCTCGTTGAAAACATGCCCTGACTCTTTCCTCGTCAATTGGAGTTCCAACTGCCCCTCCGAATTCCTCGTCACTCTCTGTGATAAGATGACCGACTCCAAAGGTTGGATAGCCGAGGTGGTCGTTATAGATGACATATTCTACCCCTTCGTCAATTTTTAGTTGTTCAAATACTGCGTCCCGATTCATGGGTTTGCTCCTGTAAAAATTTGCTGAATGATTGATATCTAGAGTCGCCTTCTTTTAATTGCATACCCTGTCGTACAGCGTTGAACATTTTCTTTGCCGCAGCGTCACGCGCTCTGGGATTAAGGCCCTTCTTAAAATTTGTGTAATCGTTTTCTGATGCATATTGACGCATCTTAGTCCCACTGATACCCGCTACACCTTCAGCATCTGGGTCTCTTTCTCCAGCTGTGACTACTTTGATTTCTTTAAAGTTGTAGTCTTTGCCATTGTACCTATCTATGAGTCTCTGGAACTCTAACACTCTGTCAGAGCCAGCGATCATTATAACATGCGTGTAACCTTCCTTATCCATCTTCTTCAGATGTGCCATAAAATGAGGTTGCGCCTTAGAGGACGCCTCGAATTTTACGTTTGTATGTATTGACTTTAAGTAGTCAATCTTCTGTTGTGCAGTGAGAGGATTCTTGTGCTTGTCTTGTGAGTGGCTTACTATGACTCTATGGTCAGCGCGGCGTTTCTGTGCCTCACTCACAACCTTATCAACAAGTTTGCTGTGTCCTGTCGTAGGCGGGTTCAGTCGCCCGAATGCGAATACTATCTGCTTCATCTATCCCACGCCTTAATTGCAGTAAAGTTGTTAAAACTAAATTCCATACGATCAACAAGTTTAACGGCTGACCCTGAGATTCTATCGATAGCGACATACCCTTCAGGAGCAGTTACCTTGAACCCATTTGCAGTTCTGATAAACGTACCTGCAAGTTGTTTTACCTGATTCAATTTATTTGTGATCATTTCCTTTGCCGCAACAACCGCTATTTGAAATTCAGTCACTGCAACAAGTAACGGCTGTAGCCGCTTCAATTCGTTCAGCATTGCATCTTTTTTCTGTGTGAGCGCATCCTTAGATGATTGCTGTTTTAGCTTACCTATCTCTAAATCATACTTAGTTTCTACCCATGTCAGATATTCGCTTGCATGTGATTTAGAATTTGTAACTTGCTGTTGTTTGCGCACTTTAGAGTTCTGATATGTTTTGTAGCCTGCACCGATCATTTTACCGGTCATACTATCTTGCAGAGAATTAAAGTTCTTTAATTGTGCTGCGTTCACACCGCGCAATTTAGTTCCTATGGTAGAAATCAATGCAGTGATCGCAGTGGTCTCCGCCTTAGTAAACGTAGCAGTACCTGATTCATCTTTGTAGGTAGCATCGTCCATCCATACAGATGAAGACTTCCTGAGACCTTTGATGTTAGCACCAAAAGATGCTGTCATGTCTTGCAGCGAGTTGCCTGAGTACGATGTATGCCATACGATACCTATCTTGCTTTGTTTAATTTTTACGTCCAGTGGCGTCCCTACTGGGACTGCATAGACAATTGCATTAGGTTGGAAAGTAGTGTATCGTTGCCCGTCTATCGTGTCAGATTCCAAGTCGCTTGAAGTAAACATCAAGTCGCCTTGCAATACGTTTTTGATCCCTAGCTTGCTAAACTCAGCTAATGCTATTTTAAACTTAGGCTTGAGTGAAACGGGTAGCTTAGGATCAGAGTCTATCTCCTTGTTGCTTTTATATAGCAGTGGAGTCTTATTGAATACAGATTTCTTAGCGACAAAAAACTTTCCGTCGGAAGGATCTGTGCCAGCAAATATTGCGGGTGCGCCATCCCATTTTACTGTCATGTTGACAGAGGATCGAGAAGATCCTGCAAGCATGTCGCGTAGTGAACGTAAAAAGTTTACAGCCGATCTCGCACCAACGATACCAAAGTTTAAGATATCATCTTCTAGGTGCTCTAGGTGTAAATTTTTGCCTTGTGCATCTTCTGTGATGTATGTGCTGAGTGATTTCATGTTATTATTTATAACGATCTCAGTTTCGCAATTATCATATCTGCAATCAGTTTATGCCCTTTCTCATTCGGGTGATTGTCGCCTGGTATGAAATATTCATGCTGCACATTCTGCATTGTATTCTTATCATGGACTCTTAGATTATCGTCCCACACTTCTATGCCGAGCAGCAAATGAGTTAGGCTTTTTTTGCGATCTAAAAACACTGAATCAGGTATATCGAAGAAAGGTGCAAGCTCTAGGTTGCCATAGTTATGCGCCAAGACAAGTTTCATTCCTTTGTCTTTAGCTAGATTTATCAGAGTGTAGATGAACAGTGAGTGATGATAGATATACCATTCTCTATAGCTGTGTATTTCGAGAATCGGAAGTTGTTCAGGGCAGCCGTTAAAAATGCTTGAGGTATTATAATCGTGTTGAATATTGTACCAACGAGTGTCGGGAGGTATGATTACTACTAATGAGTCACCTTCTTTAAATTCGGGGCTTTGTTGCAATACATCTGATGTCACATGCCCCATTGAAGATGCAGCCATACCTTTGTTGATGACTTCACCCTCAAAATGATCTGAGAATCTTTTTTCTTTTTCTTTTAGACCGTATCCTTCAGCCCAGCTATCTCCAAATACCCATATCATTCATCCACTTCCTTTTTCTTTCTTGGTAGCTTCTTTTTACCTTTCTCATGCAGGTTAAGCTCTCTGTCTAAATGCTTAATCTTTATCGCCATTTCTAGCTGCTCGGCAGACATCTTGTTAATTCGATCATTGTACTCTTGATCCTGAACTTCCCACGTTTTTTGCTGTCGTGCAAGTTCTTCGTATGATTCAGTCAGTTCAGCATTTTTCTCTGCCAACATCCCTACACGTTGCACATATAAGCCGTATAATTCAGCATAGCCCGCCATCAAAAACTCACGGATTGTACGCAAGCGAATCAATTCTTTCTCTTCATTCTCTATCATATTAATTTTTCCCATTCAAAATCAATGAACGATTTAGTTTCCCACTGGCTGCGAGTCTCATTGCGCGTACCAATTACACTATTTAGCACTGCCAATTCGTCTTTGTAAATTCTAGGATGATACATGATCATGTTTTCATTGTCATATGTTGGCTTATCCACATCGTTGGTCATTACACTCTTTCTTCTGCCACGTTTGTCAATGAGTATATTTGGCAGCAGAGTCTTCACCATATAGGTGTTAAGTTTTTCAAGAAACATTTTGTCGCCGTAGTGCATCCCTGAGTACTCCTCATCATATCCGTATGATTCTAAGAAGTCTTTACGTCTGATACAAAAATCGTTGATTGATTCTTCACATCTACCTATGTAGTCCTGCTTAAAGTTTCTCCAGAAGGTGAAGTACTGTTTCAGCATCGAGGTCTGGGCTGCTTTGAATAATTCGTATGCAACGCCTTTATCCATGTACATATCGATGTCAGTAAAATAGCACCACAGAGTTTTAGATTCCTGTGCAGCTAGATTCCTACAGCCATGTGAGTTGAATCCGATGTCTTCTTTTACACGATATAGGGATACAGGTAAATCGTCAGCATAGGGTCTAACGATTGGTTCGGCGGGATATTGCATTGAGCCATCATCAACAATTAACAGAGAGGTGAAATGATCCTTATCAAAATTCTCTAGTAGTTCTTCTAAAAATTCTGGCTCGTTATAATATGTTGTGATGTAGGTAATGCCTGACCTCACCCAGTAGGACCCCCAGTATCACGGTTCACTTTCTGAACAATGTCACGCACCTTAACAGACTTTGCATCTTTCTTTCCGTGAGTGCTTGCTAATGCGCTGTTAGGATTTGAGTCTGAGATTTTAGACAAGACTTCCTTGAAGCCGTTGTCAGTCTTAGTTCGATCACCCGTGCCATGTATGGTAGATGGTGCACCTGATAGAAATCTTTCTATGTTAGGATTTTCGTCGAGATATTCCACTGATGTTTGCCAGGACATTAGTGCGTCCCATTCTTCACCTGTGTCTTTGTCTCTAAACGAGTATGTTGGCATTCACGTTCTCCATTGATTATCATTTATATATAACGCCGTAGCGAATAGATTGTTATCATTGATATCATAGCTTGTGTCATAGCTTGTGGGAAACATCCCGTATGTATGAGACAGTGTAGCCGCATGACTTAGATCTTTCGGTAAGCATTTGCCTCCAAACCCTGACTTGCCATCAGGACCTGGTACGTCCCAGTGAGAGTTTGCGAGTACAGGATCGTCTGTCAGCATCTCAGATAAGTCGCTGTAGTTCACCCCTGTTACCTCGCATGCCTCGCTCAGTTGATTTGCAACAGCCACAGTCATAGCAAGTGCAGTATTTCTAGCGACCTTATACATGCAAGCAAGCTCACTATCGACAAACAAGATGCGTTTACCTGTATGCAATGCATTCATTAAATTGACTATTCGGCGGCTTGCAGCGCCTTCAGGAATCGGCAACCAGGGCGCAACGGCTGGTGCTGGAGCACCAAAGATTAGTGGGAGCGCAGGATCATCAACATCTGACTTCCAAGAGCTTTCACGCAAAAACTCAGGCATGAAAATTGTTCTCTCAGGAAATCGATAGACATGGTCAGGGCCAAGAGTAGACCGGATGACAGGCACACAAGTGTTAGGAAGTATAAGGGCTTCCTGAACGGCAACACTTGCGTCTAAGGCGCCTGTCTCCGGATTAGTCGGAGTAGGAACACATACGAATGCAAACTCGATCTCATCCCATACAGGATCGTCCAGCTCAATCGAGTACCCTAGTAAAGGGTCATGAATAAAAATTTCACTGTCGCCTCGTTGCAACAGGTATTCTGTTGCCTTTCCGACGAAGCCGTAACCTATAATTGCTACTTTCATAATGTATTCCTAGAAAAAGATGGTGCCCACACACGGATTCGAACCGCGGACCTGATGCTTACAAGGCAACTGCTCTACCAACTGAGCTATGAGGGCAAAAGGCCCAGTGTTACCACCAGACCTCTTTGACTTTTTTATCGCTTTTGACAACAAGAACTGGCTTGTCTAGCGCGATGTTATTTATACGCCGATAATAGATTTTATCCATATCAGAGAATTTTACGCCGTCAAAATCAGACTTCAGATTTAAGACGGCGAAGTTACCCTTAGCTTGGTTCATTTATTGCTGGAGCCTCTTCAGTTTGAGTTGGAGCAGAGACCACGGTCACTGCCGGTGTACGAGGACGAACACTAGTTACTCCACGATACGCAACACGGCTAACCGCCTCACGCTCTTCCGGAGTCTGCGGAAGTCCTTGTTCTAACATCCACGCAGCAGCTTGAATGCGCGTCATGGGTGATGGGAGTGCAACAAAGTTGACACCTGTGTTGCTCTTTAGCTTTTTGATACGACCTACAAGATCGTTGCCGAAACGTGCCTTAGTGACACCTTTTTCAGTTACTGACAAGCCTGCGACTGTGAATGTTTGATTTGACATAATGTTTTACTCTCAATTGTTTAATATAGTATATTATAAGCGATTTTGGTGATTAAAGCAACCTTTTTTTCACCCGTTTTTAGAACCTTTTGTTATAAGAATCTGACCCGTTATACTCAATATAATCGATCAATCCTCTCCCAAATAACGACAGGGTGTACTCGGAATGACTACCTGTAACGATAGCGGCGCCTTCTTCATCACCGAAGAAGTCCAGGATCTCTTGTATAGATACAAATTTGACATTATAGCCCTCGCTATTACTGACTTCCATCATGCAAACTCTCCTAGATACTGACGGGTGACCTCTTCCAAGGTCTTTTCAAACGCAACCGTCAACTGCGGTCGGACGTTGGGCGAACTTATTGACTC
>TARA_R110000823_G_scaffold78534_4_pt1 | contig 11491 bp, 21 predicted proteins | sample TARA_R110000823 | Tara Oceans TARA_R110000823 (sample SAMEA4397722) | marine metagenome | biome: Polar Biome; feature: [DCM] deep chlorophyll maximum layer (ENVO:01000326); material: water (ENVO:00002006), including particulate matter (ENVO:01000060) such as... | depth 20 m | reverse complement strand
AACACTTAGCGATATGATAGATGAGGTTCGCTCATCTCTAGCAGGCTACACCCTGCGCCAAGATAGAATCACTTATCTCAATACTGCTATATTATCTACCGATACTGCTATTCCTATTGGTTCAAGTTCTAACCTAGCAAAAGGTATTATCGAAATTGATGATGAACTTATTTGGATTGACAACTTTAGTCAGTCAAGTAGCACGCTCAATGCAGCACCAGGATTTGGTCGTGGCTATCAGAACACACCAGCCTCACCACACGCACAGTATGCACAGATAACCCTTACTCCAACCTTCCCACGAGTAATGATTAAGAAGGCTATCAACGATGTTATCAATAGCCTCTATCCTAAATTGTGGTCTGTAGCCTCAACTACCTTTACCTTTAACGCAAGCCAGACAACCTATGCCCTACCTGATGATCTTGAATCAATCCTGTATATGTCTTGGCAGACAACAGGTTCTAGCCAAGAATGGCTACCTATCAACCGTTGGCGTGCAGACCAAATGGCAAACGTTGCTACTTTTAATACACAGAACACAGTAAACCTTTATGAGAATATCCAGCCAGGGCGAACAGTACAGGTATGGTACACCACTACTCCTAACACTTTAGATAACAATACAGATGACTACACTGATGTAACAGGGCTACCTAGTTCATCTGTAGAAGTAGTAACTCTTGGAGCTTGCTACAAATTACTATCGTATGTAGATGCTGGTCGTATTAACCTCAGCTCTGCAGAAGCAGACTTAAACGATACCAAGATTCCAAGCACAGCAGGCGTTGCATCATCTCGTTATATCTTTGCTCTGTATCAACAGAGACTCAGCGAAGAAGCGCTAAAGTTAAAAGACAAGTATCCCATCAGAATCCACTACACAAGTTGAGGCAAATAAATGACTAGACAATATTCAAGTATTAGCGTCGAGACAACGCTTGCTGGTAGCATTAACACAACTGCTACTACTATGACAGTAGCAACCGGTACTGCTACTGCACTAATGGGTGGTATCACACTAGCCGGTGGTAACGTAGATATCTTCACCGTTGCACTAGATGCAGATACGGTAAACGAAGAAATTGTTTATGTAACGCAGGTATCTGGTGACACGCTAACCATCAGTCGTGGTCAAGCAGGCACAGGAAGCCCTGGAGTATCTGGTCTAGCACACACTGCCGGTGCATCAGTCAAACACGTATTGACATCATCTGACTTAATCTTCTTCCGTAACAACGCCTCACCGGTAGCATCCTTTGGCTTTAGCGGATCTACCTCTGGAACTACCACAGTGCAAGCAACTGCAATCGCTGGAACCAATACGCTAACCCTGCCTGCTACAACTAGCGATACCTTGGTAGGTAAGGCAACTACCGATGTTCTAACTAACAAGACTTTAACTAGCCCAACAATTAACACACCTAAGACAACAATAGCTTTTAACGTGCAAACTGGTACATCTTATACTCTGGTTGCCTCAGACCAAGACAAGTTAGTAACTCTTAATAACGTTTCTGCTATTACGCTTACCATACCACCAACAGTCTTCAGCGCTGGACAGTTGGTAGACATTCAACAAATTGGTGCAGGTCAGGTAACCTTTGCAGCAGGTGCTGGTGTAACTATCACTTCAACTGGTGCTACATCTGCAGCTCCTAACCTACGGGTGCAAGAATCTGCAGCCACAGTTGTCTGTACTGCAAGTAATACATTTACGGTGATTGGAGATCTGAGCTAATGACTCCAATCCTAGGAATTATGGCTTCACAAATAAGTGGACATTTAGGCCCAGCGCCAATACCCATCGTTGTTGTCCCAAATGTATATGAATCAATCGCTACTGTAACGGTTGGAACTGCAACTGGCACAGTTACATTCTCTTCAATTCCAAGCACCTTTAAGCATTTACAACTTCGTGCAAATTTTGCGATGAGCACTTCAGATAACTTTATGGGAAGATTTAACGGAGATACTGCTACCAATTACTCAACCCACTACTTCTATGGAAGTGGAACTGCCACTGGTGCTTATGGTGCTACAAATGGCGGCATTATGAACTGGTCTTATGCAGATACCGCTAATAACAGAATGGTTTGGATTGGCGATATTCTAGATTATACAAATGCAAACAAATATAAAACAGTCCGTCGCCTTAACGGATATGATGCCAATGGTTCAGGTTTTATTTTTGCAGGTTCTGACCTGTGGAGAAGCACGGCTACAATCTCTACAATAACTATGACAACAAACGGCGCTTCTAATTTTACTACAGGTTCAAAGTTTGCAATCTACGGAATTAAGAGTTGACCTATGACAAATAACTTTAGAAAGGCTGGTGCCTGATGGCTGCTGGAGCAACCTATAACTCGATAGCGACTACAACGCTGGGAACGGCAACAAATTCCTATACATTCAGTTCAATACCTAGCACTTACACAGACTTGGTTTTAATTGTTTATACAAAAACAGTAGCCACTGATAATCTTGCCATACAAGTTAATGGCGATACTGCGACCAATTATTCAAATACCTATATGGCTGGTAATGGAACTACTGCAATTTCTGGCCGAAATACTAGCGTGAGTCAAGCGTTTATAACTGGAACTGGGACAACCTTTGGAACTAGCATTATTAACTTTCAGAATTACGCAAATACAACTACTAACAAAACATTTATAGGTAGAGGAAGTTGGTCAGATTATCAAGCTAGAGCAAGTGCGGCGCTATGGCGATCAACTAGCGCAATTTCTTCAATAACTGTTTTATCTACTGGAGATAATTTTCAGACTGGCTCTACCTTCACCCTATACGGAATCGCGAGCGCCTGACCTATGGAGAAAACAATGACAAATACCTTTAAGGCGGCGGCATAACTATGGCAAATACATACGACCAGTTAGCAACAACCACAGTTGGAGTAGGTGGCGCAGCAAGTATCGACTTTACTTCAATCCCTAGCACTTACACAGACCTTGTCTTGAAGATTTCAGGAAGGTCATCTTTTCACGATGGTACTACTTGGTCAGGATTAGCGATTACTTTCAATGGCAACGCGGTTACAGGTAAACGACTTTATGGAGTTGGTTCAGGTACTGCTTCAAGCGATTCCAGCACTCCTTTTGGTGGAGCGATTTCAGGTGACACAGCAACAGCAAGCACTTTTGGAAATCAGGAGATTTACATCCCAAATTATGCAGGTTCTTCTTACAAATCTTCGTCAATAGATTCAGCCTCGGAATCAAATTCAACAGCTGCTCTTTTGATGCTTAACGCTACTTTGTGGTCTTACACAGCCGCAGTAAATCAAATCACTTTAACGCCAGCAATCGGCTCTTTCGTCGAATACTCAACCGCCTATCTATATGGAGTCAAAAATGCCTAATCCAACACGAATAGAAATCAACTGCACAACAGGAGTCGAGTCAATAATTGAATTGACTGATGCTGAAGTAGCACAGATGCAGGTAGATGCTGCAGCAGCAGAAGCACGCCGCGCTGAAGAAGATGCAGCCAAGGCTGCATCAGAAGCAGCAAAGGCAAGTGCTCAAGCAAAGTTGACAGCACTTGGGTTAACACCAGAAGAGATCACAGCACTTACTAAGTAGCCAATACTTTGTACAAGTGTGCCATCGTTAGCTGTACCGCCTACGCTGTCGTCAAGGGAATGTGCCTTGCTTGTGACAAAAAATTCAGAAAACAATCTAAGGAGAAGTAATGGCGTATGACCAGGACATAACGGAAGGTATCCCGTATACCCTCTCTAACCCTGCGGGATCTACTACCTACACTCCTACCGGTCCTGCTTATGATGTAGCTTTCTCTGCGCTGCCATTCTTTATTGCTGCATCAGATGAGCAACCTTACCGTCGAGTAACTGCCCAGTATCGTAAGCAACAGGTTGACCAGAGCCGTGAGCCTGGTGAGCAGACGCTTACCGGTTGGTGGGTTAGAAGTCAATCCTCGTTCCACTTCGGAGCTGGGATTAAGTATTTTGAGCCTATCCAAGAAGAATCACTACGCTTTCAGTACACCGAATCTAAAGGGTTAGATATCTGGACTAAAGGACAGGCTACCCTGCTTAATGACACAGCCAGCTTCTATGCAGGTGCTGCTGCTGCACAGTTAATCGGTGTCAATGATGGCACTGATGACTGCATCTTAGTAACAGATGGCACAGCGCTAAAGAAGATTACTAGCGCTGGAGTATCAAGCACATACACACAGGCTGGCACACCAGATACTATCTTTAGCCTTACTACTAATGGTAAGCAATACTTCTTTATCAATGGAACTCACGTTCACCGAGGTAACCTTGCTGGTACTACTAGCGATACTGAAATCTATAACGCTTCTAGCACTACACGTGCAACAATCCGCTATGTAAAGCAGCGCCTTATTGCTGCTATCGGTAGTGCTATATATGAACTCGATGCTAACAACGCATCCGGCGCCCTACCTGCTGCCCTCTATACCCATCCTAACTCATCCTGGGTATGGTCTAGTATTGCAGAAGGACCACAAGCTATCTATATCTCTGGATATGATTCCAATGGAACTTCATCATCTGTATTTAAGATTGCTTTAGACCCAACAACTAGCAACTCTTTAGGATTTCCAACGCTAGAAACACCTACCGTTATTATTGATATGCCACAAGGTGAGCGCATCAACGACTTTGATGTATACCTTGGTGTTTACGCAGTCCTTGCTACCAACCTGGGTTTCAGAGTTGGAATTGCTAACACCACTGGAGATATCCAGTATGGACCGCTTCTCTTTAGAGATGCTGAATGTAACTCTATTGCTTTCAGAGATAGTTATGCTTATCTTGCAACCAAGGTAGATGGCGAAGCAGGGCTAGTCCGTGTTGACCTATCAAGTACTGTTATTGACAACTCTCTGTACTTCCCTTGGGCGTGGGATCTGGTAGCAACTGCTACTACTACCACTGCATCACAGGTAGCCTTCTTTGGTAACTCAGACAGAGCAGCATTTACTAATGGTAATAATACTTGGGCTGAGTCAACTACCAGCCTAGTAGCAACTGGCTATCTGCGTACGGGTTACATTCGTTACAACACACTTGAGACAAAAATCTACAAATTGATGCAAGCTCGTATTGATACTACTAATGGTGGCATTACCATTGATTCTATTGACTCAACAGATACCGAGTATCGTATCGGTACCTTCTCACAAGGTGAGATTGTGCCTGAGATTAACGTGAACTATCCAACAACAGCACAAGAATATCTAGGATTTGGATTTACCTTAATCCGTTCAACAACTGATGTTACTAAGGGACCACTCTTTACTGGCTACCAGTTAAAGTCGCTACCTGCAGTACCACGTCAACGCCTGATTCAGTATCCAGTCTTCTGCTATGACCACGAGAGTGACAAGTTTGGTAATGAGATTGGCTACGAAGGATCTGCATACGAACGTATGTCACAACTAGAAGCCGTTGAAAATGCTGGCGATACTATCCGTATTCAGGATTTAAGAATAGGTGAGTCGTATCTTGGCATCATTGAAGAGATGGATTTTATGAATAAGACCCCAGAGGATAAAAGGTTCTCTGGGTTTGGCGGCACATTACTCGTAACGATTCGGACGGTCTGATGCAAACACAAGACTATGCAACATTAGCAGTTGCAATACTGACAATCTTTGGTGGCTTTGTTGGCGCTGTTAAATGGATGGTTAAGCACTACCTCAATGAACTTAAACCCAATGGTGGTAGCTCGATGAAAGATTCTATGAATCGTATGGAAGAGCGCATTGACAACTTGTACAGACTGATAGCGGAGAGGCAATGATTTCTTTAGTAAAGAGAGCAACACCTGCAGCCATTGCTGTCCTTAGACAATCAACGGCAATATGTCCAAAGCGTAATAAAGCCAGTGATGGATTGTTACCTAGCGCTGCCCACATCAAGGCTAGCCCTAACTCAGATCACAATACTGGATTTGCAGTAGACCTTACCCACGATCCGGTCAATGGTATTGACTGCGCAGTTATCTACCTAAAACTGAAGAAAGATAAGCGAGTCAAATATCTAATATTCAAAGGTAGAATTTGGTCTAAGGAAAAGGGAAGCAAGAAGTACACAGGTAGCAACCAGCACGAAAAGCATCTTCACATTTCAATCAAGGATGAGTGTGGAGAAGATACATCACCTTGGTTTCCCTGGTTACCAAAAGCCAAAGCAATAAATAAAGTAAGGGCTAAATTCCCTAAGCCATTACCTAAAAAAAAGGAAGTAAAATGCAAAAAATAAAACTAACCGAAAAACATAAGGCAGCTATTAAGTCCTATATCCGTGCCATTGCAGGTGCTGCAGTTGCTATGGGTATTGCACTACTCACAGACCTAGCGCCACAGTACGCAGTTCTAATCGGAGCCGTTACTGCTCCTGCCATTAAATGGGCAGACAAAACAGAATCAGAGTTTGGCAGAGTCTTAGATAAAGATATTTAATATTTAAGTATTGACTGCGAGGCTATGCCCTCCACCCTTCGGGGTGGGGGGTTCTTTTTTTATGCCCTTTTAAGGCAGGAAAGATGGCGAGTTGAGACACTTTCAGCACTGGGTAGGGGTAATGTATAGGTCGAGGGTACTTATGGCCTCAACTCAAGGTTGATTTACTTCTGTTTACTTTTCTTATGCCTAAAATATGCCAGAGTTGGAGTCATCGTTGAGGTGAGTCTTGAGGCGGTGACAGTTAGCACAGAGGGTCTGCAGGTTAGACGGGTCATTGTTCCACCTGTCACCGTCAATGTGGTCCACGTCGAGCTGACTGATATGGACTGGCTTGAAGTTGCAGTGCTGGCAGTAATCCTTTTTATGTACTGTGTACGGATAGATAAGTTTATTGTAGGCTTTGATGTAGACTGTTTTGCACTTGTAGCGTGATCTAAGGTTCTTGCGTTTTCTATCTCTGAGTTTGATTTTAGTAGGGCCACAGACTGAACAGATACCAGTCCTAGCCTGCTCGTCAATCGTCGAAAGGCTGTGCTTCATCACGATCTACAGGGCAGGGTAGTTTTACCAAGTTACCACAATTTACACAGCTACCATCTAAGAAGTACCAAACTAATTCAAAGCCATTGAAGGACACCATAGCGTTGAAGACTTGGGAGCCACACGGACACACGTGGACGGGTCCTAAGCCCCGCAAATCGGCTCCTGTGACCTGTGAGAGCCTTCTCATAGGGTTTCTGTGGAACATTCTTGGCAGGGTTGGTAGACGGAGCTGAAAGGTCAGTACTGTACTGTCTGTCTGCTGCGCCCTCAAAGGGCGCTCTGTCTGCTTAACTCGCCTCACGGCTCGTAGTATACACATATCCACCTTGGTAATGTGTCTTACGACACGCTGTGATATGATGACGAGTATGACCACTTTGGTAGGGATTCAAGGCAAAGACTTCGTTGTCTTTGCAGCAGATAGCCAGATCACAGATGGTGACCAACGAATTATCTCGGTAGAAACTCCCAAGATAATCTCGGTAGGTAAGTTCTTGTTAGGCATTACGGGCGACTCACGACCAGGCGATATCCTCGCCTATGCGTGGAAGCCACCCTTGTATCGTGGTGAAGACCCAACTGTCTTTATGGGCAGCAAGGTGATACCGAGTATCTCGGCATCCTTCAAGGAGTGTAGCTACGAGGTTGATAACAAGGAGATGAACTTTGGCTTCTTAATATCTTTCGACGCTCATATTTTTTCTATCGGTGGGGATCTATCCTTTAATGGAAGTGAGCGTGGTCTATTCGGGTTAGGCTCCGGTGGAAATTATGCCCTTGGGTACTTGTATTCCTTGGAACCTAAGTTCTATAATAAATTACTGACAGCAAGTGTTGTAGCTGAGAAGGCAGTGCAGATAGCATCCATCTTAGATATCAATACGTCACCACCAATTCAAGTAATAGCACAAGAAAGGATATACAAATGAAAGAGATAATTGCATTATGTCTTACAACTTTCCTAATTGGATTTGTAACTGCATACGGCTTCGACGCTTGGTTACAATGGAGAGATAACCGCAAGTGGCGATAGAAAATCCAAAGGAATTACTACTGCACGTACTGCATAGCAAAGACGCAAGTCGTGACCGCAGTAAGCAGACACAGGTAGGACCATCAGAGATTGGTGGCTGCCGTCGCAAGGTTTGGTACAGACTGAACGCACAACCACATACCAATGAGAACCAATCTAAGTTAGCTGCCATTATGGGTACTGCTATACACGCTGCTATCGAAGAAGCTATTGGTGCAATAGACCCAGAAGGCAAAGAGTACTTGGTTGAAACCGAGGTTGCCTATGGTGATATGAAAGCACACGTTGACTTGTTCGTACCTAGTACTGGTGCAGTCATTGACTGGAAGACTAGCAAGATTAAAAACCTTAGTTACTTCCCGTCTAACCAACAGCGCTGGCAGGTACAGATATACGGTTACTTGCTATCTAAGAATGGCTATGAAGTTAAGACTGTCAACCTAGTAGCTATTGCTAGAGATGGTGCTGAGAAGGATGTAAAGGTACACACAGAACCTTACGATGAAGTGATGGCCCTGGCTGCACTTAGTTGGTTAGCCAACGTCAAGGCATCAGAGACACTGCCAGATCCTGAAAGGGATGAATCCTTTTGTAAAGATTACTGCCAGTACTATGACGCATCCGGTGAGATGGGTTGCACTGGCTTAAAAAAAGAACGTATCGTCCTTAGTGAAGTAGTTATTGAGGACGAAGAAGTTGACAAGCACGCACTGCACTACCTACAGTTAGATGGCAAGATAAAAGAGCTGGAGAAAGAAAAAGATTCTTTGAAGGCTAGCCTTGAAGGATCAACAGGCATCACTAAGAGTGGTGTTGAAATCAGTTGGACAACAGTTAAAGGTCGTGAGACAGTTGACGCAAAAGAGGTTGAGAAACTTCTGGGGTTTGTTCCTAAATCGGTAGGTAATGAATCTGTAAGAATCAATATCAGACATAGTGGAGGAAAGTAAATGGCTGCAAACGAGAACACAAAGTTCCAAGTCAACTACAAGTTGAGCGATGGAACTCTTATCAATTTATATGCTGCAGATGTTAAGGAACTAGAGACAGGTCTAACAGACCTTGCAATGGTTGCTGCATTGATTAAGTCAACATCGGTAGAACTATCAGGTGGAGCAACTGCAACAGCAGTGCAGAACATCCAAGCGCAGTTCACTGCAACACCAGTAGCAGCATCATCTGATCCTTCAGTGAAGATGTGCCGTCACGGACAGATGAACTTCCGTTCAGGTGTGGGAGAGAAGGGACCTTGGCAGGGCTTTATGTGTGCAGGTCCAAAGGAATTACCAAAATCAGAAAAATGCGACACAATCTGGATTCGTTGATTGAATGCGCGAGCCAAGGTTCTATGAGGACCCAAGCTGCGCTGAAGTAGGAGGTGACTTTTGGTTTCCGGAAAGAACCGATGGTTCAATGAATACTATAGAGATGGGGATAGCAAGGAACATTTGCCGTACCTGTCCACACAAAGCTGAATGCGCAGAGTGGGGGATAAGGAATGAACGATTTGGTATATGGGGCGGTCTAACTCAAAAAGATCGTAGACCTATTCAAAAGCAATTAAATATTATACTGAGGGAGGAAGACGTTGCTTAGTTTAGATAGAGCCTGGGGAACTGTGCTCACTAGAGCAACGCCTTTACCTGATGTATGGAGTGGCTTAGCAGCCAAGCAGATTAAGTTCCGTAGAGGACAAGTCTGTATGGTAGCTGCAGCTCCTAACGCTGGTAAGTCTATGTTTGCACTTATCTATGCAATCAAGGCAGGCGTACCAGCACTATTCTTTTCAGCAGATACTGATACAACTACAGTGATGATGCGAAGTGCAGCACACTTATCAGGTCATAATCAGGTTAACGTTGAACAGAACCTATCTACCGACAATAATCACTACAACCACCACCTTAGTAAGTTAGGTCATATTAAGTGGGTCTTTGATTCTAGTCCGTCACTTGATGATATCGAGTTAGAAATCAGAGCGTATGTGGAGCTATACGGAATTGCTCCAGAGTTAATCATCATAGATAACTTAATGAACGTGTCAGCAGAGACTGATAATGAATGGGCAGGATTACGTGCGATTATGATGGAGCTGCACGATATGGCACGTAAGACAGAAGCCTGCGTATTAGTCCTGCACCACGTCTCTGAACAATCAGAGTATGGTTCCCCCACTAAGCCACCTGCCCGTCGTTCTATTCACGGCAAGGTGAGCCAGTTACCGGCGCTGATACTGACTCTTGGTTATGATCCGTCAAATGCAGAGTTAAACATTGCAGCAGTAAAGAATAGGTTTGGGCCACACACGGCAGATGCCTCTGACTTTACATCGCTAATGGTTAACTACGGAGCCTGCCAGATATCAGATAGAAACGCCTTCGGCGCAATGCTAGGACGTGATGCAAGAGCAGGTTATACTGGAGACTACATCGTAGATGAGTATGGAAATGAGATAGAACAATGAGTGAGAAGAAGATTGCCGGACATTGGTGGAGCTATGGTCGCAAAGCAGGCTTTGGTATTGGCTTTGATGTATCTACATACCACTGGAATATTGATCTTGGTTTCTGGTACTTTGGACAGGAGTTTTAATGAGTGATTTAGATAGAGAAGTAGCTATCCTTAAAGTTGATCTTGCAAACTTCTTCAATGCTTTGATTCAATCCGGTGTGGTTGAGATAGTCAAGGATGAAGAAGGTCAGATGGTTTACAAGACTAATAAGGTTGTGCTTGTAGATGAGCAATCCGAAGTACAATAAGGCTAAGGGTGCAGCCTTCGAGATAGATGTAATGAAATGGTTTCGTGGTCTGGGTGTCTTAGCTGAGCGCTTACGCTTGGCAGGCAAGGACGACGAAGGAGATTTAGTTGTAGTTGTTTCGGGACAGACCTACATACTAGAACTCAAGAACACGGCAAGGCTAGACCTACCGGAGTTCTGGAGGCAAGTAGAAGTTGAGGCGCTTAACTACGCTAAGGCTCGTGGTGTTGGGGAAGTACCACTGCATTATGTTGTAGTTAAGCGTCGCAACTCTGGTATAGACAAGGCTTGGGTTATCCAGCCTATCGATCAATGGTTAAAGGAGAAGTCATAATGGCAGCAACTATTAGACCTCTGCGTAGTAGACGGCGTACTGCACAACGCGGTAAACCGATGACACAATCCCAGAGATGGGGAAAGGTAACGACAATGGCACCAACACCTGAAGGTGAAATCACTACAACAGAAATACTTGTACCAGAAGTTGTACCAGTTGAAGAAGTAGAAGAAGAGCACCTACCAGACAAGGAATCAACCAATGAAGATAACTAATAACTCATCACGTCACTCAGATTTTCGATTTGACTTTATGTTTACAGGCGATGCAGACCACCGCAAGGAACTCATTGTTACAATTCCTTTCTTGGAATTAGCTTTGGGATTTGACTGG